>MWWE01000021.1_pt1 | contig 22730 bp, 25 predicted proteins | sample 1047301 | NCBI WGS metagenome assembly MWWE01 (sample SAMN06349973, study PRJNA376086) | soil metagenome | isolation source: MS1-1 sample Antarctic (ecotone) soil | place: Antarctica
ACGATTATGAAGACAAAGAACGACTTTGCTATTCGGTCAAGCAAGCCTTAAATGAATTTGGCAGAAGTCTGAGAATAAAGTTTTCAAACTTCAAATATAGTCTAACTTAATTGTGAGTGATTACTTAGCAAAAAAAATTTGAGGGACGAAAGAAAAACTATTCTCTCGTCCCTTTTCTCTTTTGCTTAAATTTTGTTAATCTTTCATTTTGCAATTATGAATCAGATACAAATGGTTGACTTAAAAGGTCAATACGAAAAAATTAAAAATGAGATTGATGAAGCGGTTTTGGATGTGATCGGTTCGACTGCTTTTATCAATGGTCCGGCGGTCAAAGATTTTCAGGCGAATCTGGAAAAATATCTGGATGTAAAGCACGTTATTCCGTGTGGCAACGGGACGGATGCTTTGCAGATCGCTTTGATGGCTTTGGGGTTGGAACAGGGCGACGAAGTTATCGTTCCGTCGTTTACTTATGTGGCGACGGCGGAAGTTATCGCACTTTTGAAACTTCAGCCTGTGATGGTTGAAGTTGATGAAGATACTTTTAACGTAACGGCGGAAATTATCGAAGAAGCGATCACGCCGAAAACAAAGGCGGTTGTTCCCGTTCATTTATTCGGGCAGTGTTCGGATATGCAGCCGATTATGGAATTGGCGGAAAAGCATAATTTGTTTGTCATCGAAGACAACGCACAGGCAATCGGTTCGGATTATACGTTTTCGGACGGCACGACGGAAAAAGCCGGAACTATCGGCGATGTCGGAACGACTTCGTTTTTCCCTGCTAAAAATTTGGGTTGTTACGGCGACGGCGGGGCGATGTTTACGAATGATGACGAACTCGCTAAAAAACTCAGAATGATCGCCAATCACGGACAAACAAAAAGATATTATCACGGAATGATCGGTGTAAATTCGCGGCTCGATTCGATTCAGGCGGCAATTCTCGATGTTAAATTAAAGCATTTGGACGAATACGCGGCGGCGAGAAACAAAGCGGCGGAATTTTACGACGAAGCATTTGCGAACATCGAAGAAATTCAAACACCCGTCCGCGAAGAAAATTCAACGCACGTTTTTCATCAATACACGATGAAGATCGGCAACGGTAAACGCGGCGAGTTGCAAGCATATTTATCGGAAAAGGGAATTCCGGCAAACGTTTATTATCCCGTTCCGCTTTATGAACAAGATGCTTTCAAAGAATATGTTTCGGAAGATTTCAGTTTGCCGATAACCGAAAAACTTTGCGAACAGGTTTTGTCTCTGCCGATTCATACGGAAATGAATGAAAGTTTACTGGAACAAATATCGGAAAATGTAAAATCATTTTTCTCAGATGATTAAAGTCGGGTAAAACATTCAAAAGGAAAACCAATCGCCGGACTTAGTTGAATTACACTCACACCTTTTTAAAAAAAATTAAGTAATGAAAAAAGCATTAATAACAGGCGTAACGGGTCAGGACGGAGCATATTTAGCCAAGTTTCTTCTGGGAAAAGGCTACGAAGTTCACGGCATTAAACGTCGAAGTTCTTTGTTTAATACGCAAAGAATAGATGACATTTACGAAGACCTTCATTCCGGCGAACAGCATTTTAAGTTATATTTCGGGGATTTGATAGATTCTTCGAATTTGACCAGAATCATTCAGGAAGTTCAACCCGATGAAATCTATAATCTCGGAGCGATGTCGCACGTTCAAGTCAGTTTTGAAATGCCGGAATATGTTGGCGAAGTTGACGGACTCGGGATTTTGAGAATTTTAGAAGCAGTCAGGCTCTTGGGTTTAGGAAAAAAAACAAAGATATATCAAGCTGGAACTTCTGAATTATTTGGTTTAGTTCAGGAAATTCCGCAAAAGGAAACAACGCCTTTTTATCCGAGATCGCCTTATGCAGTCGCAAAATTGTATGCTCACTGGATTATGGTAAATTACCGCGAAGCCTATGATATATTTGCTTGTAACGGCATAATGTTTAATCACGAATCACCCGTTCGGGGAGAAACATTTGTAACCCGTAAAATCACCCGTGCGGCTGCTAAAATCGCACTCGGTTTACAAGAGAAAGTATATTTGGGAAATCTGGATGCAAAAAGAGATTGGGGACACGCAAAAGATTATGTTGAAGCAATGTGGCTGATTCTTCAACAGCCCGAACCGGATGATTATGTCGTGGCAACCGGTAAAACCACTTCGGTTCGTGAATTTGCAGTAATGGCATTTGCAGAACTCGGCATCGAGATCGAATTTCGGGGCGAAGAGGAAAATGAAAAGGCATACGTCGCAGCTTGCGAAAACAGCGAGTTCCAGATTCCAAAAGGACAGGAAGTAATTTCCGTTGATCCGCATTACTACAGACCGACGGAAGTGGATTTTCTGATTGGAGATGCGAGTAAAGCCAGAGAAAAACTAGGTTGGACTCCGAAGTATAATTTACAAGAACTTGTTGCTGAAATGGTCGAGGCTGATCTGGAATTTTTCAGACGGGATAAATATCTCAAAGACGGCGGTCATAAAGTTTTGAGTTTCTACGAATAAAACAGATTTTTAGTAAATTTATATATGAACCAGCACATCTTTCGAGAATATGACATCAGAGGTCTGGTCGGAACTGATCTAACGGAAGAAACCGTAAACATTCTCGCTCATTCAATCGGAACTTATTTTAAGAAAAATAATGTTGAGCGGGTTAGTATAGGTTACGATGCGAGGGAGAGTTCACCGATTTTCAGCGAAATTTTTAATCGGGTGATGAACGCTACCGGGCTTAATGTTTTAAATATCGGAATGTGTCCGACTCCGCTGCTTTATTTCACGCTTTTTACCGAGAATGTTGATGCCGGTGTAATGATTACGGGTTCGCATAATCCGGCGGAATTTAACGGTTTTAAACTGTGTCTGGGAAAGTTAACTCTGCACGGTGAACAGATTCAGGAAATTAAAGAAATTGCACTTACGGGCAATTTTCTGAGCGGCGAAGGGAAAGTTGCTGAAAAAGATGTTTTACCTGATTATCTGAAATTTGTTAAAGAAAATATAACTTTAGGCGAAAGACGTTTAAAAGTTATCGTTGATTCAGGCAACGGAGTCGGCGGAATTGTTGGAGTTCCGCTTTATAAAAAACTCGGTTGTGAAGTGATCGAAATGTTTACCGAGCCGGACAGTTCATTTCCGAATCATCATCCCGACCCGACCGTGGCGGAAAATATGAAAGATGCAATTTCCGCTCTAAAAGAAACTAATGCTGATTTGGCAATCGCTTTTGATGGCGACGGCGACAGAATCGGCGTGGTTGACGAAAATGGAAAAATTATCTGGGGCGATGAACTGATGACGATTTTTTCGCGTTCGATTTTAGAAGAAAAACCCGATGCAAAATTTATTGCCGAAGTTAAATGTTCGCAAAGATTATTTGACGACATCGAAAAAAAGGGCGGCGAGATAATAATGTGGAAGGTCGGGCATTCGCTGATAAAAGCAAAAATGCAGGAAACCGGAGCGGCACTTGCAGGAGAGATGAGCGGACACATTTTCTTTGCCGACCGCTATTTCGGCTTTGACGATGCCATTTATTCGGGAGCGAGACTTTTAGAGATTTTGTCGCATACGGATAAAAATCTGTCGGAATTGATCGAAGATTTGCCCGAAGTTTTCAATACACCGGAAATTCGGGTTGATTGTAAGGAAGAACAAAAATTTGAGATAGTTAGATACCTGACCGAAAAATTTAAGGAAACAAATCAGGTAATTGATATTGATGGAGTGAGAATTTTGTTCGACAAAGGTTGGGGATTGGTGCGGGCTTCAAATACCCAGCCGGTTTTAGTTCTGCGGTTTGAAGCTGAAAGTGAAGGAGCACTTAGAGACATTCAAGAAACAGTTGAAACGGAAGTTTACAAATTACTTTAACCAAATTATCAAAATTATTTTTAACAAATTTTACAGGAAAATATGCAAGCCGTAATTTTAGCCGGCGGATTTGGAACACGCCTTCGTCCTCTGACATTGAACACGCCGAAGCCGATTGTGCCGATAGGAAATCAGCCATTTCTGCTCAGACAGATAAACGCCTTAAAAAAAGCCGGAATCAACGAAATTATTCTATCGCTGAATTATCAGCCGACGGCAATTAAAGAGATTTTAGGCAACGGAAGCGATTTTGGTGTAAATTTAAAATATGTCGTTGAACCCGCTCCGATGGGAACAGCCGGAGCATATAAATTTGCCGGAAAACATCTGCATACAACCACAATAGTCCTAAACGGCGATATTTTGACAGATATTGATCTACAAACCGTTATCGAAAATCACGAAAAAAATGCCGCTGCTGCTTCGATAGTTTTAACCAGAGTTGAAAATCCATCGGCTTACGGTTTAGTTGAAACTGGTGAAAATGGAAGGATTTTGAGGTTTTTGGAAAAGCCGAAACCCGAGGAAATTAAAAAATTAAATATCAATACGATCAACGCCGGAATATACATTTTAGAGCCGGAAATTTTAGAAATGATTCCCGAAAACAAAAAATATTCTTTTGAAAATCAATTATTTCCGAATCTGCTTGAAAGAAAAGAAAAGTTTTATTCATATATTGCGGAATATGAATACTGGATTGACATCGGAACGCACCAGAGATATTTGCAGGCTCACTATGATTTATTAAGCGGAAAGATAAAAAATTTTAAAATTAATAGAAACAATAATTATCAAGCGGCTTCTTCTGCGGAAATTGACGATAAATCCTGTCTGGCTGATGGATGCAGAATCGGCTCAGATGCAAAAATAATCAATTCGGTTTTGGGTGAAAATGTGATTGTTGAAGACGAAGCAGTTGTTAAAAATTCTATAATCTGGAAAGGAACAAAAATCGGTTCACAGGCAAAAATTTCAGGTGCTATTATTGGGCTGGACTGTTCTGTCGGCAAAAATATATCGGTTGCAGATTCATCAGTCATAGGAGATAAAACCATTCTCGCAAATTTAAATATTTAATTATCAAAATTTTGAATTTATTAAGATTATTTTCAATTTCTTGATAAAAAATTGCATCATCGGAGAATTTTATTTTCTATAAAGGCTCAGTAAAATTTATACCAATTTGACGAATCTCTGCTATCGAACTAAAATTACAAGTTTGCTAAAGCTAATAACGAATTGAGCTAATAAATTCAGCAGTAAGTAATAAAATGTCAGATGCGGCTCACGAAATATCGCTTCCCGAAAAACCGCTGGTCGTTATCGAACCGAGTAAAGGATGGATTCCGGTAAATTTTCGTGATCTGTGGCATTATCGGGATTTGCTTTATATCCTGACGATGCGGGATATAAAGGTGCGTTATAAACAAACCCTTCTCGGTGCGGCGTGGGCGATTATCCAGCCTCTTTTTACGATGTTGATCTTTACATTATTATTCGGGCGATTGGCGGGAATGCCTTCGGATGGAATTCCGTATCCGATCTTTGCTTTTGCGGGGCTTTTGCCGTGGACGTTTTTTGCAAATGCCGTAACAAACAGCGGGAATTCGCTGGTCGGAAATTCAAATTTGATTACAAAAGTTTATTTTCCGCGAATGATTATTCCGATGGCATCGGTTGGTTCGGGTTTAGTTGATTTTGCGATTGCCTTCGGTTTGCTGGTTGTTTTAATGGTTTATTATAGTGTTGGTTTATCAATTTCTATTTTAATGCTTCCCGTATTAATAATATTAACGAGTCTTTTAGCGATGGGAATCGGAATGTGGATGTCGGCATTAAACGTGAAATACCGCGATATTCGCCACGCTTTACCATTTTTGATTCAACTCGGTTTGTTTGTTTCACCGATTATCTATCCGCTGACCTTTGTGCCGGAAAAGTGGCGTTGGTTATTGGTATTTAATCCGCTGACGGGAATTATCGAAGGCTACCGCTCGGCAATTTTCGGTAAATCATTTGATTGGTTTGCCCTCGGTATTTCAGTTCTCATAACTTTTGCAGTTCTATTTTATGCGGCATATATGTTTAAAAGAATGGAAAAAACTTTTGCGGACATTATTTAGTATTGGCAGGAAGAAAAATCAATTTGTTTAGAAAAGGAATTGGATTTTGATGAAAACAGTTATACTCTGTGGCGGTAAAGGAACGCGTTTGCGAGGATATGGACAAGATATTCCAAAAGCCCTTCTGGAAATTGGCGATAATCCGATAATTTGGCACATTCTGCAATTATATTCAGGTTTCGGAATCAATGATTTTGTATTATGTTTAGGCTTTCTTGGAGATAAAATTAAAAAATTCTTTATTGAACAGCGAATGCTGAATGAAGACCTGACGCTTAACTTAAAAGAAAATAAATATAATTTTTTAACTTCAAATAATTTAGAGAACTGGAAAATTACTTTTGCCGACACCGGTTTAGAAACAAATACGGGCGGAAGAATAAAAAAAATCAAAAAATATCTTGATGGAGATGATGTTTTTTGTGCCACTTACGGCGACGGATTGGCAAATGTAGATATAAAAAAACTGATCGAGTTTCATAAATCTCACGGCAAGATCGCCACTTTAACCTCAGTTATTCCCGAATCCAATTTTGGTCTGATAAAATTTAATAAAGACAATATAATTACGGAGTTTCAGGAAAAACCGAAATTAGAGCAGTGGATAAACGGTGGATTTTTTGTATTTAATAAAGAAATTTTTGACTATTTGGGGAATAATTCCGTTTTGGAAAAAGAGCCTTTTGAAAAATTAGCCAAAGATCGCCAGTTGGTTGCTTTTAAACATACCGGTTTTTGGAAATGTATGGACACCTACAAGGACAATATAGAATTTAATAAATTATGGGATGAAGAAAATGTCCGTTGGAGATTTTAATAAAAAATGTTTTGGAAGAATAGAAATGTGTTTGTAACGGGGGCAACCGGATTTATCGGTGCAAATCTTGTAAAAAAACTGGTCGAACTCGGTGCAAATGTTGTTTGTCTGCAAAGAGATGTGGTCAAACTAAATTCTCTTGACGTTCTTGGTCTGCAAAAAAAAGTTACGATAATAAATGGTTCGGTGGAAAATCTGGATTTGATGTCGCGTATCTTAAACGAATACGAAATTAACGCCGTATTTCATTTAGCTGCTCAAGCTCTGGTCGGCGTAGCAAACCGCTCACCGCTTTCAACTTTTGAATCGAATATTCGCGGAACATATATATTGCTTGAAGCCTGCCGTCAAAATAGTATTGTTGAGCGAATTGTCGTCGCGTCAAGCGATAAAGCCTACGGAATCCATACCGAACTTCCATACGAAGAAGATTTCTCGCTCAATGGATTATATCCTTATGACGTTTCTAAAACTTGTACTGATTTGCTGGCACAATCTTTTGCCAGTTCGTATGATGTTCCGGTTTCAATTATTCGTTCGGCAAATGTCTATGGAGAATGTGATTTGAATCTTTCAAGGATTATTCCCGGGACAATTATCTCGATCTTAAAAAATGAAAATCCGATAATAAGATCGGACGGAACACCGATTCGTGAATTTATTTACACAGAAGATATTGTCAACGGATATTTACTTTTAGCCGAGCAAATTGACAAATCAAAAGGTGAAGCCTTTAATTTCGGAACTGATAATCCAACTCAAATGCTTGATCTGGTGAACTTAATTTTAAGATTAATGAAAAAAGAAAATGAATTAGAGCCTGATATTTTATTGAAAAATAAAATAAAAAATGAAATTGATGCTCAGTATTTATCATCAAAAAAAGTAAAAGAATACTTTAATTGGTCGCCTGAGATTCCATTGGAAAATGGCTTGGAAAAAACAATCGATTGGTATAGCTCAAATGAGCAATTATTCGTATAAAAATTTATACAGAGATTATAATTTAAGTAACGACGGATTCGGGGCGAGCTAATAATATCGGTATTTCAAACTCAAAAGCTAATTACGTATTATTAATTGAATCGGATAAATTTTGTAAAATTAAGGTGAAAAGATTATGAACCATAATAGATATTTTGCCCACGAAACTGCCGTAATTGACAAAGATACGATTCTGCAACTTCGTCTGCATCAGAGGGTTATCGCTTTAAAAGAAAAAGTGAAGACATCGGACAAGGATAAAAAGTTTGATATTGAAATAAAATACATCACTTCACGCGGAAATTGGTATCATTACAGTTGGAAAGGAGATATTAATAAATCAGGAGGAATTGCAACCAATAAAATATGAAAGTTTTAGTTACCGGGGCAGATGGCTTTATCGGTTCACATTTAACCGAAATGCTGCTTGCCGAAAATCATAATGTCAGAGCGTTATCTTATTATAATTCCTTTAATTTTTGGGGCTGGCTCGAAGATATAAAGGATGAAAATCTCGAAGTTGTTTCGGGCGACATACGCGATCCGCATTTTTGCAGATTGCTGGCGGAAGATGTAGATATAATATTTCATTTGGCGGCTTTGATTGCGATTCCTTATTCTTATTCCGCACCCGATAGTTATGTTGATACGAATGTCAAAGGAACGCTTAATATTTGTCAGGCGGCGAAGGAAAATAGTGTCAAAAAAATAATCGTTACCTCGACTTCGGAAGTTTACGGAACGGCTCAATATGTTCCGATTGACGAGGAACATCCAAAACAGCCGCAGTCACCTTATTCCGCCTCAAAGATCGGTGCGGATATGATGGCTTTGAGTTTTTTTAATGCCTTTAATCTTCCCGTAATTATTGCCAGACCTTTTAATACCTACGGTCCGCGGCAATCGGCACGGGCGATCATTCCGACAATTATTTCACAGATAGCCAACGGAAAAAAAGAAATAAAACTGGGCGATCTGAGACCAACACGGGATTTTAATTATGTCAAAGACACCTGCAAGGGTTTTCTGGAATTGGCGAGATGCGATGAAGCCATTGGAAAGGAAATAAATATCTCCAGCAATTTTGAAATCTCGATGCGGGAAACGCTTGAATTGATCGCCGAATTGATGAATGCGGATGTGAAATTTGTTGAAGATGAGCAAAGGCTTCGTCCGAAAAAGTCCGAAGTTTTCCGCCTCTGGGGAGATAATTCAAAAATTAAAGAACTTACCGATTATAAAAATTCTTATACTTTGAAAGAAGGTTTGCAGGAAACGATTGATTGGTTCACGAATCCCGCAAATTTGAGCAAATATAAAGCCGACAGATACAACATTTAACGTATGGAATATTCGATACCTTTATTTAAACTGAATTTTGATGAAGCCGAAGAACAGGCGGTTCTGGAGACGATCAGGTCGAAATGGATCTCCATCGGACCGAAGTGTGAAAATTTTGAAACGCTTTTTTCCGAAATGCTGTCGGTCAAACACGCCGTTTCCCTCAGCAACTGCACGGATGCTTTGCATCTTGCATTAAGGGTTTTGGATGTCGGCGAAGGCGATGAAGTTATCTGCCCGTCGCTGACCTTTGCCGCGTCGGTCAATTCAATCAAGTATGTGCAGGCGACTCCGGTTTTCTGTGATGTCAAAAGTGCCGAACATATAAATATTGACGCGGACAAAATTAAAAAACTCATAACACCGAAAACAAAAGCGATTATTGCCGTTCATATGGCGGGATTTGCCTGCGAAATGGATGAAATCAAGGCTTTGGCAAAGGAGCATAATTTAAAAATAATCGAAGATGCCTGCCACGGTCCGCTTTCGGAATACAAAGGAAAAAAACTCGGAACAATCGGCGACATCGGATGTTTCAGCTTTTTCTCGAACAAAAATATCTCAACCGGCGAAGGCGGAATGCTGGTTACAAATGACGGCGAATTGGAGAAAAAAGTCCGATTGCTTCGTTCACACGGAATGACCACGATGTCATATCAAAGGGCGAAAGGACACGCAACTTCTTATGATGTCGTCGAGTTGGGCTATAATTTCAGAATGGACGACATACGGGCTTCAATCGGAATCGAACAGTTAAAAAAACTTCCCGCCGATTTGAGAAAAAGACAGAGTGTGCGAAGCAAATATTTGGAATGTTTATCGGAAATTCCCGATATTGATATTCCTTTTATAGACAACGAAGAATTTGTTTCAAATTATATTATGCCGATTGTTCTTAAAGATTCCAACGTCGAAAAAAGAGATGCGGTTAGAGAAAAACTGCATCTTGCCGGAATTCAGACGAGTGTGCATTATCCGGCAATTCATCGGTTTTCAATTTACAAAGAATATAATGCCGAATTGCCTTTGACCGAATATATTTCCGATAATGAAATAACTCTGCCGATGTATGCTTCTTTAACTTCGGACGAAGTTGAATATATCTGCTCGACTCTGGCTTCGATTTTAGATGAAGAAAAATAAAGAAAAATCAATTCTGGTGTTCGGCGGCGGCGAACTTCAGTTGTCCGTGATTGAAGAATGCAAAAAGCTCAATATTTTTACCGTAGTCATTGATCCGAATCCGTCTGCCTCAGGAAAAGAATTTGCCGATGCGTTTGAAGTTGTCGGCGGCGATGATTTTGCGGGAACTTGTGCGGGTGTTGAAAAATATTCGATTGACGGAATTATTACAGCGGCAACGGATAAGCCTCTGATAATGATGGCGAAGGTGGCGGAAAAATACGGCTTTTCGTTTTTTTCGGAAAAGACGGCGGTGATTTCCACCGATAAATATTTGATGAAACGGGTTTTTCTGGAAAATAATATTCCGTGTGCGAAGGGAAGTTTGATAAACAAGATTGAAGATTCGCTAAAATATCCTTTAATTTTGAAACCGAGAGATAATTCGGGCAGTCGCGGGATAGTTTTTTGTCGGACGAAAGAAGAAGCGGAAGAAGGTTTGAATGAGGCACTTGCGTTTTCTAAAAAAGAAACGATTTTGGCGGAAGAATTTATCGGCGGAAAAGAATACAGCGTTGAAGCACTTCATTTTGATAATCAAACAAATGTTTTGCAGATCACCGAAAAAATCACGACACCGCATCCGTATAATGTCGAACTCGGTCATATTCAACCTGCTGCAATAAGTATTGAAGATGAAAGAAAAATCAATCAATTAATAAACCAAATAGCGGAAGCGATGAATTTTCAAAATTGTGCTTCGCATACGGAATTGAAGATAAATGATGACGGCATTTTTGTAATCGAAACCAGCCCGCGTTTGGGCGGAGATTTTATAACTTCCAGATTAACGCCGCTTTCAACCGGAATAAATATGGAAAGCGAGTTGATAAAGATCGCACTCGGCGAAATTCCCGAACTGCCTGAAAAAGAAAAAAATGCCGCCGCTATATTTTATTTTGATTTTTTTGAAAAAAAACAGATAACGAAGGATTTATCCTTTTTAGAAAATATAAAAAACAAAAAAGATGTCGTGAAATTTTCGTTTAATTTGAAACGCGGAATGGAAATTCCGAAGATCAAAAACAGTTTAGATCGTTACGGATTTATAATTGTGGCTGCGAATAATAGAGAAAGTTTGATAGAATCGGCTGAAAAATATATTGACGAAATAGAAAATGGTATTTAAGCAAAGGACGTAATTATGCTCACTGGAGAAAATATAAGATTAAGACCGCTACAATTTGGAGATGAAAATCTTTTTTTTAAGTGGCGGAATGATTTGGATTACATACGCTTAACAAAAAGTGTTCGTCTGCCGAAACATCAGGGAAACGAAAAAGATTGGCTTGAATCCGTAATGAAAGATAAGTCCAATCGAAGCATTACATTTATTATTGAAACCGTTTCAGACTCCGAATCAATCGGATTTGTTCAGTTAAATTCGATGGACTGGATTTCGAGAAATTGTATGTTCGGAATTGCTATTACCGAGAAAAATCAGCAAGGAAAAGGCTTCGGAAAAGAAGTTATGCGGCTGCTTTTCAAGTATGTGTTTGATAATCTGAATCTTTTGAAAATAGGTTTGGAAGTTACGGCGTTTAACGAAAACTCGATTTATCTTTATGAAAAAATAGGTTTTGAAAAGGAAGGCGAATTGAAAAAGCAGTATTTCTGGGATGGAGAATATCACGACGTATATATTTACGGTTTATTTAAGGAAAATTTTGTAACTGATGAAAGCAAATAATTTAATACCACCCGACACGACGATTTTAGCGGCGTTAAAAATAATGGATGCGATAAGTCAAAAATTACTGATCGTTACGGAAGGTGAAAAGTTCATCGGCGTTCTGAGCATCGGCGATATTCAGCGGGCGATCATCGATCAGAAAAATTTAGAATCACCCGTTGCGGAAATTCTGCGTTCGGTCATAACGGTTGCAAACGTCAATGATTCAAAGGAAAGCATCCGCGAGAAAATGATCGAACTACGAACCGAATCAATGCCCGTGATTGACGATGAAGGTTTCTTAAAAGATGTTATTTTTTGGGAAGATATTGTTAAAGATCAAACAAGTCAGAAAAAAACTCAGATTTCTGCACCTGTGATTATAATGGCGGGTGGAATGGGAACGAGGCTCAAACCTTTGACCAATGTTCTGCCGAAAGCTCTGATACCGATTGGAGATAAAACGATACTTGAAGAAATAATGGATAGCTTTATTGAATACGGCTGTGATGATTTTTTTATTTCGTTAAATTATAAAGCTGAAATAATTGAATATTATCTGGAAAATCAGCTTTCCGAAGATTATAAATTTTCCTGTTTTAAGGAAACCACGCCACTCGGAACTGCCGGAAGCCTGCATCTTTTGAAAGGACGAATCAAAGATACGTTTTTCGTTACGAATTGCGACATAATAGTTGATCAGGATTATGCGGAAATTATGGCGTATCACAAGGAAAATGAAAATGAATTAACGGTTGTCGCCGCCCTAAAACACATCGCTCTGCCTTACGGAACAATCGAAACGGGAAAAAACGGCTTATTGAGAAAACTTACCGAAAAACCCGAAATGACTTTCTTGATAAATTCGGGACTTTATATTTTAGAGCCGCATTTGATTAAAGAAATTCCGAAAAATACTTTTTATCACATTACGGATTTGATCGAAACATTAAAAGAAAACAAACGAAAGGTGGGTGTTTTTCCCGTCAGTGAAAAAAGTTGGAAGGACATCGGAGAATGGAAAGAGTATTTTAAGTTTATCAATTTTTAAGTTTTTATGAGAGTAGTCATCTTAACTCCGATTCCGTTTTGGCATCCCGGCACGGGAGAATTGATCGAACTATTAAAAGCCAACGGCATAAATGTTTGGGCTTTTGATATTTTTAACGCGAGAGTTATTGACGACAAAGGAATTCTGCACGATTATAAACCCACTTACCTGAAAGGTCTGTTTGGAAAAGTTTATTTGAAACTATTCAGAAAAAGCATTATCTCCAAACAAATCAGAGATAACGATATTATAGATATACACTTTGTCGAATCTGCTTACGGCAGATATATTAACACCTTAAAAAGTAAAAAAACCAAACTGATAACTACGCTTTTCGGGTCGGATTTGTTTAGAACAAACAACTCACAGAAAAAACTGCAAACACCTCTTTTTGAAAAAGCCGATGCCGTTGTTTTATCGGAAAATATGATTCCTTATTTTGAAGAACATTTTCCCGGTTACGAGAGTAAATATGTTCTTAATCAATACGGTTCATCGCGGCTCGATTTGATAGATAAAAAAACATCAAAATTTAACAGAAATGAAATCAGAGAAAAATATGGAATTACTAAAGATAAAATAGTAATTTCCTGCGGATACAATGCAAAAAAAGAGCAGCAACATTTAAAGATACTTGATGAAATCAATAAATTTTCGGAAGTTGACAAGAAACATTTATTTCTTATATTTTTATTAACTTATGGAATAGATGAATCGGGTGGTGAATATGTAAATTTGATAAAAAAGAAATTTCAAGAATCAGGTATGCCTAATCTTTGTATGGAAAATAGATTAACCGACGAAGAGATTGCAGAAGTTCGAATTATCTCCGATATTACAATCAATATGCAAACCACCGATGCTTTAGCCAGTTCGATAAAAGAAGCAATGGTCGCCGGAGATATAATGCTCATCGGAGAATGGCTGCCTTACGAAATTTATAAAAATCTGGGAGTATTTTATCTAACCACGTCATTTGAAACCCTCTATGAAAAATTAAAATACATTTTGAATAACTTCGATGAATTACGTGATAAGTCCGAAGCAAACAGAGAAAAAATCTTGAATTTTGCTTCGTGGAAAATATTGATAAATGACTGGATAAAACTTTATAAAGAGGTTTGAAATAAAATATGGCTGCCAACGAAAAATTACACTTAGGAGTCGGAAATATCTCCCATGAGGTTAAGCTCGGAAGTTATTATCAGGATTTTACTCCGGCTATTTATCACTTTGAACACAATTCATTTGGGGAAATTGATGAAGACGGAATTCCTTATTTATATAGTCCCGAAGGCAGAACTTATACCAATTCAATTTGAAGAGTGCGTATTTGATATGTAGGGATGAGATAGTATCAAAAGTTGTGGAAATGGAAATTTAATAGAAATAGCGTATTCTTGTTTTTGATCTAAAAAACATTACAGGCTTTTAAGCCTAATAAGGAGAATACGCTATGAGTAAAGTTTATAACGAAACACAGATTTTTAACAATTCGGATTTGGTGGAAAACGCTGGTGGATCAGGGTTTTCATTGGAAGATTATATCAGGAGTGCGGCTCAAAGGATGATACAGGCGGCGTTGGAATTGGAGATCGAGGAGTTTTTGCAGCGGGCGAGATATGACAAGAGTTCGGCAACAGAGGAGTTTCGGGGTTATCGGAACGGACATCATCAGGAGCGGGTGGTGGCGACAGCCGTTGGCGGATTGCAGGTCAAAGTTCCGCGGGTTTCCGATAATGCGGAGAAGTTTCAATCACAACTTGTCAAGCCTTACAAACGAAGGTCGGAAGGCTTGAATAATCTGTTTCCGCGGCTGTTTATCGAAGGCTTGGCGACGAGAGATTTCGAGCCTTCGTTGCGGTTTTTGGTCGGCGAGCAAGCACCGCTTTCACCGAGTTCGATTTCGCGGCTTAATAAGGGCTTCAAAGCCGATTATGAGAATTGGCAGAAACAGGATTTGAGTCAGCGGAAGATATATTATGTCTATGCCGACGGAGTCTATCTGGCGGCGGGGATTGCCGAGGAGAAGGCGTGTTTGCTGGTGATGATCGGAGTTGACGAGTTGGGTGAGAAGCATATTTTGGGTTTACAGCAAGGCTATCGGGAGTCGAAGGAGAGTTGGAAGGAATTGCTTGAGGACTTGAAAGCAAGAGGATTAAATGAACCGGCGTTGGCGATTGCCGATGGCGGATTGGGATTCTGGGCGGCATTGCCGGAAGTCTGGGGACAGACGCAGCAACAACTTTGTTGGCTGCACAAAACCCGCAACATTCTGGACAAACTGCCGAAAGCCGAGCGGAAGCAAGCAACTGAAAGATTGCGGGCGGTCTATCTGTCGGAGAGCAAAGAAGATGCAGAAAGGTTGGCAAGGAATCTGCTAAATGATTGAAAACAAGCGGGTTATGAGCGAGCGGCGGATTGTTTGAGAAACGCTCTCGACGAATTGTTGACGTTCTTCGAGTTTCCAAGCGAACACGCCAGACACTTGCGGACAACAAACCCAATCGAATCGGTGTTTGCGACGATCCGCTTGCGGACGAAGGCGGCAAAGAGATTTCGGACGGCGAGATCGGGCTTGCATCTGGTGTTCAAGTTGATGGAACGGGCAAAAGCGGGATGGCGAATAATCGGGCATCCCGAAAAACTGAAGGAGGTCAAACTACCGATTTAACATTGAAAACAAGGACGACAAAAACGGGAGTGCGAAAAATCATTTCCACAACTTTTGACACGAACTCGTTCTCATAATGTTAATTTTACTGGATATTTTAACATCATTTTCCACCTTAACTACCTGTCCAGTTTTTGGGGTTCATTATATATAGCTGGTTTAAGTATATGCACGAATTCGGGGTTTTTCCAGTTGTAGTTACTCGTCAGTGGAGCAACAAGTATGGTAATCATTTAGTATGGTAATCATTTAGACTACCTCTTTAGCTTAATATATCAAAATTTAGTTAATGCTTTGTTAGCTTTATTGGACAGAATAGAGCAGAATTATGGTAAGAAACAACGCTTTTGAAAATGTAACTTTATTATTTTCTATAATTTTTATAGTATGATTTTGAGTACTTTCTCATTAAATAACTTAAAGGAAACAGCGTCAATATATAGTTAGATGATTACCAAATGACAGATACACTTTTGACTAAACCGAGTAAGTTTCATATCAATCGGAGTTCGAAAAATTGGTTGATATATGAAAATTGCGACAAGATGTTGCTAAGGTATTCAAATGTTTACAGAGGAGTCTTATATGACTTTGGCTGCGGTGATGCTCCTTATAAAGAATTTTTCTTGCAGTTTGCCGATCAATATATAGGCGTAGATTGGGGAGAAGAAGGTTATTATGCTGCAAATGAATCTATTGCCGCGGATTTAAACAAACCCATCCCAATAGAATCGGAAGTGGCTGACACCATTGTTTCATTATCTGTTATGGAGCATTTATATGAACCGGAAAATATGCTCAACGAGGCTTTTCGAATACTAAAGCCGAACGGGACTATTGTTATGCAAGTGCCTTGGCAATGGTGGATTCACGATGCACCGCACGACTATTTTCGTTATAGCCCGTTTGGATTGAAACATATGTTCGAAAAAGCGGGATTTCAGGATATTACAGTTGAACCGCAAAATGGATTCTTTAGTATGTGGGTTTTGAAATTCAATTATTTTACCTCACGCTTTATTTTTGGACATAAATTGTTTAGATGGCTGGTAACCGCTTGTCTGTCGCCTATTTGGTATTTGGGGCAATTAATTGCACCAAGTTTAGACAAATTAGATAGAGATTGGATGTTGGAAACAAGCGGATATTTTGTTACCGGGAGAAAGCCATAGAGGTTGCAATTTCTTTGTTGGGTTTTATGAATTTCATTAGTGAGGTGGTTTAATAAAAGATACACGAAAATCTCTTATAATCAGAGATATGGGAAAAAGAAAATACGATGACGAATTTAAGCGTAATGTCATTACAAAAGTTCTTAACGGACAAAGTGTCGCTAGTGTTTCCAGAGAGATCGGGGTCAATGAAGGTTTGATCCATAAGTGGAAACGAGCGGCTTTGGATAATGGTGACGGGATCAATTCGGTAGCCGAATTAGCTGAGCAACAGGCGTTGAAAAAGCGGATTTGGGAACTTGAAGAGGAGAATGCGATTCTAAAAAAGGCGGCTCTTATCTTCGGCAAAGGCGGGTAAAACGCTATCGGTTCATTGAAAAAGAGAAGGCGAATCATTCAGTCAGAGTGCTGTGCCGGGTAATGAAAGTCAGTCCTACGGCGTATTATGCCTATGCCCGTGGAGCGAGTTACGGGGAAACATCCAAGCAGAGAACTTACCGGGAACAGGTTAGGGAATGTTTTTATGATAATCGCCGTCGTTATGGCTCGCGGAGAATCGCCAAGCATTTAGGAATCGGACGTTTCAGAGTGCGAACGGCAATGCGACGGGAGAACTTGAGAGCAATTGCTCCGAAGCGTTTCAAGCCACAGACGACCGATTCAAACCACGCTGCCCGGATCAGTCCGAATCTGCTGCAAGACGAAATGAACGCACCATCCAATAAAGGTGAAGTGATCGTCGGCGACATTACATATTTGCCTCTGAAGGGCGGCAAGTTCTGCTATCTGGCGTGTTTTCAAGATAAAATTACCCGAAGAATAGTCGGTTGGCAGGTATCACAACGGATGACGGCACAGCTCGTTATTGATGCCTTGAATCAGGCACGAAAACGCCGTTTGATCAAGCGAAACGCAATTATTCACACGGATCGCGGAAGCCAATATGCAGCGGTTGAATACCGGCGATTGCTCTATATCAACGGCTTTCGCCAATCAATGAGTCGAAAGGGTAATTGCTATGACAACGCTCAAGCGGAAAGTTTCTTCTCCAGATTCAAGGCAGAGTTATTAGAAAACGGCATCTTTGAAACGGTCGAGGATGCAAAATCGGAGGTCTTCAGCTACATCGAAGGCTATTACAATCGAATCAGACTACATTCGGGGATCGGCTACCGAAGTCCTGTGGAGTATGAAAACCATTTAGAAAATAAAATGAGGAGAAGCAAAGAGAGTTTTGTGTGCGGATAAACTTGACCACCTCATAGAGTTCTTACTAAAATATAAGTATTAAACTAAATAGTATAAATTTTTTTACTTGTAATAATTGAGTGTTGAAATATCTTAATAAAAAAATTGCTGTTATAGGTGCCAGTTATCTACAACTTCCATTGGTTGAAAGAGCAATGAGTTTGGATATAGAAACACATTGTTTTGCCTTTGAAGAAGGTGCGATATGTCGTAACTTTTGCACAAAATTCTATCCTGTTTCCATCCTTGAAAAAGAAGAGATATTGGATTATTGCAAAACAATAGGTATTAATGGAGTTTTAACAATTGCATCAGATTTAGCTGTGCCGACTGTAAATTTTATTGCTGAAACTTTGAGACTATCCGGCAATTCAACCTCCTCCTCATTAATTTGCACCAACAAATATCTTATGAAAGAAACTCTTGCAAAGGAGGGCTTTAATGTAGCAAAATTTTATTCCGTCAGTTCTATAAATGATCTTAGAAAACTCGATTCTTTATGTTACCCGTTAATTGTTAAACCAGTTGATAGGTCGGGAAGCATTGGAGTAAACAAAGTGGATTCCGATATGGAACTGGAAACGGCATTTAAAACAGCACTTAATTATTCTATAAAAAAAGAGGTGGTCATTGAAGAATTTATTGAAGGTTATGAAATAAGTGTTGAAGCTATATCTATGAATAAATCGCATTTTGTTTTAGCATTTACTGACAAGGTAACTTCGGGATCTCCGTATTTTGTAGAATTGGAACATCATCAACCAAGTAGAATTGATGGAAGATTAAAAATGGAGATTTTAAAGCTAATACCTAGAGCTCTTTCCAGTTTGAAAATATATACGGGAGCTTCACATTCCGAATTTATAATAACTAAGGATGCCAAGATTTATATAAATGAGATTGGAGCTAGAATGGGGGGAGATTTTATCGGCTCACATTTAGTGGAACTTTCAACCGGGTATAATTATTTAGACGGTGTTATAGATAGTGCTTTAGGAATCAATAATAAACCTGTGATTACTGAAAATATGCACTCAGGAGTTATTTTTACTACTTCTGAAAACAATGACCGGATGTCGGAAATTAGTCCTGACGATCCATTTGTTGTAGAGTATAAACCAACTACGAAAATTAAGAAGAAATTCACGAAAAGCGGGGACAGAAACGGATATTTCATTTATCAGTCGGATAAAAAAATTGAGTTTGATAAAATATGAAGCAAGTAGCAATAATCGGAGCGGGAGAATTCGGCAAACAGGTATTAGATATTGCTCTATTACAAAATAAATATGCTCCTGTCGGCTTCATAGATGATTTTAATGAACGAAAGACATTCCAGGGTTTGGATATACTGGGAAAGATTGATGATGTCGAGACTCTGTATAAACGTAATAAGTTTGACTGTCTTTTTGTAGCAATCGGGTATAAACACCTGAGCCTTAAACAAGAATTATTAAAGCAGTTTGCTCATATTCCATTTGCAACCATTATTCATCCCACCTCTGTCATAGAACAGAGTGCGGAAATCGCTCAGGGTGTTTTAACCTATGCTTTTGCATATATCGGTTTTGGATCAAAAGTATGTAAAGGCTCGGTGATAAATGTTTATAGTTACCTTCCACACGATAATTTAGTAAAGGAATGTACGTTTTTATCCTGCGGTGTGAATATGGGAGGAAAAGTTACAATCGGTGAAAGGTCATTTATTGGAGTAGGTTCTACGATTTCCGACAATTTGACTATCTGTGATGATACCTTAATTGGAGCAGGCACGGTTGTTATTAAAGATATAGAGGAGTCTGGAACTTACGTAGGCTGTCCGGCACGAAAGATAAATTAAGATGATAGATTTCAACAAGCCATTCCTTTCCGGGAATGAAGAAAAATATATCTCTGATGCTGTCAGAAACGGAAAGATTTCGGGAAATGGTAAATATACAAAGCTTTGCCAATCTTTCTTCGAATCAAATTACAAAATTACAAAGGCATTAATGACTACATCATGTACTGATGCTTTGGAAATGTCAGCTTTGCTGTGCAGATTGGATGAAGGCGACGAGGTGATTGTTCCGTCTTATACTTTTGTATCTTCGGCTTTAGCTTTTGTAAGAGAAAGAGCAAAAATAATTTTTGCTGATAGTCTTCCAAATCATCCGAATATAGATACTTCTCAAATCGAGTCCTTAATTACACCGAAAACAAAAGCAATCGTAGTAGTACATTACGCCGGAGTTGCGTGCGATATGGATGAGGTTATGGCTCTGGCAAAGAAGTATGATTTATTTGTGATTGAAGATGCTGCTCAAGCCATTGAAAGTAAATATAATAATAAATATTTAGGAACAATTGGGGATTTCGGCACTTTTTCTTTCCACGAAACTAAAAACATTCAGTGTGGAGAAGGTGGATTATTAGCTGTCAATTCGATTAAATACGCTGAAAGAGCTGAAATACTCTGGGAAAAAGGTACTAATAGAGCAGAATTTTTTAGAGGTGAGGTGAATAAGTATGGATGGGTAGATGTCGGCTCATCTTTTCTCCCTTCTGAAATAGTTTCGGCTTATCTGTATTCTCAAATTGAACATATTAAAAGTATTCAAGCTAAAAGACTTGAGATTTGGTACCGATATTTTAAGAATTTATCCGGCTTAGCTGATAAAGGATATTTTAATTTGCCGATTATTCCTGAATTTGCAACAAATAACGCACATATGTTTTATGTAGTGTTAGTAGATATAAATCAGCGAACAAGATTAATAAATTCATTACGTGATAAAAATATTCACGCCGTTTTTCATTATTTAGCTCTTCATAAAAGTGATTTTTATAAAGAGTTTTATGAAGGAAAGGAATTATCGAATGCGGATAGGTTTGAAAATTGTTTGCTCAGACTTCCTTTTTTTAATGATTTAAAACTAGATCAGGTCAATTATATCTGTGAGCAAATAAGATTATTTTTTAAGGATGAATCACTCAACTAAAATTTTACATATTTTTGACGATGCAATAATTACTAACTCAACTATAAATTTGTTTAGGAAGCTATCTAATTACGACCAGACGTTTGCTGTGATTACAGATGATGAAGAAAAATGGTCAAATAGCTTTATAAACGATAATTCTGTCAGGCTGCTTACAACATTACCCAGCCTAAATAAACAATTAAGCCAACTCATTAGTGATTTTGATGTAATCTTTCTTCAGGCATTGAGCTATGAGAAAGCGAAAGCCATTAACAACTCTAAATTTAACGAGAAAGTTTTTGTATGGGGGCTTTGGGGATACGAATTATATAACATTTTTGACTATTTTAATTCTCAAAATTATCAGGGAACAAATAAGACTCAGAAAGCAAATTCCAAAATAATGGATAAGATCAAAGATTTTTATACATACAATGTTGTGTATAGAAAGGCAGTAAAAAGAATTGACATTTGTTTATTTCTTATGAAAAAAGATTTTGAATTATTATCCAGTTCTTTGAGTCATAAAAGTTTATGGATGACCGCGTGTTATCAAACCGTAGAAAATATTTATAATGGACAGGTAAACTTTGCCGTAGAGGGAAACTCTATTTTGATTGGAAATTCAAGCACGCCGAGTAATAAACACGAAAAAATTTTTGAGTTGGTTCAAGCAGCCGGTATTGAAAACAGATCAATAATCGTCCCCTTAAGTTACGGCGACCTTGATTACCGGAAAAAAATTGTAGAAAAAGGAGAAAAACTTTTTAGAGAACAGTTTAAGCCGCTGCTTGAATTTATGACAATGTCTTCTTATCTAAAAGTACTCAGCAGTTGCTCTCACGTGATTATGGGACACAAAAGACAACAGGGATTTGGTAGTATAATAATGATGTTATTAGGTGGAGCGAAAGTTTTTCTCTCTTATGACAATCTCATATATCATTGGTTAAAGGAATTGGATATACTTATTTATAGTATCGAAGATGATCTTCAAAATGAAATAAATAACTCTTTAAGTTCTGAAGAAATAAATCATAACAAGAGAATTTTAACCAATTATCTATCGGAAGAATCTGTACTTATAAGACTTGAAGAAGTTCTAAAAAGAGCTATTGCCATTTCAAATTCTAAGTTAAAATGAATCAAGAAACATTATCAAGAAAAATATTAAGAGAACAAATTGATAAAGAAATTCTATTGTATTTTCAGAATCCTGATAAATACCCTCAAGATATTTATAATCAATTATTAACTCGTTGGAGCGATGACAGCGTTTACAACGAAAAACATCGTTTTGATCAATGAGATGGTCTAATAAAAGGTTCTTCCGCACTCTTGGTGCAAGCCTCTTGTAAATTGTTGTAAACAGTAGTTTTACAGACTTAGCGAAATTTATGCTTAAAGTTTGGTAAATTCTTTATATGTAGCAACTTATCGGAAAAAGTTGCACCAAGAGTGCGGAAGAACCTAATAAAAGTGGATAAAAAACTCTCTATGGATAAAATAGAGAATTATGAAAAGAAAATATGATGCTGAGTTTAAGCGAAATGCGGTGCAGAAGGTGCTTGATGGGCAGACGGC
>MWWE01000022.1_pt1 | contig 22046 bp, 18 predicted proteins | sample 1047301 | NCBI WGS metagenome assembly MWWE01 (sample SAMN06349973, study PRJNA376086) | soil metagenome | isolation source: MS1-1 sample Antarctic (ecotone) soil | place: Antarctica
AAATTCGGGACGGATTTTTATAAAACGCTATTGCTGCGTATTTTTGGGCTGCGACCAATCGGCAAGCCATAACAGAAGAAGTTTTACTTCGATAAACGGATATATACTAATGACAAATCCTCTAGATACAATAAAGAAATTAAAGGGAAAAAGTTTGGAAGAAATCCGCATACGGGGCGGACAGGTTTTTTCTGCGTATTCGGAGCAAATCGGAATCAGCGGAAAAATACCAACGGATCAGGAACTGCATCAACTTCTCGAAACTTCGTTGTTTAAAGACAAAAATTTAACGCCGCAAATTATTTTTGATAAATTTTATGAAACTTCGCAGGAAACATTTTTCCCGTCGTTTTTTGCCAAAGATAAAACCATCGAATCCTTTTTCAATAATTTCGGCGATGATACGGCTAAGTTTTTTATTGAAAAAGCAGATAAAATTTTAGATGGAAAATTTGATTTGCTTGGATTTAAGAACCTGAATTTCGGCGAAAATGTTGACTGGCATTATGAACCGATCGCCGATAAACATTCACCTCTAAAACACTGGAAGCAGTTTGACGAATTGGATACAAAGGAAACGGGTGATAAAAAAATCATCTGGGAACTCAATCGCCATCAGTATTTTTTCACGCTCGGAGTCGCTTATTGGCTGACCGGCGATGAAAAATACGCGGCGACATTTGTGCGGCATCTTGATAGTTGGATGGAGCAAAATGCTCCCGGTATGGGCATCAATTGGTGCAGCAGTCTGGAGGTCTCATTCCGTGTGATGAGTTGGATTTGGGCGTTTCATCTTTTTCAAGGCTCAAATAGTTTAACGCCGACAATTTTTCAAAAGGCTCTGAAATTTTTATTCGTTCACGCCCGCCATCTCGAAAAATATCTTTCGACCTATTACAGTCCGAACACGCATCTGACGGGCGAAGCGTTGGGACTTTATTATCTCGGAACACAATTTCCGTTTTTCAAACGCTCGGAACATTGGAAGCAACTGGGCAGCGAAATTTTATTTGCCGAACTCGACAGACAAATTTATGACGACGGCGTTTATTTTGAGCAGACGACTTGGTATCAAAGATATACGGCGGATTTTTATCTGCAATTTTTAATCCTGCAGAAACTGAATTCAGATTTCGGCAATACCGAATCGCAGAAAAAACTTTCAACAAAAACGCAGTCATTACTTGATTTTCTGATGTATATTACTTATCCCGACGGAACAACTCCGATCATCGGCGATGACGACGGCGGCAGATGTCTGCCTTTGACAAGCAACAGATCAGATGATTTTCGCGGAACTTTGGGGGTCGGTTCGGTTGTTTTAAGACGCGGCGATTATAAGTTTGTTTCTGCGGAAGTTACACAGGAAATTCTCTGGCTTTTGGGTTCGGAAGGAGTGAAGGCTTTTAAAACGATAAGTCCGAATCCTCCGCATAATAAATCGGTTTTTTTCAAGGATGGCGGTTATTTTGTAATGCGTGACGGTTGGTCGTCAGATGATAATTATTTATTGATTGACGCTGGAGAGATCGGTGCAATGAACGGCGGACACGGACACGCCGATTCGCTTGCGTTTGAACTCGCTGTCGGCGGCAGAACGCTCCTGGTTGATTCGGGAACTTACACATATCACAAATCCAGGGAACTCAGAGATTTTTACCGTTCGAGTCAGGCACACAATACTTTGACGATTGACGAAAAATCTTCTTCGGAGGCGGGCGAAAAATTCTCCTGGGAAACGAAAGCCGAAACAGAAGTTAAAAATTGGATTTCCGAGGAGCGTTTTGATTTTCTCGAAGCTATGCACAACGGCTACAAATATCTTGAAAATTCATCTGCCGAACTGACACGAAGTATTTTGTTTTTGAAAAATGATTACTGGATTATGCGTGATTTCGTTAAAACGATTGGCGAACATTCTTATCAGCAGAATTTTCATTTCAACGCCAAAACAAATCCGCATATTGAAAACCTCGACAACGGACGCCGGTGTGTCAGCGAAAATCCCGAAAATGGAACAGGTTTGCGGCTTTTTACATTTGGCGACAACGGAAGTTGGCAGCGAAAAGAAAGCTGGATTTCAAAATGCTATGGTGAGCGAATCAACGCACCGTTTCTGCGATACGTTTCAAACGGTATCGGACCGCAGGAATTTATTACATTTATGATTCCTTCGGAAAAGGGATTTTACAAACCCGAAGTCTTTGAAACCGAAGTCGTCGGCGGACGTGCATTTGTCATCAACTACCGCGATTATCAGGATTTGTTCGTCTTTTCGGATGGAGAAAGAATAATCCGCACCGAACTGTTCAACACGGATTTCCGCTTTCTCTGGGCAAGATTAAGCGGAGATGAAAAACTGCCGGAAGACTTTGTTTTAGTAGGCGGAAAATATTTCTCGCTCGGCGGCAGGGAAATTTTAAATTATCCGAACAATCTCGAATTTGCAGTCGCCAGACGTTTAGGAAACCGCTTAAACGTCCGCACTTCCGAAAGCGTCTTCAGCGTTTCTCTTCCGCAAAAGAAAACAAAAACTTACATTTTGAAAACAACTCCCGAAATTTAAAAAGGCAGAAACCCGACAGTTATGGAGGGTGCTTTTGCTTTACACAGAACACACCCTCCATAACTGTCGGGTTTCTGCCCTGAAAATGAAAAAAAACGTCTTACAATTTATCGGCAGTTTTCATCAAGGCGGATCGGAACGCCAAGCCGTGCAGCTTGCAAGACTAATGCAAGAAGATGAAACCTTCAATGTTTTAGTTGCTACGCTCAATAAAGAAGGAGTTTTGCTGAATGAATTGGAAGAAATGGGTTTTACGCAGATTCCCGAATTTCGACTGACCAGTTTTTTTAATCTTGATTTTTTAAAACAAATTCGTGCGTGTGCAGAATTTTTGCGGGAAAATAAAATCGAAATCGTTCACACACACGATTTTTATACAAATGTTTTCGGGATTTTAGCGGCGAGATATGCCAAAATCCCCGTAAAAATTGCTTCAAAACGAGAAACAGGCGGAATGCGTTCGGAGAATCAAAACCGCATCGAAAAATTTGTTTTCAAAATCGCCGATAAAATCACAGTTAATGCCGAAGCGGTTAAAGTTTATTTAGTTGAAAAAGATATTTCTGCTGATAAAATCAAAATAATTTATAACGGTTTAGACCTCGAAAGATTACAACCGAAAGAGAAAAACCGTGGGAAAATTTGCGGAATTTTGGATTTGCCGAAAGAGGAAAACATAAAATTTATCACAATCGTTGCAAATCTGCGGCACGAGGTTAAAAATCAGGAACTATTGCTTTGTGCGGCAAAGCGTCTGAAAGTAAATTTTCCAAACGCACATTTTGTTTTTGCCGGCGAAGGCAAACGCAAAACTGAACTCGAAAATATCGCCGAAGAATTGGACATTAAAAATAATACACATTTTATCGGGCGTTGCGACATCATTCCCGAATTACTTTCAATCTCTTATGCTTGTGTTTTAACTTCAACCGCCGAAGGTTTTTCCAATTCGATTTTAGAATATATGTCGGCGGCAAAACCCGTCGTTACCACAAATGTCGGCGGTGCAGGCGAAGCGATTATTGATGGCGAAACAGGATATTTAATTGAATCCGGTGATGTTGAAGGATTGGAAAAATGTTTAGCTGAACTGCTTGAAAATCCCGAAACAGCCAATGAAATGGGAAAAAAGGCAAAAAAAATCGTTGAAGAAAAATTCTCGACCGAAACACAATTAAAAAACTTAGTAAATTTTTATCAAAGCTGCATAAATGAAAAGGGAAAATAAAAAGATCAGAGTTGCAATTGTTGCTCCTTCAACGAAAGTTTTGGGCGGGCAATCAATTCAGGCAAAGCGTCTTATTGATGGTTTTGCAGTTGATGAAAATATTGAACTATCTCTGATTCCGAATAACCCGACCTTGAAATTTTTCGGATTTTTGCAAAAAATAAAAGGCATTCGCACCATCGCAACTTCCGTAAAATTCTGGTGGCTTTTATTAACTCAAATCATCGAATTCGATATTGTTCAGGTTTTCTCATCCGGCACGACAAGTTATATTATTTCAACACTTCCGCCACTCTTTGTGGCTAAATTTTACGGCAAAAAAGTATTTCTGAACTATCACACGGGTGAAGCCGAAGAGCATCTGAAAAAGGGCGGTTGGTGGGTGAAATATACGATGGAGGAATTTGATAAAATCGTCGTTCCGTCGGAATTTCTTGTAGATGTTTTTGCAAAATATAAACTCAAAGCGGAAACGGTCTTTAATTTTGTTGATGCAGAAAATTTCAAATTTCGGAAGCGAAAACCTCTGAAACCAATTTTTTTATCAAACCGAACCTTTGAAAACCATTACAATGTTTCCTGTACTTTGAAAGCATTTGCAGAAATTCAAAAAGAATTTGCAGATGCGAAATTGATCGTTGCAGGTTTTGGAAGCGAAGAGGAAGAATTAAAAAATTTAGCTCAAACATTGGGCTTGAAAAATGTAGATTTTATCGGCAAAATTTCACCGGAAGAAATGCCGGCTATTTATGAAAAAGCCGATATTTATTTGAATTCTTCGGTTGTGGATAATATGCCGCTGTCAATTATTGAAGCTTTTTCCTGCGGTCTCCCGGTCGTTTCAAGCAATGCGGGCGGCATTCCATACATTGTCGAAAATGGAGAAACGGGGCTTTTGTCCAAAAATAATGATTGTCTTGAATTAGCCGAAAATTCACTTAAATTATTGCAGGATGAAGAATTAAGTCAAAAAATAATTGATAAATCACGGCTCGAATGTGTAAAATATAGTTGGGACAAAGTTCAGTTGGAGTGGCAGGAACTTTATCTCAGACTTGCCGAAAGATAATTTGGGGGATTTTCAAAACCCCGTAAATTTCAAGCCTCTTTTTTCCTACTGTTTTTTTGTATAATTTTATTTGATAAAACAACTAATACATTTTGTTTGCTCAGAGCGTGAGCGGGTTTGAGCAACTTCGACAGTGGATACATTTTTAAAAAAGCGAAAAAGCTGATAGCTGATAGCTAATAGCCAAAAGCTGAGATTATGTGCGGCATTAACGGAATAGCATTTTCATCCCGAAGCGGTCGTCAGGTTGACGAGCGGATTTTGTGTGCGATGCGGGATGAAATGACTCATCGCGGTCCCGATGATCGCGGTGTCTTTATCAAAGCGAATATCGGTCTGGGACATCGGCGTTTGAGCATTATTGACGTAGCTCACGGGCATCAGCCGATGTTTAATGCGGATAAATCCATTGCATTAATTTTTAATGGTGAGGTCTATAATCACGGCGATTATCGTAATCAATTGATTGCCAAGGGCTATAAATATCAAACGACCTCAGATACGGAAACAATTCTTTATTTATACGAAGAATACGGCTTTGAATGCGTTGAAAAATTGCGTGGAATGTTTGCGTTTGCGATTTGGGATGAGAAAGAAGATCAACTTTTTATCGCCAGAGACAGAGTCGGAATTAAACCGCTTTATTATGTTCACGACTCGCAAGGGAATTTATTTTTTGCGTCGGAAATAAAATCTTTGATCGCGGCAGAAGCCGTTAAACCTGAAATCAATTACGATGTTTTGCCGGATCAACTTGCTAATCACGGAACTTCTTTTGATGAAACACTTTACAAAGATGTGAAACGGCTGATGCCGGGGCATTTTTTGGTTTGGAAAGATGGTAAAGTTTCGGTGAAAAAATATTGGAATCTTGAATATGAACCGAAGCATTCGGAAATTTCCGATAAAGAATTTGTCGGGCAATGGTTAGAGAAATTCAAAGAATCCGTACGACTTCGGTTGATGGCGGATGTTCCATTGGGGATGTTTTTGTCGGGCGGGATTGATTCTTCGGCGATTGCGGCGGTGATGTCAGAGATGGTAACTGATCCGATCAAGACTTTTTCGGTTGGATTTAAGGAGCGTGAGGCGAATGAATTTCATTATGCACGGAGGGTTTCGGAGAAATTCGGGACAGAGCATCACGAGATAACAATCACGCCCGAACAATTTTTTGAAAAACTTCCAAAATTGATCTGGCACGAAGATGAACCGCTCGGATTTGTCGCATCCGTTCCGCTTTATTTTGTTTCGGAGTTGGCTCAGAAGCACGTCAAAGTTGTTTTAACGGGCGAAGGAAGCGACGAAATTATGGCGGGTTATGCTCGTTATTACAAGGCTTTGAAGTTATTGGAATACGGTAAAAAATACGAAAGTTTAACGCCCTCATTTTTGCGAAGTGCCGTTAAAACAGGCGTTGCGACTTTGCCGAATAAACTCAACCGAAAATTGAACCGCACATTTTTGACTTTGGATTCGGATGTCGAAAGTTTGTATTTCGATAACTTTGCGATTTTTAACAAAAGGATGCAGAGCGAACTTTTGAGCAATGAAACAAAGGCGAAAATTTCGGATAGAAATCCGTATAAATTTATAAATCATTGGTTTGAAGCGGAAAATGCAAAGGAATTGCTCGATAAACTTTTGTATGTTGACACGAAAACTTATATGCAGGAACTCCTTATGAAGCAGGATCAAATGTCTATGGCGGCTTCGATAGAATCGCGTGTGCCGTTTCTCGATCACGAATTGGTGGAATGGACAGCACGTATGCCGATAAATCTGAAACTTCGCGGGCGTGATACAAAATGGATTTTGCGTGAAGCGATGAAGGGAACTTTGCCCGAAGCGATTTTATCACGCGAGAAAATGGGTTTTCCCGTGCCGATTGGTTCGTGGTTCAGAAATGAGTTTCGCCACTTGATTGAAGAATTTGTGTTAAGCGAGCGTTCGCTTTCACGAGGAATTTTTAATGCGGATTTTGTCCGCGAACTTACGAATCACCATTTTTCCGGCGAAAATCACGATTTAAGACTTTTATTCTTACTGAACTTCGAGATTTGGCAACGTCAGATTCTCGACGGTGAGGAAGTTATTATTGGTTCGTAGTTCGTGGTTAGTTGTTCGTTGCTTTTTCTTAGCAACGAACAACTAACCACGAACAATTAACAAAATTATGAAAATAGTCCTTTTTTCCAGAGTTCCTCGTTGGTATTCGTTCAAAAACGAGCGTTTGGCTTCGCATTTATCGGCGGAAGGTTTTGAAATTCTCGGCGTGATTGTTGAGGAAGTTCCAACATTTAAAGCCTTGCAGGAATGGACTAAAAAACTCGGATTTGGTGTTTTTGTTAAGAAAGTGGCTCAGAGATTATCAGGAAAAGGACAGACTTCGAGCGATGAAAAACAGAATTCTCAAATTCAACTTTCAAAAACGGCAGTGTCGCCGAAAGTTTATCACTTTGAATCTCACAATTCTTCCGAATGTGTTGAAAAAGTTCGTGAATTATCGCCCGATGTAATTGTTTTGCGTGGGTGCGGAATTATCAAACCGGCAATGCTAGAAGTGCCGAAGATCGGTGTAATAAATCCGCATTATGCGTTGTTGCCGGATTTTCGCGGAATGGATGTAACGGAATGGTCGGCACTTCACGGCGATCCGATTGCGGTTAGTGTTCATTCGGTGAACAAAGGGATTGACACGGGAACGGTTTTGAAATCGGAAATTATCGAGCCGACTTTGGAAGACACGGTTGGAAGTCTGCGTGATAAAAGTGCGGCACTTGCGGTCAAACTTTTGAAAGACGCTTTAGTTGATCTGCGTGAAGGAAAAGAGTTTCCCGAAAATCAGATGAATAACGGCGGACGGCAATTCTTTAAAATGCACCCGCGTTTGAAAGAATTGGCAAATCAGCGTTTGCAGAGGTTTTCAAATGAAGGAGTTGATTTACCGAAAGCTAATGAATCTCATTCAAAAATATCTGCTAATTTACAAGTTGATGAAAGAAATTAGCATTTGCAATAAATGTTTTGCGGGCAAAATGCCCACACTCCAAAAAGATGTTAAATAAATTACAAAAATTACCTGCTAAAAGATTAATCGGTGCAACGGTTCGGAATGTGCGACCTTCGCATTTGAACTTGTGGCGAAAGGATTTACTTGATAGACGACGTAAGCCGAATTTAACGGCTGTGCATTTGCGGGAAACTTTTGAATGGCTCAAAAATGCTCACGATGTTTGCGATGGACGAGGTGTTGCGGGTGGTTATTCGGTGATTGATGGTTGGCTTGCTCCTTATCCCGAAACGACGGGGTATATTATTCCGACTTTTTACAATTATTCGGAATGGACAGGCGTTGATGATTGGTGGTAAAGAGCAGAAGCGATGGCAGATTGGGAAATCGAAGTTCAGATGCCGAACGGTGCGGTGCAAGCGGGACTTTTTGAGGAAGGAAAAGAACAAATTCCCGCCGTGTTTAATACGGGACAAGTGATTTTAGGTTGGTGTCGTGCATACATTGAATCGAAAAATGAAAAATATCTGGATGCGGCAAAATGTGCGGGTGATTGGTTAATTGAAGTTCAGGCGGAAAATGGTGCGTGGCGTTTTGAAAGTCAGGAAACAGAAACCGATGTTCACGCTTACGATGTGCGGACGGCTTGGAGTTTGTTGGAGATTTACGATATTACGAAAGAAGAAAAATACCGCAAATCTGCCGAAAGACAGATCGAATGGACGCTTTTGCAACAAACAAAAAATGGTTGGTTTGAAAACAATGCGTTTTTTACTTCAGATGATAAATGGACAGCACCTTTTACACACACGATTGCTTATGTGATGGAAGGCTTGCAGGAATCGCATCGAATTTTGCAGAAAAAAGAATATTTCAAAGCCTTTGAAAAAACTGCTGAAAAATTGATGCGTATTTTTGAACTTCGCAAATTTATGGCGGGAGATTTTAATGAGAAATGGAAGTCTTCGAGCAAATATAGTTGCTTGACCGGCAATGCTCAAATTGCGGGAGTTTGGCTGAAACTCTTTCAAACAAATAATGATGTTCGATATTTGAATGCCGCTTTGAAATTAAATGATTACACAAAGTCCACGCAAAATCTTTCGACGTTAAACAAAGGAATTCGAAGCGGCATTAAAGGTTCGCATCCGATCACGGGAAAATATACGCCGTTTATTTTTCCGAATTGGGCGGCGAAATTTTTTGCTGATACTTTGTTGCTTGAGGAAAAAGTGATGAAAGAATTTGAACAAAAAGTTTTAAATAATGAAAAAATTGGAGTTAAATCTTAATGCTTCTGGTAAATAATGAAAACAAAGTGAAATCTCAACCAACTCAGGAAGTTCTGCGTGGACGCAACATTCTGTGTTTCAGCCACGATTGGACGGGCGATCCGTTGTCGAAAACTCATCTGATGCGTGTGCTGTCGAAAGATAATAAAATCCTTTGGACAAACGCGATTGCCAACCGTATGCCGACGGCTTCGACGAAGGATGTGAAGCGGATTTTTATAAAATTGAAAAGATTTACCGAACCTGTAAAAGAAGTTGAGCCGAATATCTTTGTGTTGAGTCCTTTGGCGATTCCGACTTATGGAAGTTCGCTTGTGCGTGGATTTAATCAGCGATTTTTGCTTTCACAGGTGAAAAAAGCGATGCGGAATTTGGGTTTTGAAAATCCGCTCAATATGGTTTTCAATCCGGCGGCGGGATTGCTTGCCGGGAAGTTGAATGAAAGTGAGATAATTTATTATTGTGTAGATGATTACACGGAATTTACGGGAGTTGCGAAAGGTTTGAAGGAAATCGAGCAGGAACTTTTCCGAAAAGCCGATCTCGTCATTGTTTCGGCGGAAAAACTTTTTGACGACAAGAAGAAGTATAACGAAAATACGCACATCATCAGACACGGGACGGATTGGCGACATTTTAGAAAATCGCTTGACGATGCGATGGAAATTCCCGCTGAAATAAAAGAATTGCCGAAGCCGATTATTGGTTTTCACGGACTTCTAGCCGATTGGGTTGATTATGAATTAATAAAGAAAATCGCTGAAAAATATAAAAATGGTTCGGTTGTTTTGATCGGAAAGATTGCGGTTGATGCGGAGCAGAAAGTCAAAGTTTTGGACAATGTTAAAAATGTTTATTTTCTCGGACGTAAACCTTACGAAACTCTGCCGAATTATTGCAAAGGTTTTGATGTTGCACTTAATCCATTTATTATCAATAACTTAACGCTTGCGGCAAATCCTTTGAAAGTGCGAGAATATTTAGCGGCGGGATTGCAAACCGTTTCGACCGACATTCCCGAAGTTAGGAGTTTAAAACATTGTCTGGTTGGTGAAAACCACGAACATTTTATTGAGCAAATCGAAAATGCTTTGAACAATCCGATTGATAAAGAAATAATCAGCGATGAGATAAAACACGAAAGTTGGGATGCGAAAGTTGATGAACTGCGAGCGGTGATCGAGAAGACGCGGGGACAAAGAAAAGGGGAGATGGAGGGACAAGGAGAGGGAGCGAAAGGGAGATGAATCGGAACTTCAAAGTTTTAATTTTTTTCCTTAGCTTATTTCTTATTTGGATTTTTGTTGCTCCGTTTCTGGCTGAGAATTTGATCGTTGAAAAACCGCTGGAGCGAGCCGATGCGATATTGGTTTTGAGCGGTTCTTCCGTTTATAAAGAGCGGACTCACAAAGCGGCGGCGGTTTATAAATCAGGCGTGGCGAAGAAAGTTTTGCTCACAGATGATGGCGGGCGTGGTGGTTGGTCGCAAGCCGAGCAGAGAAATCTGCCGTTTGTTTATATGGCAAAAAAAGAATTGATTGCTCAGGGCGTGGCGGAAAATGATATTGAAATTTTGGATGGAGAAGTTACGGGAACGATTTGGGAAGCACGAAATTTGAAGAAGATTATTGATGAGGAAAATTGGAAATCGGTTTTGCTCGTAACCTCTGCCTATCACACAAAACGCTCACTTTGGATTTTTGAGGAAGTTTTAGGAAAAGATGTTAAAATCGGAAGTATTTCATCTGCAATGGGCAAAGAAATTACGTCGCCCTGGATTTGGTGGCTTTCGCCGAGAGGTTGGACTGATGTTGCCGGAGAATATGTGAAATTTATGGTTCATTGGTTATATTACTAAGAAGATGATCTAAAATTTGAGACTTACAAATTCAAATTAATAAAAATATCTGAAACCTATAATTTAGCATAGAATTTACAAATTATTTTAATGAATACAGCAACGGTAGCAATGCAGGAAATCGCACAACAACATTCTTCAGAAGTAGCAAAAGGCGAACGGTTCGAGTTTGGTAAAAACTGGAGTCGTTTTTTGGAATTGCTTAATGAAGAGAGAATTCTAAAGGCGGAAGAATCGCTAAAAGAAATGCTTGAGATGGAAAATCTCGAAGGCAAAACTTTTCTCGATATTGGTTCGGGCAGCGGACTTTTTTCGCTGGCAGCGAGACGTTTGGGAGCAAAGGTTTATTCGTTTGATTTTGATACGAATTCTTTTGAATGCACGACCGAATTGCGGCGTAGGTTTTTTGAAAATGATGAGAATTGGAAGGTTGAACAAGGTTCGGCTTTAAACCGTGAATATGTTGAATCACTTGGCAAATTCGACATTGTTTATTCGTGGGGCGTTCTGCATCATACTGGTTCGATGTGGGAAGCTCTGGGAAATGCAGAAGTTGCAGTAAAAGATAATGGAACGCTTTTTGTGGCGATTTATAATGACACGGGAAGTCAGGCGGAGCGTTGGAAATGGATCAAAAAAACGTATTGCAAACTTCCTAAGCCGCTGAAATCACCGTTTGCAGTTTTGGCGATTCTGCCCGAAGAAGGTAAACGCTGTTTAAGTTCGCTGATCAGATTAAAACCGCAGGAATTTTTTAACTTTTGGAAAAATTACACAAATTCACGCGGAATGAATCGTTGGTATGACATTGTTGATTGGGTTGGCGGTTTTCCTTATGAAGTCGCTACGCCGGATGAAATTTTTGAATTTTATAAGGCAAAAGGCTACAGTTTGACAAAAATGAAAGTCGGCGGAGTCGGGCTGGGGTGTAACGAATTTGTGTTTAGAAAGGATGTAATTGGTGAAGAATGAATAAATTTTACTTTAATCACAAATCACAAATTACAAATTACCAAAAGGTTATGAGAAAACTGGAAAAACCGAATTGGCAAAAGCAAAAGGAACGTAAAAAAAGAATGTGGCTGATCGGCTTGGCGTTGCTTTTGCTTATTCCGGTTGGAGTCGGCTCGGCTTATTTCATTTTAAATAAAACACTTGCTAATTCTTCTAATGCCGACGGCGATTTGCAGCTTGCCGATCCCGAAATTCAGGGAAATCGGATCTTTGTCCGTGAAGGTGAGAATTTTCAAAAAGCACTAAATCAGGCAAAAGCGGGCGATACGATTTTGCTGCAAGCGGGAAAAACTTTTAAAGGTGCATTTAAATTACCGAAAAAGACCGGAAATAAATTTATAATGATCCGCACATCAGCAAATGATTCTCAACTTCCGCCCGCCGACACACGGATTGATCCGAAAAAACACGCACAATTTTTGCCGAAACTGGAATCGAATGTAAATGGCGAACCCGTGATTTTTGCAGGTGATGGATCACATCATTACCGTTTTATCGGCATTGAATTCAAACCGACATTTAAAGGACTCTATAATATAATCCAACTCGGCACAGGCGAAGAAACAAACATCGAGCAGCTGCCGCATCACATCGAATTTGACCGCGTTTATTTATACGGCGATAAAGATGTCGGTCAGCGTCGCGGAATTGCGGCAAACGGGAAACATATAGTTATAGTAAACAGTTATTTTTCGGACTTTAAACGCAAAGGTGAAGAATCGCAGGCGATTGCGGCTTGGGCGACGGATGGACCGATTGAGATAAAAAACAATTTTTTGGAAGCGGCGGCGGAAAGTGTTTTATTCGGCGGAGCGGAAAACAAAATGAAACTGGTTGCCTCGGACGTTATGGTTACGGACAACTGGATGAACAAACGCATTGAGTGGAAGGGAACGGATTGGGTTGTTAAAAACTTTTTTGAAATAAAAAGCGGCAGACGTATGAAAGTTTCCAGAAATCTGATGACCAATAATTGGGCGATGGCTCAGGAGGGAACGGGCGTTTTATTCAGAACGGGAATGGACAGCGGTGAGCAGGCGGTGGTTGAAGACATAGAGTTTTCCGACAATATTATGCGTGGGTCGGGAGGTGCGATTAATATCTTCGGCGGAGAAGGAAAAGGCGGCAGACGTTTAACGATCAAAAATAATATCTTTGATGATATTGATGTAAATAAATATGGCGGACGCGGATATTTTATAAAATCAACTACATTTGACGATGTAACTATTGAAAACAATACTGTTATTCATACGGGAAGCATTTCCATTGCTTACGGAGAACCACTCAGAAATTTTGTTTTCCGCAACAATATCGTTTTTCAAAATGAATACGGATTTTTCGGCGACGGCGGTTTGCTTAGACAAAAAACTCTTGCCAAACATTTTCCGAAAGCAGTTTTTTCAAACAATATAATTGTCGGAAGCGATGCAAATACTTACGGCAAAAATAATTTTTATCCGGTTTCGGTTCGGCAGATCGGATTTATCGCCCCGAAAAAAGGGAATTACAATTTAAGCGAAAATAGTGTTTATAAAAATAGAGGATTTGACGGAAAACAGATTGGAGCAAATCTTGATCCGAAAACCGTCGGCGGAAAATTTTAGATTTGTCCGCATTCCAACTGAAAATCTTGTTTTTAATCGGTCAATTTATAATTTCTCAAGCAACTCATTAAACCGCTCATCATCGCGGAGTGAATCAAGACTTTTGTCGGTTTCGTATAAAGGTTTATTTTCATTGCCGAGTCTGACGGCACGATTGAGCCATTCAAATGCTAAATCTTTTTCGTCCAAAATTGCATACGCCGCACCAACCCAATAAGCCATATCGTGGTCGGCTTTTGAAATGCTTAGAGCCTCGGCAGTAAGCTGTTCGTAAGCTTTTTCCGTCTGTCCGTCCCTGGCAAGAAAAATTGCATAAAGCGGACGAATTCCATCCATTCTCGGATTTTCCTCAAAGACTTTTCTTATCATATCAATAGCTCTTTCAAACTCTCCCTGATAAAAAAACGTAGCCGAGCGGAAAATTCGGATCATCGGGTGATTCGGTTCGATCTTCGCACCTTTATCTAATTCCCTTAAAGCCCTTTCGTGGTCGTCTAAATAATTATAAATTCTCGCCCGGTTATAACTTGCGACAACTTTTGCTGCCGGGTCGAGTTTAACGAGTTTTTTATAGCTTTTTAAGGATTCTTCATAATTTCCATCAAGGCGGTCAATTACGCCTTTGACAAAATAGATCGGGGCTTCGTTGGGAAATTGTTCCTGCAGAAGTTTTATTTCTTCACGTGCCTTTCGCTTCTCGCCGCGTGCCATATGAATCATTACAAGCAGAACGCGGGCTTCGGAGATATTCGGATCGAGTTGGAAGGCTTTTTGGAAAGCATTTTCGGCATAAGTATAATCTTCGGCTTCGCCCATTCCTTTAAAAACGCGATTGGCATAACAAGCTCCGAGACCGCTGTATGCAAGTGCAAATTCCGAATCCAGTTCAATCGCACTTTTAAAATTTGCAATCGCTTCTTCGCAATCTTCATTGGCAACGGTACGGAAAATAAATCTGCCGAAATTGTCGCGTCCGCGTAAGTATTGCTCGTAGGCTTCGGCATTTTGCGTCGGACGGCGACCAAGAATTTCCTGTTCCTGATCTGATAATTCAAGACTTAAACCATCTAAGATTCTGCGGGCAATCGTGTCCTGCAAGACAAGTATATCTTCGCCTTCGACATCAATTCTGTCACTCCATAAAATCTCACCCGTAACGACATCCAAAAGCTGTGCAGTTACACGGATTTTCTCACCCGCCAGCAGAAATCCGGCAGTTAAAACAGCGTGAACCTGCATATCCCGCCCGACTTTTTTAGCATCATAATCTTTGCCCTGATATTTGGCGATAACTGAACTCGGACGGACTATCAGAGATTTCAACTGTGCAAGTTCGGTTATAACCGCATCCGCCAGAGCAAATTCATAAAAATCAGTTGAAGGGTCTTTACTCAGATTTTTAAATGGCAGAATTGCGATGCTTTTTTTCTCTTTACCCGTGCCGGTAAAGGTTACATCGGGAGCATAGGTCGGCGTAATCTGCGTTGATGGCACAACGGACGGCGTGATTTGAAGCGAATCATCAAAACTCGATTTGCCGATAAACCAGTTCCACGCACGTTTAACGGAACTATCGGATTCTAAATGCTTCGGTTTGAAAGTATCGCTCTGCATTATGGGAGTGCCGGAAATTTCCAGCAAAACCTCTCGCAGATCATCACGCATTTTGGAGATATTTTGATAACGGTTACTCGGATTTTTTGCCAACGCTTTATCTACAATCGCCTGTAATTTCGGAGGAATCGGTTCAGCACGCATCTCGGCAAGCGGAGTCGGAGTTCCGTGCAGAACTTCGTGGCGAACATCAATCACCGTGTTTCCCTGAAATGCCCAAATGCCTGTGATTAATTCATACACCAGAACACCCGTCGAAAAAATATCTGCACGATGATCGGTTAACTCACCTTTAGCTTGTTCGGGGGCGGCGTAAGTCGCTGTGCCGTAAGGAATTCCAAGTTCGGTTAAATCCGTGCGGTCAATTCCTTGAGGTAGTGGACCTGTTTCGTCCTGCAGCATTTTTGCCAACCCGAAATCCAAAATACTGACTCGTCCGCTGTCGGTAACCATTATATTTCCGGCTTTGATGTCGCGGTGAATAATATTTTTGGAATGAGCATAAGCGAGTGCATCGCAAACTTGTATAGCGATCTTTAAAGCACTTTCCAATTCCATCGGTTTGCCGTCAACCAACTGACGCACATTTTTGCCTTCGATGTTCTGCATCGCAATATAAAATGTGCCGTTGTCTTCATGGTAATCGTAGATGGTACAGATATTTGGATGGTCGAGTTTTGAACAGAGTTTTGCCTCACGCTCGAACCGTTTGAAGTTTGCCGTTTTACCCGTTAGTTCAGGGGGCAAAACTTTGATGACAATTTCACGGTCAAGTTTAGTGTCGAGGGCTTTATAAACTGTTCCTTGCCCGCCCGCACCGAGTTTTTTTAAGATTTCGTATTGGTGAATTTTTGAGCCAATCATACTCAATAACTATGATTTACTTTGTTGCTTGTTGGTTGGAAATTAACTGCATAAGTTTGTGCTAAATCTTTAAATTACGCAAGTGTTAAAAAACAAAAGAGTCGGCAAACTGCCGACTTAATCAATAATGATCGTTCAACCACGTAAGTCATCGCCCCATCCAGACTGCACATATTTGCCGTTTTCGACAATACACGGAACAGTTATATTTCCGTGTGATAATTCAAGCATTTGCTTTTGATGTTTCTTGTCGTTTTGAGCATCATATTCGGTAAAATCAATATTGTTTTCCGTATAATAATCCCGTGCTTTATCACAATATGGACAGCCCGGTTTTGTGTAAATTACTAATGACATATATTCTTAATTTCTCCTTCGTAGAAAATAGTTTAACAATAGAATTCAATTTATAAAAGTTGGCAGAAAAGCTATGGAAATAAACAAAGACCTTTTTGAACCTTTCGAGAAACTTGTCGAGATAGAAATTAAGGGCAAAAAATACGAAGTTCCCGAAAACAATACCCTTCTGCGTTGCTTTCAATATCTTTCGATAGAAACAATTTCCTACGGCGATTTTTGCTGGAACGGCGATTGTTTAAATTGTCAGGTCTGGATAAAAAACGACGAAAAAGAAAAACCCTTAATGACTTGCCGTGCAAAGGTCGAAAAAGGAATGCAAATCGTCCGAATGGCGGAAGAAATTAAACTAACGGAAAATGATAAAAAGTCTTAGAAATTATCTGAAAGTTTTTGAGATTAAGAAATTAAATTGGAAATAGAACGCGGATTACGCGGATTGAAAACGATTTTCGCAGATTTATTCAAAAAAAGTATCTGCGAAAATCCGCCAAATCCGCGTAATCCGCATTCTATTTCTTAAACAGTCAATTAATGAAGATTATATTGCGGAACATTCGGATCAATTTCCGCCGACCATGCACCGATTCCGCCGACCAGATTTTTCATCTCGCCTTTGTATCCCGCTTGCTCCAGCATCATCATCGCTCTCGCACTGCGACCACCGCTTTTGCACTGCATTACGATTTCTTTTGAATCATCGAGTTCGTCCATACGATTTACGATCTCGCCGAGCGGAATCAGTTTCGCACCTTCGATCTTGGCAATTTCCCATTCATTCGGCTGACGGACATCGATAAGTTGAAAATCCTCGCCCGCATCCATTTTTTCTTTTAATTCTTTTACTGTAATTTCCTGCATAATTCTCTCCCGTAAATTTATAATATCTTTCTTTTTATAAACTTATCGTAACTTTCCTGCAAATTTGATATTGAAACTTTCTTTCCGGTATTTTCAATTAAAAATTTACAAAATCGCTTAATTTTTCAGATTTCAATTCTCCGATTTGCTTGGTCATAATCGCTGAGTTTGCCGTGAAAAGTTTTCCCGGACGGACATAACTGTCTTTTTTGAACGAACCGCTTGCCAAATCACTGTTGGTTATTTTGACGGCAATCGCGTCGGTGTTGGGCTGACTCGTAACCTGACACAAAACCCAATCGCTGCGTTCCGTCTCTGCTAATACAACCGCCGGACGAAGTTTTGAACGCGACAAATCGGAAAACGGAAATCGCACCAAAACTATTGTTCCGATTGAAGGTATGACCACGCTTCGTCCTCCTCCGGTCTGTTCCAATCTTCGGCTAAAGCGGCTTCGCTCAAAAGTGCGGTTTCGGAAACGGCAGCCGCCGGTTTCTCTTCCAGAATTGTAACCAATGCTCGACGGACATTCGGCAGTCGGACATTTTGTAAAAGTTTAACTCTGCCTTGCTCGTCAATAACGGCTTCGAATAGTTTGAATCATAATATCAAAATCCTCCACTTAAAATTTTGCTTCTATTTGAAGAAAAGAGTAAGCCTTAAATTCTGATGTGGTCAAAGAATAATTTCAGAGTAACCAAGAAACGCCGAACGATTGAGTTGACGTGGGCAAAAACCGCCACCACGCAACTCTGAATAAAAGAGGCAAGTTTTTAAAGAGTAGCTATTTTGCCTCACGTCCAATGATTTGTTATACCTCCCACTCCATTTTCAAGACTTCTTTCTGTTCGACTAATCTAATCGTTGGCACATTTTGTGTAATTACCTCAATGTTATTATCTCCGCCATATATCAAGTAATGAGAAAATTTGCCTGTGCTATACGGGTCATGACAGCCTTCGTATGATTTTAGCCAAGGCGAGTTAAGCCATTGGAAAGCACATACAGATTTGTCATATTTAATCGTTGCGTCAACTGTCGCAGAGCTAATATCTCTTTCTGGACAACACGATTCTTCCATACAAGTAAAAGCAAGAACTTCGCCAAAATCTACTAAATACTTTGGATATTCTACGCTATGCGGAGTAACAACTACTTTCAAATTATTTGTTTCCATCCCCGCTGGGGAAGATAAGGGAATTGCCGCCAAAATGACAGATGGATAAAAAGCATTAGTAAAAGGCGTTTCCCAACGAACAATTTTGGACATAACGAAAGAGGTATAACTTTGATTTAGGCTGAATTAAATTCTGCATAATTTATTAGGCGGAATTTCTAAACAATTTATATTTAACAAATAAAGAATTTACCAGACAAAAGCCGAATTTTAATAACTTTGATAATTCCGATTTATATCAAGAAAAACTTAATCATTTATAAACTTTTTTGTCATAATATTACAAGTTTTATTTTGCTTTATTCAATCTTTTTTCCATTTCCAAAATCGTCTTCGTCGTTTGCAAAACCGTGTCGGGATTTAAGGAAATTGAATTGATTCCTTTTTCAACCAAAAATTCAGCAAATTCGGGATAATCTGAAGGTGCTTGTCCGCAGATTCCGATTTTCTTTTTGTTGCGGATGGCGGATTCGATTGCCATTGCGACCATTTTTTCGACTGCTCCGTTTCGCTCGTCGAACAAGTGTGCGACCATTTCGGAGTCGCGGTCTAAGCCTAATGCTAATTGTGTTAAATCGTTTGAGCCGATTGAATATCCGTCAAAAACTTTCAGGAATTCATCGGCAAAAACGACATTGGCGGGAAGTTCGCACATTGCGTAGATTTCGAGGTCATTTTCGCCTTGTGCTAAACCGAATTCTTTCATCAAGTTAATAACTTTTTTGCCTTCTTCAACCGTGCGGACAAATGGAATCATCGCTTTGACATTGGTCAAACCCATATCTTCGCGGACTCTCCGCATCGCCTGACATTCGAGGCGAAAACCTGCTTTATAACGGTCGTCATAATAACGCGAAGCACCGCGAAATCCGAGCATCGGATTTTCCTCGTCGGGTTCGTATTCTTCGCCGCCGATCAGTCTGGCGTATTCATTCGATTTGAAATCCGACATCCGCACGATCACGTCTTTCGGATAAAAAGCCGCCGCAATTTTGGCGATTCCTTCAGCGAGTCTTCGGACAAAATATTCCTTCGGGTCTTCTTCGCCGATCTTTTCGGCAATGATTTTTACATCGGTTTGTTTTTTCAAATTCGGGTAATTTATCAATGCCATCGGATGAATGCCGATATGATTATTGATGATAAATTCGAGCCTTGCCAAACCTACGCCGTCATTCGGATACATTGAAGCGGTAAACGCTAAATCGGGATCGCCGACATTCATCATAACTTGCGTATTCGGGCGTGTGTCCGATTCGATAATCGTTTTTTCAACCGTAAAATCAATCTTTCCGTAATAAATATTGCCAACCGCACCTTCTGCACAAGAAACTGTTGCGTCCGTTCCGCTACGCAGAATTTCGGTTGCATTTCCCGAACCGACGATGCACGGCAAGCCCAATTCACGGCTGATGATCGCACTATGACAAGTTCGCCCGCCACGATCTGTAACGATTGCCGAAGCACGTTTCATAATCGGTTCCCACGCGGGATCGGTCATTGATGTAACTAAAATATCGCCTTCCTTGAAATCTTTGATTCTGTCGGGATCAAGCAAAACGTGAATTTTTCCGTGTCCGATCTTTTCGCCGACGGCAACGCCTGTAACTAGCGGAGTGCCATGATTATCGGAAAGCGAGTAGTTTTCAATGTAATTTTGTTCTTTCTGTGCGTGGACGGTTTCGGGACGTGCCTGCAAGACGAAAAGTTCGCCCGTTGTGCCGTCTTTTGCCCATTCGATGTCCATCGGCTGATGTTTTCCCGCACGTTTCGAGTAATGATCTTCAATCGCACATGCCCAATGTGCAAGCTGCAAAACTTCAAATCCCGCCAGACAAAAACGATTTCTCTGCGATTCGACAACTTCACGAACCTGCGTTCCCGTTTCGTCGTCGGCAAAAACCATTTTGACTTCCTTCACACCCATTTTGCGTGTAATTATCGGACGAAAACCTTTTTTCAAAGTCGGCTTAAAAACGATCCATTCATCGGGCGTTGCCATTCCCTGCACAACCGCTTCGCCTAAACCCCACGCACCGTTGATGACAACCGCATCACGAAAGCCGCTTTCCGTATCGAGCGTAAATATCACGCCCGAACAAGCTGTATCCGAGCGAACCATCGGCTGCACACCGATTGAAAGTGCTAGATCAAAATGATCAAAACCTCTCGCCGTCCGATACGAAATCGCACGGTCAGTCCAGAGCGACGCAAAACATTCGTGACACGCCTGAATCAAACGCCTGTCGCCTTTGACATTCAAAATCGTATCCTGCTGACCTGCAAAAGAAGCGTCCGGCAAGTCTTCCGCCGTTGCCGAAGAACGAACCGCAACGGAAAAATTCTTGATTCCCATACGTTCGCCCAAACTTTTATGAGCATCCCAAATTGCGTGGCGTAGGTCGTCGGGAAAAGGAGTTTCAAGCATCAAATTTCGTGCTTCTTTGCCGACTCTTTCAAGTTCATCCAGATTTTCGACATCCAAGCCTTTTAGTAATTTTTGCAGATTTTTCTTCAAATCGTTCGTTTCTAAAAGACGATGATAAGCGTGGCTTGTCGTCGTATATCCATCAACCGCATGCACGCCTTTTGATGTCAATTCACGAAACAATTCGCCAAGGCTCGCACATTTTCCGCCAACCAGATCAACATCATCGGCACTAACTTCGCTTAGATCGAGAACTAAAGGTTTTGTCATAATATTTTTCGTTACTTTCAATTTGTTTGAAGTATAATTTAACTTGCTTAAAACTTATTGTCTAATGACTGGAATGTCGGGCGGCTCACTAGCACAAACGTGAAAGCATTTGAAAAGTGTTACACTAAAAGCATTAAGTATAATGAACAAAACGTAAGTTAGCCTGTTTGCACAGACTGGCAGGCGATCCGCCCGGCTTTCCAATCGTTAAAAAAAAGGACGGTCAAAAGAAACCGCCCCAAATCCGATAAGTTATAAGTTCAAACTAAATTTTCTTGCCGCTTCTTTGCAAAAGCATATCAAATCCTGTTTTATCAACAGCTTTGACATAGGCATCTTTCGGTTCAACTAAACCTTTGTTGACCAATTCCATCAAAGCATCATTGAGCATAACCATTCCTTTATTTTTATCCGTACTGAAGTAGATTCAGCATCATCCAACTGCTGAACTTCTACTTTTTCTTCCGTATAAACAATTTGCTTCGCCGCAGAATTACCGGCAGGCGGACTTATTGTGACGACAAAGCCCGATGGTGATTTCTTCACCAGAAAATTAAAATCACCGAGATTATTCGAATGAACAAATTCCACCTGCGAACTGTTCGGTAACTGCTGTTTTATATTAGCCGGAATCAGGGGAAAAATCATCGTATTGATCTGAGCTCCCGGAAGCGGCGAATTCGATATTTCGGCATATCCGTTTGATGTTATAACATACGGCGGTTTATTGGGTTCGAGATGCAGTTCAGAACCTGCTTTAGAAACTAATTGCTGTAAATATTCATTTAGATTGTGCATTTTGTATTTTAAGGAATATATGAATTTGAG
>MWWE01000023.1_pt1 | contig 21692 bp, 26 predicted proteins | sample 1047301 | NCBI WGS metagenome assembly MWWE01 (sample SAMN06349973, study PRJNA376086) | soil metagenome | isolation source: MS1-1 sample Antarctic (ecotone) soil | place: Antarctica
GAATATTACGGTGATCGAAAAAATTGCAAATGACAATTCCAATATCAAAACAGGTTACATTTTTAGTGACGAAAATTTGGAATTAATGGACAGGTATTTAACCAACAATACCCGATCTATTCCAAAATTGATTGCATTGGATGCGGAAAATTTGGAAGAGATCGGAACTTGGGGTCCAAGACCAAAGGTTGCGATGGATTATTTTTACGAGATGCGTGAAAGCGGAATGGAAAAGCCGGAAATGATGGAAAATATGCAGCGTTGGTATAATAAAAATAAAGAGCAGGCAATTCAGACAGAGTTTGAAAGTCTTTTAGAAAAGTGGACTGATTGAAAAAATTGAAGTTGTAACAAGATCAGTAAAATAAATTATTTGGTTTAACGGAGGATGAAACAATGAATGAATTTTGGACAAATTGGCAACCGAAAATATTGAGCGTTTTAAGAATCATAGTCGGTTTTTTATTTCTGTGGCACGGCAGTCAAAAACTCTTTGACGTTCCCGCTACGGGCAAAGCCGGAGAACTTTCTGCTTTGATAGCGGTCGCAGGAAGTCTGGAATTTTTTGGCGGAATTTTGATTTTGTTCGGGCTTTTTACACGCTGGACGGCATTTGTGTTAAGCGGTTTGATGGCAGTGGCATATTTTATGGCTCACGGGATGAACGCATTTTTGCCGCTTGTTAATAAAGGTGAATTGGCGGTCGTTTATTGTTTCGTATTTTTATATCTGTTTTTCGCAGGCGGCGGTGAATGGAGTCTGGATAATTTATTGAGGAAGAAAGCATAAAAAATGAAAGCATACGAAATAAAGGAATTTGGAATAGATAATCTGACATTGAGCGAGCGTGAAAAACCTACGCCGAACGAAACGGAAGTGCTTGTAAAATTTCACGCCGCATCTTTGAATTATCGTGATTTAATGATGATCAAAGGTTGGTATAACCCGAAATTAAAAACGCCGCTCGTGCCTTTTTCCGATGGTGCGGGCGAAGTTGTCGAAGTTGGCGAAAAAGTTACAAAGTTTAAGATTGGCGACAGAGTTATGCCGACATTTATGCAAGGTTGGCATGATGGCGGAGTTTCTTTCGATAAAGCTCGAACAGCACTCGGCGGAGATTTGGACGGATGTTTGCGGGAGTTCGGAACTTTCAATGAGGATGGTTTGGTTTGCATTCCCGATCATTTGAGTTTTGAAGAAGCTGCAACTTTGCCGTGTGCGGCTTTGACGGCATTTAACGCACTTTACGAATCGGGCGGTTTGAAACCTGATGACACTATTTTATTGCAGGGAACAGGCGGCGTTTCGATCTTTGCTCTGCAATTAGCAAGTGTTCTTGGTTGCCGAATTATTATCACTTCTTCAAGCGACGGGAAATTAGAGAAAGCAAAAGAACTCGGAGCGACTGATTTTATAAACTACAAAAAAACCGAAGATTGGGACAAAGAAGTTTTAAACCTAACGGAAAAACGGGGCGTAGATCATATTGTTGAAGTCGGCGGATCGGGAACTTTACAAAAAAGCATCAACGCCGTGCGAATGGGCGGACATATTGCCGTTATCGGAGTTTTATCGGGTAAAGGTGATTTTGACCCAACCTCGATTTTGATGAAAGCGGTTCGTCTTCAGGGAATCTTTGTCGGTTCACGGCAGATGTTCGAAGCGTTGAATCAGATGCTTTGTCAGCACCATCATCTTAAACCCGTAATTGACAAAACATTTGCATTTGACGAAGTAAAAGATGCTCTGAAATATATGGAAAGCGGTTCGCATTTCGGGAAAATCGTTATTACAATTTAAATTGAAAAAGAGGTAAAACCAGATGATTAATGATCCAATAGTTCCAAGAGATAATATAAATCCCAAAGACTGGAAAAAGTTTTTAAAAGATTTTTCAGACCGGAATAACGGCAGACGCTCGCGTTTCGATATTTTCAAAAGCGGCGGTGAGATTTTGGAAGAAAATTTAGAAGCACATTTTGAAGAAGCCCGTTTGGAAGAAATTGGCGATAAGAAAAATGTTGTGATAACTAGAATTGACCGCACGGATGCCAATGCTGAGAAACTCAAAAATGAAGTTACAAATGTTCGCGGCATCGCGGTGCAATTTGAAACGGACGGAAGCGACAATGTTTTAGAAATTACCGACGATCAAAACAGTTTGATAAGTTTGCGGTTTGAATCGAAAGTTGATGGAGTTTCTTAAAATTAATCAAATAATTATGGACATAATAAATTCAAACATACAAAACTACGCAGAAAAATATACTTCTGATGAAAGTGAGATTCTAATCGAGCTACGGGGAAAAACTTTTGGCGAGCGTGAAGATAAAAATATGCTTTCGGGATTTTATCAGGGGCGGCTTTTGGCGATGTTCAGCAAGATGTTGAACCCGAAACGTATTTTGGAAGTTGGAACTTATATGGGTTATTCAACGCTTTGTCTGGCGGAAGGATTAAGCGAAGACGGCAAAATTATCACACTTGATATTGAACCCGAAACAAACGAAATCGCAAAAGATTTTTGGGCAAGAACTGATCTGAACAGCAAAATTGAACCGCATCTTGGGCAGGCAGATGAAATAATTCCGACATTAGACGAAACATTTGATCTGGTTTTTATTGATGCGGATAAATCGAATTATAAACATTATTACGATCTGGTTTTCCCGAAAATGCGAATCGGCGGTTTGATAATAGCGGACAATGTTTTATGGAGCGGCGATGTTTTGAATGCGGAAAACGGCGAAGATGTTAAAGCATCAACTAAGGCTCTGCACGAATATAATGTGAAAATTAATTCGGATGAACGAGTCAGCAATATTCTGGTTGCGGTGCGGGATGGTTTGATGATTTCGAGAAAGGAGAAGGAGTAAATGGCAAAAAGCGGAATTAAAAACTAAGAAAAATGTGAGAAACCGCAGCATTATGAATATGGATTTTATAAATCAAATGACAACTATTTTGAAAGCGGCATTTTTGCTTTCGATCATAATGATTTCGATCATAATTGCACAAACATCAACGCTCATTAATCAACCTCTGATGGCGACTGCCATAACTTTTGATTTAACGATAACCTTGTCATCGTTCTGCACATTTTAATTGCGAAATGGAATGTTTATGCAGCGTGGATTTTATCTGCTCTCAGCATTTATTTTTTATTCCAAATCTTCGCTCACGGCAAAGCGATCATCTTGCGTCCGATTGAAATTGCCGAAGATAAATTGTTTATCCGGTGCGGACTTTTCGGCGATGTCGAAATTAATTCGGTAAATATTGATTCGGTAGATGTTATAAAATCGCCGTTTGAAATGAAGGATAACGAATTAAAACTAACCCCGCTCGGAGATTTCACTGTATGCAATTTGAAAATATCTCTGAGAGATGAAGCATATTTAAATGGCATTTATGGAAAAAGGAAAAAATTCAAAACGATATATTTAAGTATGGATGAAGCCGAAAAATTTACGGCTGAAATAAAAAAAGTTACAAAAAAATAAATTAGCAGGAGAAATTATGACACAAAAAATTTATGAAATTCCCGTTAAAACGATTGACGGTGAAGAAACGAATTTAGACAAATACAAAGGTGAAGTTTTATTGGTTGTAAATGTCGCATCGAAATGCGGTTTAACGCCGCAATATGAAGGTTTGCAGAAACTTTATGAAGAATATAACGATAAGAATTTTGAAGTTCTCGGGTTTCCGGCAAACAATTTCATGGGACAAGAACCCGGCACGGAAGAAGAAATAAAGGATTTTTGCGACACGAATTATAAAGTCAAATTTCCGCTTTTCTCGAAAATTTCCGTAAAGGGCGACGATCAGCACGAACTTTATAAATACCTGACCGACACAAAACCGGAAACCGATGTCAACGACGGTGATTTTGAAGAAAAATTAAAAGGTTACGGTTCGGAGCGTTCTGAATCGAGTGAGGTTTTATGGAATTTTGAAAAGTTTTTGATCGGTAAAAATGGCGAAATCGCCGCTCGTTTTGCTCCTGATGTTACGGCGGATGATAAGCGTTTGCGAGAAAAATTGGAAGCGGAATTAGCAAAATAAATATGAGGTTTAATTAAAGTTAAAAAAAAGGAAAAAATTATGAGTGATAAAAATAGAGTTTGGTTTATAACGGGAAGTTCGACTGGATTTGGACGCGAGTTGGCGGAACAGGTTTTGGAGCGTGGCGAAAAGGTTGTCGCAACTGCTCGGAACACAAAAGATGTCGAAGATTTGGTTGAGAAATATCCTGATACAGCTTTGGCGGTTCAGCTGGATGTTACAAAAGAGGAAGATATTAAAAACGCGGTTAAGCAAGCGGTTGAGGAATTCGGGATGATTGACGTTTTGATAAACAATGCGGGTTACGGACTCGGCGGCGGGATCGAAGAGCCCTCGATGGAGCAGATTCGGACGCAGTATGAAACAAATGTTTTTGGTTTGATCGCTGTGATGCGTGAAGTTCTGCCGTTGATGCGTAAACAAAAAAGCGGACATATTTTGAATCTTTCATCTGTTGTCGGACTTCGTTCATTACCGTCAGTTGGTTATTATTCATCAACAAAATTTGCGGTTGAATCTTTGTCGGAAGCGCTTGCCGGAGAAGTCGAGCATTTGGGAATTAAAGTAACGATTGTCGAGCCGGGTGGTTTTCGCACCGATTTTGCCGGACGTTCGTTTACACAACCCGAAAATCGCATCGAAGATTATGTAACAAGCGAGCGGGTTGACGGAATCGGCGAATACGACGGAAAACAAATGGGCGATCCGGTCAAAGCCGTCAAAGCGATAATTGATGTGGTTAATAATGAAAATCCACCGCTTCGTCTGCCGCTTGGCGAAGATGCGATGACGGCGATTGATGAAAAACTCGAATCCCTCAAGAAAAATATGGACGAATGGCGTGAAGTTGCGATTGATACAAAGGCAGAAGATCTTGCCGAACGTGTAAGTAAATAAAATTTGAATAATTTCCCAAAAATATCTGATAAATGACCAAAAAAAAGATATACGAAATACTTGAAAAGAGAAATGCCGGAAAGCGTGATATTACAACTGCTCAAGGGATTGAAGCGGTTTTGTCTCCCGGCGAAATTGCCGAAGAAAATCAAATAAAATGGGCAATCGCGGGTGGAATCGCAATTCAAATTTACGGATTTACGCGGGCGACAACCGATGTTGATGCTATCGCTTCCGGCATTTTACCGATTGATGAGGTTAAAGAATTAACTTTTGGCGGTGTCAGTTATCTTGTTTTATTAGACGATGAAGAAATTACCGTAAATTGGATTGTCAGAGATGATTCTTACGACGATTTTTATCAAGCCGCTTTGGAAGATGCGGTTGAAATTGAAGAAATTAAAATAGTTTCGCCGGAATGGTTGGCGATTTTGAAACATCTGGCGAATCGAGGAAAGGACGAATTGGATTTGATGTGGTTTTGCGTGAACCCGATTTGGTTGACCGCAAATTATTGGTTGAACACTTGGAGCGAATCCGTGGGAAATATGCTCAACCGATTATTGATTCATTAAAATCTGATTTTTTATATGCGGATGTATTAAAAGCAAGAGACGAACAAGGGGAATAATTTTGGAATACGCAAATTTAGGAAAAACAGAATTAAAAGTCAGCCGTTTGGGTTTCGGCGGTGCGGAAATCGGGCAACAGAAAGCGACGCAGGAAACGGTCAACGAATTGTTGAATTCGGCGATTGATACGGGTTTGAATTTGGTTGATACTGCCGCCGCTTATTGGAAAAGCGAGGAGATGATCGGCAACGCGATTAGCAATCGTCGCAATGAAATCGTCTTGATTTCAAAATGCGGTGCGGTTGACGGATTTACGCGAAGTGATTGGTCGAAAAAAGGAATTTTGGAAACGATTCAAAAGAGTCTGCAATTATTGCAAACCGATTATTTAGATATTGAACAACTCCATTCGTGCGATGCGGAAACAATCAAACGCGGCGAAGTTATTGAAGCCTTAATCGTTGCAAAAGAACGAGGTTATATACGTTATGCGGGATATTCCGGTGATGGTGAAGACGCAAAAGCCGCCATCAAAACTGATTTTTTCGATACCTTACAAACTTCTGTTTCCATCGCCGATCAGGAAGCGATTAATTTAACAATTCCACTTGCACGAGAACGTGAAATGGGCATTATTGCCAAACGCCCGATTGCCAATGCGGTTTGGCGGAATGATGCTAAACCCGAAGACTCATATCATCACGAATATTGGGACAGAATTCAGGCTTTGCAATATGATTTTCTCGATAAAAATATGAGTGAATCTGTGGCAACCGCTTTAAATTTTACGTTAGCAATTGAAGGTGTTGACACGGCAATTGTTGGCACAACAAAACCGGGACGTTGGAAGGAAAATGCTGAAATGTTGGAGAAGATAGATTTTCGCGAAAAGGATTTTCGAAGAATCCGCGAGCGTTGGCAGGAAATTTCTGAGAGTAAGAACTGGAAGGGACAAGTTTAAGAGAAGAATTTGCCCGCGATACGCGAATGAACCCGAATAGGAAAAAAATTAATTGTAGGGGCAGTGTCTTGTGCCTGCCCAATGAGCCGAATGGCGAAAAAAATTGTGGTGAATTATTAGATAAACGAGCAAGGGAAATAAAAATGAGTAAACTTTTTGAATCGTATAAATTAAGAGAGATCGAATTTAGCAATCGGATTTGGGTTTCGCCGATGTGTCAGTATTCAAGCGAGGACGGAATGCCGACGGATTGGCATCTGGTGCATCTCGGAAGCCGTGCGGTCGGCGGTGCGGGACTTGTAATTCAGGAAGCGACGGCGGTTTCGCCGGAAGGTCGGATTTCGCCGCAGGACGCGGGAATCTGGAAAGATGAACACGCCGAAGGTTACAAAAGAATCAACAAATTTATCAAAGAACAAGGAGCGATTGCGGGAATTCAACTCGCTCACGCCGGACGCAAGGCTTCGACCGCTCCGCCGTGGGAAAACGGTAAAGTTTTGGATGATAACGAAGGCGGTTGGCAACCTGTTGCACCAACGGCGGAGATGTTTGCGGAACATTTCAGAATGCCGAAGGCTTTGGACGAAAGCGGTTTGCAAAAAGTCCGAAATGATTTTGAAGCATCGGCAAAACACTCGGTCGAAGCGGGTTTTGAAGTTGTCGAAATCCACGCCGCACACGGTTATCTACTGCACGAATTTTTGTCGCCGCTTTCAAATAAACGCGACGACAAATACGGTGGAAGTTTGGAAAATCGTATGCGTTTCCCGCTTGAGATCGCACAGATCATCCGCAAAACAGTTCCCGAAAAATTACCTGTTTTTGTTCGCATTTCTGCAAGCGATTGGACGAAAGGTGGTTGGGATATTGAGCAATCAGTTGAGTTTTGTAAACATTTAAAAGGAATTGGAATTGATTTGATTGACGTTTCATCCGGTGGAAATGTTCCGTCTGCCGACATCAAAATCGGTGCCGGTTATCAAGTTCCGTTCGCGGCGGAAATACGCGAAAAAGCCGAAATTCCGACTGGGGCAGTTGGCTTGATAACGGAAGCGAAACAAGCCGAACAAATTCTGCAAAATGGTGAAGCGGATGCTGTTTTATTGGCACGCGAATTTTTGCGTGAACCATATTTTCCATTTCATGCGGCACAGGAATTGGGCGGACAAATTGATATTCCGAAACAATATGGACGGGCAATAGATTTGCAGAAGGCTAAAAATGCTTGATAGCAAAATACTTGAGAATAATTAGATAAATTGGAAAACAAATGAAAGCAATCAGAGTTAATGAATTAGGCGGAGTTGATAAATTAACGCTCGAAGAAATTGAAAAACCGATACCGGAAGCGGATGAGATTTTAGTAAAAGTTGCTGCGGCGGGTATAAATTATGCCGATACGATGATGCGTTCGGGAAATTATTTGGCACAGCCGGAATTGCCGTTCACGCTTGGTTATGAAGCCGCCGGAACAGTTGAGAAATTGGGCGAAAGTGTTACAAATTTGCAACTGGGACAGAGAGTTTTGGCGACAACTTCGAGCGGCGGATATGCTGAATTTGCAACGGCAAAAGCAAATTCTGTGATTCCAATTCCCGACGAATTGGGTTACAGCGAAGCGAACGCTTTGTTGGTGCAGGGTTTGACAGCACTCGGACTTTTGAACGACACAAAATCGGGACAAAGCATCTTGATTCACGCGGCGGCGGGCGGCGTTGGGAGTTTGTTGGTTCAACTTGCAAAAGACAAAGGATTGAAAGTAATCGGCACGGCTTCGAGCGAAGAGAAATTGGAGTTTGTAAAAAGTCTGGGTGCTGATAAAACGATTAATTATTCAAATGATAACTGGACAGAAAAAGTTTTGGAAGCGACGGATAACAACGGTGCGGATTTGATAATTGAAATGGTCGGCGGCGACATTGTGGCGAAAAATCTAAAAGTTTTAGCAGCACACGGAACGATGATCGTTTACGGTTCAGCAAGCGGCGAAGATTTCAAAATTTCAGTTTTAAATTTGATGTATAAAAATCATTCCATCAAAGGCTATTGGTTAATGAATGAATCGGTTGAAAATCGCATCAGATTTACAAAAGAATTGCTCGGACACATCGCTTCGGGAAAATTGAAAGTTGAGATCACGGAATTTCCACTCGAAAATGCGAAGGAAGCACATCAATCAATAGAAGACCGCAAAACTAAGGGCAAAGTTGTGTTAACGGTGGGAAATTAGCCACTAACAAACACGAAAAGGACACGAATAGGAAAAGAATATTTGAATCACAAATGAACACGGATAAAAAAGATTTTAATCTAAAAGAATTCCCCGTCTGCTTGCAGCGTGGGTTTCCTTATTAGCCCTGAAAGGGCGACAGTTCTTTGTTCTTAGAAAATTCGTGGTAGTCGGTGCTTTGACCGACTAATTTTCGGGCGAATGCCCCGTCAGCTTGCTGCGGGGTAGTCCGAAAATAACGAATTTTAATTTACTATCATTTTTTTTGAAATTACTTTTTTTCACCCGTGTTCATCTGTGAAAATATGTGGCTGAATTTTAAAAATTTTGTGTTTATTCGTGACTAGAAATAAACAGCAGCATAAAGGAGATGGCATGATGAATTGAACGGTGGCGATGATACTCTGATATTGAACAAATGTTGGAGTAGAGAGGCTTGAAGCTGACATTTTTTTTGCGGCATATTTTGACCGCGTAAAGGAGATTAACTCCACATCCGCTTCTCGCCCGCACCGCCACCATAAGGCACTATGACCTTGAATAGGAGAATGGCACAAAAGCCACCGTTAATCTACTCCAGAAGTAAAAGTTCAACTTTATTTGGAGGACTATTAAAGATGAGATATATCGGAGTAGATTTACATACAACACAGATGACGGTTTGTTATTTGACAGAAAAGGATGAGATTTCGATCAGAAAATATCAACTTGTCGAGATTGAGAAATTCGTAAAAAGTTTGCAGAAAACAGACGAGTTGGCGGTCGAAGCGACGGGTAATACTCGTTGGTTTGTGAGCCAAGTTAAGGAAGCGGTTGGACGAGTCGTGGTCGTTAATCCGAGAGGTTTTGAAGTAGTTTGCAAGTCGGTTAAGAAGACGGATAAAGCGGATGCCATAAATTTAGCGAAGTTTTTGCGGGCGGATTTACTGCCCGCAGCCCGTTTGAAAAGCCAAGCCGCGGAAAAGGTGCAGAGTTTGGCACATACGAGAATCAAGCTGGTTAGATTGAAAACGAGTTTAATCAACAAGATACACGCTCTATATGTCGCCGATGGAAGAAAGTTGAAGAAGTCGAAATTGAGTTCGGAGAAAGGCTTGCGAAAGGTTTTAGAGTGTCAGCGATGGAGCGAGATCGAGGAGATCGAATTAGAGATCATTATTGAACAGATTCGATATTTGAAACTGAGCATCAAGAAGTTGGACAAAGCGATTGAGCAGGAAGCCGGGAAGTTAAAAGGGTATCGGAATCTGGTTTCGATGAGCGGAATCAGAAGTTTGTCAGCCGGGATACTGCTCTCAGCAATCGGAGATATAGAAGACTTTACAGAAGCGGACAAACTGGCGAGTTATTTTGGGATCGTGCCGCGAGTTACAAATTCAGCCGATACGGTCAAACACGGAAGGATCACGAAGAGAGGAAGCAAAATAGCAAGGACAACTTTGGTGCAAAGCAGTTTGTCGGCGATCAAAAACAATGAGTATTTGAAAAAGTATTACGAACAGGTCAAAGCCAGACGAGGACACGGAAAAGCCAAGATCGCCTTGGCAAGAAAGTATTTGAAGATAATCTACAACACCTTAAAAAACGATTGGGTGTTTGAAGATTTCAACAATTTTGTATTAGCAGAGTAAGAAAACTTTGCTTTTAGAGTAGAAATTCATCATAGGAGAAAAAATTATGAAAGCGATTGTGATAAACAAATATGGCGATGAAAGCGTTTTGAAACTTGAAGAAATCGAAAAGCCGCAACCGAAAGATGATGAGATTTTAGTAAAAGTAAAAATTTCAGCGGTCAATCCGGTGGACTGTAAAATACGCGACGGTTTGGGCGAGATGTTCGGTTTGAAATTGCCGATTATTCTCGGCTGCGAAATCTCGGGAACGGTTGAAGATACGGGTGCAAGTATCAAAAAATTCAAGACGGGTGATGATGTTTTCGGCTTTATTGCTGAAAGAGGTGCGTATGCCGAATACGTTATTGCTAAAGAAATTGAACTCGGCAAAATACCGGAAAACTTCGATTTTGAAAATGCGGCGGCAATTCCGGTCGGTGCGTTGACGGCGTGGCAGGCGATATTTGACAAAGCGGATTTGCAGAGCAGACAAAAAATTTTAATTCACGCGGCTTCGGGCGGAGTCGGTTCGATGGCGGTTCAACTTGCCAAAGAAAAAGGTGCGTATGTCATTGCGACGGCTTCAAGGAAAAACGAGGAATTTGTCAAAGATTTAGGTGCGGACGAATTTGTTGATTATAAAACGACGAAATTTGAAGACGTAGTAAAAGATGTTGATGTCGTGTTCGATACAGTTGGCGGCGAAACACAGGAACGCTCGTTTCAGGTTTTAAAGAAAGGCGGTTTCCTGGTGACGATTGTTAATCCGCCATCACCGGAATCGGCTGAAAAATACGGCGTTCAGGCAGAAATGATCCATCTTGTGCCAAATGCTGAACAACTTGCGGAGATTACCGAACTCGCATCAAATGGAAAATTAAAAACGAGCGTCGAAAAGATTTTGCCGTTTTCGGAAATCAAAAAAGCACACAAATTGAGCGAAGCAGGTCACGTTCGCGGCAAGATTATTTTGAAAGTTGGAGATTAGCCACGAGAAGGCGAAGAATATATTACTAATAAAGCGGAAAATTATGACCGTTGGCTGCATAGTTTGAAAAAAAATTCGCACGGTGAGTTTGGGCGAAAGAAATAAAGTTTAAGAATAGGGAAATAATAGAATAATGAAAATAGGAATAATCGGAGTAGGAAATATCGGAGCGACGGCGGCGAAATTGTTTGCCGATGCGGGATACGAAGTTGCAATCAGCAATTCTCGCGGAGCGGAAACTTTGGAGGATTTGACCAAAAAAATCGGTGAAAATGTAAAGCCTTTGGAAGTCGAAGAAGCGGCGGAATTCGGCGAGGTTGTTTTGGTGGCGATTCCGTTTAAGGAATACAAAACGCTTCCCGTCGAAGCTTTGGCAAATAAGATCGTCATAGATGCGGAAAATTATTATCCTGACCGTGATGGTGTTTTTCAGGAAATCGAGGATGGAAAAATTACCGAAAGCGAATTGGTGGCTGAACATCTGAAAGATTCAAAGATTGTAAAAGCGTTTAATACTATTTGGTTTGAACACTTGAAAACGCAAGGAAATAAGGATTTACCAAAAGAAGAAAGGCGTGTGATCTTTGTCTGCGGCGATGATGATGCTGCAAAAAAAAAGGTTTCGGCATTGATCGAAGGGATCGGTTTTGGTGCTTTTGACACGGGAAATTTGAGTGAAGGCGGTAAGACACAGGCGGTTGGATCAGCGGTTTATAATCGGGATATAACGGTGGCGGAAGTTGATGGAGTTTTGTATTCAAGCTATTAATTCAAAAAGAGGAAAATTATGTCATTAAAAGAAAAATTAGAAAATATATCAAAGGAAAGCGGAAGCAAAATGCCTGACGAAGTAAAGGCGAAAATGAAGCAGCAGATTGAGGAACTGAAAAGCACGGGAATTGTCGATAATTCTTTGGGCGAAGGCGATAAAATGCCGGAATTCAGTTTGCCGAATGCGGAAGGTGAAATGGTTTCGTCAGCTGATTTGTTGAAGGACGGAAATCTTGTTCTAACATTTTTTCGTGGAGTTTGGTGACCGTATTGCAACGCGGAGCTGGATGCTTTGCAGGAAGTCGCGGAGGAAATTAAGGAATTAGGAGGAACACTTATCGCAATTTCGCCCGAACGAAAAGAGTTTTCAAAACAAATGGCGAAAAAGCACGATCTGACCTTCGATATTTTGTGGGATGAGGGAAATCATCTGGCAGAAAAATTCGGCATTAAGTTTGTGTTTCCCGGTTATTTACAGGAAGTTTACAAAGGCTTCGGCTCGGATTTACAACGCTATAACGGCGACGATTCGTGGACATTGCCGATGCCTGCGAGATATGTCGTTAATCAAGACAGCAAAATTGTTTCGGCGAATGTTCATCCTGATTATACGAAGCGTCCCGAGCCTTCCAAAACGGTTGAGGATTTGAAGAAAATAAGCAAACCGGTTTAAACAGATTGGCTGATCGGCATTTCTGAGGGCGTTCATATGTGTTCACTTTTTGCCGATGATTTAAATACTTGCAATTGAATAATTATTTATAAGTAGTCGGACAGAACTAATTTATAGTTTGAAATTCAAGGCAGAAACCGGAAGCGTTAGGAAGCGTGCCATAGATAAGAGTAAAACACGCTCCTTAACAGTCGCGTTTCTGCCCTTTATCATAATAATTTTGTCCGATTATTTATTAACTCACCTTAATGCCATTGGGCTTGATGCTATTGCCTGATTTCGCAGGCTAAAAAACTGAATCGCGTAAGGTGAGTTAATAATTTATGAAAATGTAGGAACATTAAAATAATAATATGAGTAATAAGATAAAAGCATACGCGGCGATGGAAACCGCAGGGAAGTTTCAGCCGTTTGAGTTTGATGCGGGTGAATTGGGTTCTGAACAGGTTGAAATAAAAGTTTCGCATTGCGGAATTTGCCATTCCGATCTTTCGATGTTGAACAATGAATGGATGATGACGAAATACCCGTTCGTCGGCGGACACGAGGTTGTTGGCGAAATTGCAGCACTTGGTGATAATACAAAAGGTTTAAAGGTCGGCGATAAGGTCGGTTTGGGTTGGAATTCGGAAACCTGTATGCATTGTGATCAATGTATTTCAGGTTATCAAATCAATTGCCCGAATTTAGAGGCGACGATTGTTGAGCGGCACGGCGGATTTGCTGATAAAGTTCGTTGCCATTGGGCTTGGGCGGAGAAATTGCCGGAAGGTTTGGACCCATCGAAAGCAGGACCTTTGTTTTGCGGTGGGATTACGGTTTTTAATCCGTTCGTGCAGAATGATATTAAACCAACTGATAAAGTCGGAATTGTCGGCATCGGCGGTTTAGGACACTTGGCGGTTCAATTTGCGGATAAATGGGGCTGCGAAGTTACGGCTTTTTCGACATCGCCTGATAAAGCAGACGAAGCAAAGTCAATGGGTGCGGATTTTGTGGTTGATACAAAAAGCGATGCTGAACTCGAAAAACTTGCGGGGAAATTTGATATGATTATTTCAACCGTAAATGTTCCGCTTAATTGGAATTTGTATATGAAAGCACTTTCTCCGATAGGGAAATTGCATATTTCGGGTGCGGTTTTAGAGCCGATACCTGCAATATCTTTTGAATTGATTGGAAAGCAAAAATCTTTGACAGGATCGGCAACGGGAAGTCCCGATGTGGTTCGCAAGATGTTGGAATTTTGTGCAAGGCACGAAATAAATGCGGTTACGGAAGATTTTAAAATGTCTGAAATAAATGAGGCGTTTGACCATTTAGAGAATGGAAAACCTCGTTATAGAATAGTTTTGGAAAATGATTTTTAAGACAAAAAAATTATGAATGAAGAAAAGTTTTGGAAAATTATCGAATCATCTTGGGCAGACTCGCCGGAAATCTACGCCCTTAGAACGAAGGCTTTGGAAAATAATGAAGAAAAATTGCTTGAGGAATTAAGCGGAAAACTTGAAAATGAAATTTTTGAAAATTATAACGAAAGAATTAAATCTCTTGAGAAGTATGATTTCACAAACTTCATTCATATTTTAGAAGAAAAATTGTATATAATTGACCGTGAAGAAATTCAGGAATATACGGATGGTTCTGATGATGGATTTTTATATTGTAGGTGTTTTATAGTTGGTATGGGTGAAAAATACTACACTTTGGTAGATAAGAATCCTTCAAAAGCCACAATGGATATTGAAGCAGAAAGTTTTGGGTTTTCTGCTTATACAGTTTATGAAAAAAAATTCGGCGAAGAATTTGAAAGAAATTCGATACATTGTATTGAGTCTTGTTCAAATACTGACAGTTGGACTTCTTAACCAAATAAAACGACAAAGGGAGATTATAAAAATAATGAAATTTACAAGAAAAGCAGAAGCAGATTGGAACGGTTCGATCAAGGAAGGAAATGGAAAAGTTAAACTCGGAAGCGGTGCGTTTGAAGGAGCATATTCTTTTCAATCGCGTTTTTCAGAGGACGAAGATCAAAAAGCGACAAATCCCGAAGAATTGATCGCCGCCGCTCACGCCGGATGTTTTACGATGGCACTTTCGGGGAATCTGGGCAAAGCTGGTTATGAACCGAAAAATATTCACACGACTGCGAAAGTGAAGATTGAAAAAGAAGGTGAAGGATTTGTAATTCCGAATATTGACTTGGAAACAGAGGCAGAAGTTGATGGCATAAAGGAGGACGAGTTTCAGAAAATTGCAGAAGAAACAAAGAAAACCTGTCCTGTATCACAGGTTTTAAGCGGTGCGGAAATAAGTTTGAAAGCAACTCTTAAATAAGTTTTGCATTATAAATTTAAAGACAGAGGACGGAAGATATTTAATGTTTGCCGTCCTCTGTTTTTTTTAAACAAAATCAGTTGGACTGAGTTTTGGTTTTTTCGTTGTCCGTCCCGCGTCCGTTTTTTTTCTGCAGTTCATCAATACGTTTCGATGCTTCGGCTTTGGTCAAATTCTCGTCAAAATCTACATTTGCCTGCTCGGAGAGTGTCTGTAAATAAGACGCTTGAGCTCCGGTCATTTTTTCGTCTCCGGTTGTCCAATTGTCCGGGTCTTTTACCGCATTAGTGTTTTCTGCATCGTTTAATTCATTTTTGTCTATCATAATAGTTACTCCTGTTGTATTAATTTGTTTCAATTATAAAACATAATGTTATAGATTGCACATACTGTGCCAGAGCATATTTATTATAATTTGCTAATTGTAACTTTTATTGTTACAATTGATTTGTTTTTAGATAAGAAGTATTATTTAGAAAGGCAATTTTTTTAGTAGATTATTAATAGTTTAGGAGATATAAAAAACAATGGGAGATTTTGCAAAGGAAGTTACGGATGCTAATTTTGAATCGGACGTATTAAATTCGGACAAACCGGTTTTGGTTGATTTTTGGGCGGAATGGTGCGGACCGTGCCGTATGATCGCTCCGACAGTTGAATCAGTTGCCGAAGAATTTGATGGGAAAGCGGTTGTTTATAAAATGAATGTTGATGAAAATATGAACGTTCCGCAAAGATACGGGGTTCGCGGTATTCCGACTTTGATCGTTTTCAAAAACGGTGAGGAACAGGAACGCATTGTCGGTGCGGTTTCAAAAGAAGCGATTGCACAGGCACTCGAAAAACATTCAGCCGAAAGTGCGGCGGCGTAATTTTTGGAAGTTGACAGTAAGCGGTGAGCAGTGAGCAGTTTTTGTTCGCCTCGCCGTTTTACTTTTTAAAAAGCTGAAAGCTAAAATATGAAAGTAATAATTGTTAGAGAATTCGGCGAGCCTGATGTGATGAAACTTGAGGAAGTTTCAGATTTAGAGCAAAAAAAAAATCAGATTCTGGTAAGCATAAAAGCGGCGGGAATCAATCCGGTTGACACATACATTCGGCAGGGAACTCACGCGATCAAACCCGATTTGCCATACACGCCGGGAAAAGATGCGGCGGGGATTGTAGAGAAAACCGGTCAAAATATTCAAAAAGTTAAAGTGGGTGAAAGAGTTTATCTGGCGGGTTCGATAACGGGAACTTATGCCGAATTTGCTTTGTGTCAAGAAGATCAGGTTTGGAAATTGCCGGAAAACGCGACATTTGAGCAAGGTGCGGGAGTATTTGTACCTTATGCGACGGCGTATCGGGCTTTGATTCAAAAGGCGGAAGCAAAATTGGGTGAAATGGTTTTGATTCACGGGGCAAGTGGTGCGGTCGGAATTGCGGCGGTTCAATGGGCGAAAAATGCGGGCTTGAAAATTATCGGCACGGCGAGTTCTGAAGACGGAAAAAATTTGGTAGAGAAACAAGGTGCGGATTTTGTGTTTGACCACTCAGGCGAAAATTATCTGGATGAAATTAACGAAGCGACTGAAAATAAAGGCGTTGACATAATTTTGGAAATGCTGGCGAATAAAAATCTGGCGAAGGATTTTGAAGTTTTGGCAAAATTCGGACGAATTATCGTTATCGGAAATCGTGGAAGTTTAGAATTTAATCCGCGTTTGACGATGGAAAAAGACGCAACGATTCGGGGTGTAGCTTTGTTTAATACTTCGGAAAAAGAATTTGAGGAGATTCACAAACAGATTTATAAAGGCTTGAGCGAAGGTTATCTGAATCCGATTGTTGGCAAAAAGTTTTCGCTTGCAGATGCTCCGAAGGCACACACGGAAGTTATTGAAAGCAAGGCGTTTGGAAAAATCATTTTAGAAAATTAGAATTTTGGTTGTAATAATTAAGAGAATAAATAACTATGATAAATGAAACAGAGCATATAGAAACCTACGTCGAAAGTGTCTTACAAGACATACGAAAACATTTTGTTGAAGAAACTCTCTCACATTCAGAAAACAGAATTGAAAGAGAATACAAATTTAAGGACGGTGCGGTCATAAAATATGAATGGCAAAATGCTCCCCGTGCAGGTTCTGCCAATTTGTATAACCATAGATTTTCATTGATAAATCCGCCAAAACCAAATCCGTATAAACTCAAGACGGGAATTGTAAAAGTGATAAATTATCCACAGTAACTTAACGTCAGTTCGATATAAAATTAACTTTGTGAAAGTAAAACTAACTACGAAATGCACGAAAAAAACACAAAAATTCACGAAAATATACAAGGCTTAAATGGAATTTAGTCTTTATTTCGTATTTTTCGTGAAAGTTTCGTTTATTTCGTAGTTAAATTTCTTGTCTCGAACTCACGCTAACTTAATTAAATTTTGTTCTTTGTTCTAAACATTTAAATTCTCATAATTAACAATAAGTCTTATATGCAAAGGTATTTTATTAACGGTATAATTTTTGCAGTCATTTAAAATCAAATAGAAATATGTATTAAAATCATTCTATTTTAAATTAAATTCAAGAATAGGGGGAAGGATTATGAATGCAATCAAACTATTAAAAGACGATCACAATAAGGTTAGAAGGTTATTTCAAAAGGTAAAAGCCAGCGATAGCGAGAGCGAAAAAAAAGACCTTTTTAAGCAAATAAAAGAAGAATTAGATGTTCACACACATATTGAGGAAAAAATCTTTTATCCGGCGGTCAGGGAAAAACAAGGGCTTGAAGATATTGTAAAAGAAGGAATCCAAGAGCATCATCAGGCTGATGTTTTTATCAAGGAAATCGTTGGATTGTCGGACGACAGCGAAGTATTTGAGCCGAAATTAAAGGTTTTGATGGAAGGTGTTGAGCATCACGCACAAGAAGAGGAAGCGGAAATGTTTCCAAAAGTTGAAGATAAATTCAGCGAATCAGACCTTGAAGAATTAGGTAATAAACTTGAAAAGGAAAAACAAAATTTCAAGAAATCACAATCGGCAAACGCCTGATTGATTTGCAAATTTAGTAAAATATAAAAATACGGCAGTAAGTTTGATTTCAAATTTACTGCCGTTTTTACTTTTCTCAATTACAGAAATTGTTTTATGCTCTGGTATTAACTTTTACGATATTTTTTTCCTTGTTTTGAAACTGCGGCAAAACATCAAAAACCTGCAACGCATATTTTACCTTGCCGAAAGGTGCGGAAACCTGCACCCCTTGAATTATGTCTTTAATTTGTTCCAGAGATTCGCGTGCAATCGCCAAACCTTCGTCGCGGGCGTGTTCCTTACTTTTTTCGGAAGCCTTTCGCATCCGATCAAGAATGTCTTGCGTAACACGAACTCCCGGCACTTCGTTGTGCATAAATTCGGCGTTGCGGTTCGAAACAAGCGGAAAAATTCCGGCGACAATCGGGATGCGGACGTGCGAAATTCTATCCAAGAAAACGTGCAACTGCTCCGTATCATAGACGGGTTGCGTAATCGCATATTCCGCACCCGCTTCGACTTTCCATTCAAAACGGCGGATTTCTTCATCCAGATTTATCGCTCCCGGATTTACGCCGACTCCGATTGAAAATGCGGTTGGCGTGCCGATCGGATTATTTCCCAAATCTAAACCGTGATTGAGTTTGTTGACCATATTTGTTAAGCCAATCGAATCAATATCAAAAACGGCAGTTGCATCGGGATACGGTCCCATTTTCGGCGGATCACCTGTAATTATAAGTAAATTATGCAGTCCGAGTGCCGCCGCACCGAGCAGATCGGACATCATTCCGAGCAAATTTCTATCACGGCAGCAATAATGCAGAACGGATTCAATTCCAACTTTTTGTTCAACCAAAATCGCTGTTGCCTGTGCCGACATACGGGTTTGAGCCCTTGGACCGTCGGGAATATTTACAGCATCAACTCCCGCTTCTTTTAATAATTCAATAGAATTGAGTGTCTTTTCCGCCGTAACTCCTTTTGGCGGAAGAACTTCGACGGAAGTTACAAATTCACCTTGAGCTATCTTGCGTGACCAATTCGAGCGTTCGAGAGGTGAAACGGGTTCGACTTCAACAACCTTTTTATTTTCGTTGACGGTTGCGGATTCTTTGACGGAAATCTGGACTTTACGCGGACTGATGGCACGCACGGAATCAACCATCAATTTGATATGTTTCGGAGTCGTGCCGCAGCATCCGCCGATAAATTTCGCACCCGCTTTGATAAAACGCTTGGCAAATTTTGACATATATTCCGGCGAACACATATAAAATTGTCTGCCCTGCACATCACGCGGCAGTCCCGCATTCGGCTGGGCGGAGAGTTTTTTATCGGTAACTGCACGCATTTCTTCGAGTCCGCTTAAAATATGTGTCGGACCGACTCCGCAATTTAAACCGATGACATCCGCACCCCATTCGTCCAGACGTTTTGTAAAAACATCCGAAGTTGCACCGAACACGGTTTTTCCGTTAGTTTGAATCTGAATTTGGGCAATGATCGGCAAATCGCAGAGTAATTTAACTGCTCTTATTGCCTGCTGAATTTCGGCTAGATCGGAAAAAGTTTCCAGAATAAAAAGATCAACTCCACCTTCCAAAAGTGCGGAAATCTGTTCGGAAAACATTTCTTTTGCTTCATCGAAAGATGTCGGACCATACGGCTCGATTCGCAGATCAAGTGGTCCGATCGCACCTGCAACAAAGGCTTTTTCGCCCGCCGCTTGACGTGCGATTTTTGCCGCTTTGAGATTTATCTCGTGTAGATTATTTTCAAGTCCGTATTGCTGTAACTTATGACGAGTCGCACCGAAAGTATTGGTTTCAATGATGTCCGCACCGGCTTTGACATATTCTTCGTGGACTTCACGAACCAAATCGGGTGCGGTTAAATTAAGTTCGTCGTAACTTTTATTAATATAAACGCCTTTGTCGTAAAATCTCGTGCCAACCGCCCCGTCAAAAACATACACGCTGTCATCTTCTAAAATTTCTCGAAAGTTTTTCATTTGTTTTTGGTAGTTGGTAATTGGTAATAGGTAATTGGTTTGCGTTTGCAAGTTACAACTTACCTATTACTAATCACCAACAAAAAAAGCCTCGTGCTAAACAACACAAGACTTTTCTTTATAATTCTCTTGAAGCTGTTTAGCAGTTTGTTTTACGTGGTCGCAAGTTGCCGTAACTCACCACGATTAGTAAATATAAATAATGCGTTTTTGATGCGGAAGTGTCAAGTGTCAATCAATTATCTGCTTTTTTGGCAATTCGGACAATAATAACTTGAGCGTCCGGCTTGTTTGAGACGCTTGATTTTTATATCGCAGTTTACGCAAGGTTCATCTTCGCGGTTATAAACCCGCCAATGCTTTTCATATCCTCCGCCGTAATAACTTCCGTCAATGTTTTCGGGATTTATATTTAATGTTGAACCGTGTTCGATAGATTCCTGTAAAACTTCCTTGATAAATTTATGCAGGCGATTGGCTTTAACACTCGAAACTTTATTTGCCGGCGTTTGCGGATTTATTCTTGCCAAAAACATTGCTTCCGCCGCATAAATATTCCCCAAACCGCAGACTTTTGTTTGGTCAAGCAGAAATTCCTTTAAGCTGCGTGAAGAAGTTTTTAATTTATCACGAAAATATTTCGGTGAAAATTTATCGGAAAAAGGTTCGGGAGCAAGTTTTTTCAGTTCCTTTGTTTCATACAGTTCGGAAGTTTTTACAAGTCTCATAAAACCAAAATGTCTCTGGTCGCAGAATACAAGACGCGATTCATCTTCAAAGTAAAAAACAGCGTGAGTGAATTTCGGGTTTTCGCGTTCAAACGGCAAAAACATAAAACGTCCGCTCATCCGCAGATGCGTCATTAGGGTATATTTGTTATCTAGATCAAACAAAATGTGTTTGCCGCGGCGGTTGACGAAATTTATGATTGTATCCTTTAATTTTTCGGTGAATTCTTCGGGTGAATTAAATGGTGCAAGGCGTTCTCGTAAAAGTTCGGCGAATAGGATTTTACGTTTTTTGACGAGATAATTCAGAGATTTTGTAACAAGTTCTACTTCAGGCAGTTCGGGCATTTTTTTTCCTTTTTTGTTCGGCAAAATTATTATAAATGTTTAATTATTTGATTGTAAATTCCACATCTTTTAAATGCTTAGATAAATATTACCAAACATTGTTAAAATTTATTGACACTTTTTGTTGCTTCGTGCTAAATTAATTCTTGCGGACTTTGTAGATATTTTATCCGCCAACATCCCTAACTCTAAACGAAAAAAGTTTCAAAAGACACTAAATCATTTCTTAGAATCAGGAATTTTTCAAATTTACGGATTCTTTTATTTATAGAATTAAGAAATCAAATTAATGGAAATACAGATAATAATTCCGATGACCCGAAGGTTTTTGAATCTAAAAGAATTCCCCGTCTGCTTGCAGCGTGGGTTTCCTTATTAGCCCTGAAAGGGCGACAGTTCTTTGTTCTTAGAAAATTCGTGGTAGTCGGTGCTTTGACCGACTAATTTTCGGGCGAAT
>MWWE01000005.1_pt2 | contig 21580 bp, 19 predicted proteins | sample 1047301 | NCBI WGS metagenome assembly MWWE01 (sample SAMN06349973, study PRJNA376086) | soil metagenome | isolation source: MS1-1 sample Antarctic (ecotone) soil | place: Antarctica
AAATCCGCCGCTTCTTTTACTTTTTTATAAGTCATTTTTCTATTTATTCTTCAGAATCATCCCCGAAAAGATCAATTTGATATTCAAGATTTTCCAAAATTTCTTCTCTTGGTTCAACTGCGATTTTGTTTAGAAGTTCTATTTCCTTTTTCTTATGTTTTTCTGCTTCATTTTTAAAGTAGTCTTCAAGTGCTTTTTCAAAAAATTCTTCAACATCCATATTTGCTTGCGATGCAAATTTGCTTATTTTTGAATATAAATCAGTTGAAATTTGAATAGATGCTTTCTCCTTTTTGCCCATAGTTTGTTTATTTTTCCTTACGATAAGGAATTCCCAAACTTTTCGGAGCTTTTGATAAACCGATAAAACCCGCCAATACGATAATCGTCAGAACATACGGGAGCATTTCAATAAACTGCACGGGAATGTCTTCACCGCCGATCTTTGCCCAACTTGAACCTTGAATCTGAATCGCCATTGCTTCCGTAAAACCGAAAAATAAACACGCGATAAAAACCTGCACAGGTCGCCATTTTGCCAAGATCAAAGCCGCAAGTGCGATATAACCTTTGCCCGCCGACATTCCGCGTGTAAAAAATGAAGATTGCCCGATGGACAAATAAGCACCGCCCGCCGCCGCTAAAATTCCGCTTAAAATCACGCCCGTGTAACGCATCGTCTGAACTTTGACACCCGCCGCATCCGCCGCTTCGGGATTTTCACCAACCGCCCGAATTCGCAAACCGAAAGGCGTTTTATAAAGCACATACCAACAAATCGGCACAAGTGCGAAAGCTAAAATTGATGCGATATTAAGTCCAAAAATTTCTGGCAGCAAAAACTCTTTCGGAATCTGCTCCGTCGAACCCGCCGAATCATAAATCGCACTCGAAAGAAGTGCCGGAACGCCGAGCATCAAAATATTTATCCCGACACCCGCGACAACCTGATCGGCTTCAAATTTGATAACCGTAATCGCAAAAATAAGTGCCAAAACTCCGCCCGCCGCCATTCCGCACAAAAACCCGAAATACGGATTCTGCATCTCATAAGTTACCACCGCCGCCGTAAATGCTCCCGCCAACATCAAGCCTTCAAGAGCAATATTAATAACGCCCGAACGCTCCGAAAACATCCCGCCCAACGCCGCAAAAATCATCGGTGTCGCCAAACGGATTGACGAAAATATAACGATCCCTATAAATGTTATGTCTAGTATTTCACCCATAATTAAACGCTATTCTCAAAGTTCATATTCAAAAATTCCCCAAGGAAACCACAAACAAGGTTCTGCACCTACGTCATCATCGTTTGCATATTCAGCACATTTCTCAGCCTCAAATAAAGTTTTAATAAGACCGAATTCGTTTGGAATTATTCCAAATTTTTCATTACAATCTTTTTCTAAACCATTACAAAGCCAAGAATGAAAAAATCCGCCTTCATCTCCTAAAACTTCAAAACCAAGAAATTTACCGTTTCCCTCTAAATTTTTACCTTGTTTCAAAGTTTCATAAACTCCAAAACCTTTTTCTTCGTTTTCAAGATATTCCGAAACTAAATTCTTATGCAATCCAATTCCGATAATGCGTAAATCAGATTTTGCTTCATAGAAAAGATTTGCAAACTCTCTTGCTTTGCTAACTGTATAAAATATGTTTCCTAAGGCTATGTGAGTTTCATAATTTAAATCCACCCAATCTAAAAGTGTTGAAATTTTTTCAACAGAAACTTCATAATGCTTCGCCAATCTTTTTATCTGATTTGGCTTTTCATCTGAATTAAATGACCACGCTTCAGGAAATAAATCAGAAATACAACTAGAAGCACTAACAATATTTGACGGCATAAAATCTGCCATATATTCAAACTTCTTAGCCTGTTTTGCTAAAAAATATCCGCCTAAAATGTATTCATCTATTTCGCTCATTTCTTATCGAGTATATTTCTGTAAAGCCGCCACAAATAAAATAAATATCGCTATTAATGTTAAATCAAATACTTCGTTCATACTTCAAATAGTTTTTTCGGCAAATCGGACTGCCGAATAATTGATTTCAATGTGCCGATTTTTATTTCCTTATGATTCGGAACGGGAACGGTAATTGTCGAATCGTCAGTTCGTTTTTGCATCACGATATGACTGCCTTTTTGCCGAACATTTTCAAAACCTTCGCTCGCCAAAATTTTGCAGACTTCCTTGCCCGATAAAATCTTTAATTTACCCAACGGCAACCTCTAATTGTGTGATAAAAACTTCGTTGTGAATGCGGCTTTCGATCTCCGATTTATCAGCCGTTTCCCAAAAAAGTTCAATCGCTTCAACTAAATTCGCCTTCGCTTCCTCAATCGAATCGCCCTGACTTGCAATATCTAATTCGGGACAAGTTGAAACATAACCGTCATCTTCACGCTCGATCAATGCTGTAAAATTTCTAAACTTCATAAATCGTTACCTCGTGTATTTCTGTAAAGCCGCGACAAATAAAATTATTATCGCTTGCAAAACTTCGACCAAATCTTTAGAAACATATCTCGTAAATGCGTCAACGAAAATTCCACCACGAAGGAGAATTGCAAAGAAAATCGCCGCGATAAAAACTCCTAACGGATGATTTCGTCCAAGCAATGCAACGGCGATTCCTAAAAAACCCCATTCGGCGGAAAATCCGTGATAATAATTGTGTCGAAATCCCATCACTTCACCGATGGCGACCATTCCCGCTAATCCACCCGAAATTGTCATTGCGATAATTATTTGCTTTTTCGGTGAAATTCCGCCGTATTCCGCCGCCGTTGGATTTTCGCCGACGGCACGCAGTTCGTAGCCCCATTTTGTTTTCCAGAGAAAAATATATACGAGAACGCACATCAAAATTGCGATTAGAAATGAAACATTAAGTGCGACATCTTTTGGAATGAGCGATGTAAATTGATTGAGTTGCGGAATCGTTGCGGCATCACCGATGTTTGCGGTTTGCAGAATTGGATCGCCGGGGATTTTGTAATGATACTGCGTTAAATAACTGACCAAAGCGACGGCAATAAAATTGAGCATTATCGTATTGATAACTTCGTGCGAACCGAATTTTGCCTTTAAATATCCCGGAATCGCTCCCCAGAAACCGCCGACAATTATCGCCGTTGCCATACACATCGGAATTAAAATAATCGCGGGCAAACTAAACCAAGACCAGTCTTGCTGTTCGCCGAAAACATTGACAACCGTTCCGCCGAATTTGATTCCAACCCAAGCAACTGCAAACGCCGCGACATACAATTGTCCTTCTGCACCAATGTTCAAAAGTCCGCAACGAAACGCAACCGCAACCGCCAAACCAGTAAAAATAAGCGGTGTCGCATAAAAAAGTGTTTCGGTTACGCCTTTGACCGAACCGAATGAGTTTTCGATCAGGAGTTGAAATGTTGTGAACGGATTATCGCCGATTATCAAAATAATTATCCCGCCGATAACAAACGCGGCGGCAACTGCGATCAATGGATATAGTGCTTCACGAAAAATTTTCATTATATTCAAATTAGATGAAATCAAAATAAATAATCGAAATGTATATAATTAAGAGAATTAGCACACTGCAATCAAAAAGTATAAATTTTCGCATAAAATCTTCCTAAAGATTTTTCTGCCAAACTCGATATGCTGTATAAGAATTCCATATAATCAATAAAAATAAGACTAAAATCCAAAACAGGAAGCTATCTTGTTGTTCTTCAAAAATTTGTATAGATACTGAAAAAATGAAAATAACTGAAAAAAGAACAGCGTATCCAGTCCAGTTATTCATAAAGATTGCTGTTTTAAAGTCTGTCTTTTGTTTATCAGTAAGTTTAGATTTCACAAACTCTAAATAAAAAGAAAGAACAAACAAAAGACCTATAAAAATTACTGATGTATAAATTACCGCATTCATAATTTAGTAAAATTTGATAAATACCGCTTGTTTAAAATGTTTGCGAAAGCTAAAATTGATGCGATATTAAGTCCAAAAATTTCTGGCAGCAAAAACTCTTTCGGAATCTGCTCCGTCGAACCCGCCGAATCATAAATCGCACTCGAAAGAAGTGCCGGAACGCCGAGCATCAAAATATTTATCCCGACACCCGCGACAACCTGATCGGCTTCAAATTTGATAACCGTAATCGCAAAAATAAGTGCCAAAACTCCGCCCGCCGCCATTCCGCACAAAAACCCGAAATACGGATTCTGCATCTCATAAGTTACCACCGCCGCCGTAAATGCTCCCGCCAACATCAAGCCTTCAAGAGCAATATTAATAACGCCCGAACGCTCCGAAAACATCCCGCCCAACGCCGCAAAAATCATCGGTGTCGCCAAACGGATTGACGAAAATATAACGATCCCTATAAATGTTATGTCTAGTATTTCACCCATAATTAAACGCTATTCTCAAAGTTCATATTCAAAAATTCCCCAAGGAAACCACAAACAAGGTTCTGCACCTACGTCATCATCGTTTGCATATTCAGCACATTTCTCAGCCTCAAATAAAGTTTTAATAAGACCGAATTCGTTTGGAATTATTCCAAATTTTTCATTACAATCTTTTTCTAAACCATTACAAAGCCAAGAATGAAAAAATCCGCCTTCATCTCCTAAAACTTCAAAACCAAGAAATTTACCGTTTCCCTCTAAATTTTTACCTTGTTTCAAAGTTTCATAAACTCCAAAACCTTTTTCTTCGTTTTCAAGATATTCCGAAACTAAATTCTTATGCAATCCAATTCCGATAATGCGTAAATCAGATTTTGCTTCATAGAAAAGATTTGCAAACTCTCTTGCTTTGCTAACTGTATAAAATATGTTTCCTAAGGCTATGTGAGTTTCATAATTTAAATCCACCCAATCTAAAAGTGTTGAAATTTTTTCAACAGAAACTTCATAATGCTTCGCCAATCTTTTTATCTGATTTGGCTTTTCATCTGAATTAAATGACCACGCTTCAGGAAATAAATCAGAAATACAACTAGAAGCACTAACAATATTTGACGGCATAAAATCTGCCATATATTCAAACTTCTTAGCCTGTTTTGCTAAAAAATATCCGCCTAAAATGTATTCATCTATTTCGCTCATTTCTTATCGAGTATATTTCTGTAAAGCCGCCACAAATAAAATAAATATCGCTATTAATGTTAAATCAAATACTTCGTTCATACTTCAAATAGTTTTTTCGGCAAATCGGACTGCCGAATAATTGATTTCAATGTGCCGATTTTTATTTCCTTATGATTCGGAACGGGAACGGTAATTGTCGAATCGTCAGTTCGTTTTTGCATCACGATATGACTGCCTTTTTGCCGAACATTTTCAAAACCTTCGCTCGCCAAAATTTTGCAGACTTCCTTGCCCGATAAAATCTTTAATTTACCCAACGGCAACCTCTAATTGTGTGATAAAAACTTCGTTGTGAATGCGGCTTTCGATCTCCGATTTATCAGCCGTTTCCCAAAAAAGTTCAATCGCTTCAACTAAATTCGCCTTCGCTTCCTCAATCGAATCGCCCTGACTTGCAATATCTAATTCGGGACAAGTTGAAACATAACCGTCATCTTCACGCTCGATCAATGCTGTAAAATTTCTAAACTTCATAAATCGTTACCTCGTGTATTTCTGTAAAGCCGCGACAAATAAAATTATTATCGCTTGCAAAACTTCGACCAAATCTTTAGAAACATATCTCGTAAATGCGTCAACGAAAATTCCACCACGAAGGAGAATTGCAAAGAAAATCGCCGCGATAAAAACTCCTAACGGATGATTTCGTCCAAGCAATGCAACGGCGATTCCTAAAAAACCCCATTCGGCGGAAAATCCGTGATAATAATTGTGTCGAAATCCCATCACTTCACCGATGGCGACCATTCCCGCTAATCCACCCGAAATTGTCATTGCGATAATTATTTGCTTTTTCGGTGAAATTCCGCCGTATTCCGCCGCCGTTGGATTTTCGCCGACGGCACGCAGTTCGTAGCCCCATTTTGTTTTCCAGAGAAAAATATATACGAGAACGCACATCAAAATTGCGATTAGAAATGAAACATTAAGTGCGACATCTTTTGGAATGAGCGATGTAAATTGATTGAGTTGCGGAATCGTTGCGGCATCACCGATGTTTGCGGTTTGCAGAATTGGATCGCCGGGGATTTTGTAATGATACTGCGTTAAATAACTGACCAAAGCGACGGCAATAAAATTGAGCATTATCGTATTGATAACTTCGTGCGAACCGAATTTTGCCTTTAAATATCCCGGAATCGCTCCCCAGAAACCGCCGACAATTATCGCCGTTGCCATACACATCGGAATTAAAATAATCGCGGGCAAACTAAACCAAGACCAGTCTTGCTGTTCGCCGAAAACATTGACAACCGTTCCGCCGAATTTGATTCCAACCCAAGCAACTGCAAACGCCGCGACATACAATTGTCCTTCTGCACCAATGTTCAAAAGTCCGCAACGAAACGCAACCGCAACCGCCAAACCAGTAAAAATAAGCGGTGTCGCATAAAAAAGTGTTTCGGTTACGCCTTTGACCGAACCGAATGAGTTTTCGATCAGGAGTTGAAATGTTGTGAACGGATTATCGCCGATTATCAAAATAATTATCCCGCCGATAACAAACGCGGCGGCAACTGCGATCAATGGATATAGTGCTTCACGAAAAATTTTCATTATATTCAAATTAGATGAAATCAAAATAAATAATCGAAATGTATATAATTAAGAGAATTAGCACACTGCAATCAAAAAGTATAAATTTTCGCATAAAATCTTCCTAAAGATTTTTCTGCCAAACTCGATATGCTGTATAAGAATTCCATATAATCAATAAAAATAAGACTAAAATCCAAAACAGGAAGCTATCTTGTTGTTCTTCAAAAATTTGTATAGATACTGAAAAAATGAAAATAACTGAAAAAAGAACAGCGTATCCAGTCCAGTTATTCATAAAGATTGCTGTTTTAAAGTCTGTCTTTTGTTTATCAGTAAGTTTAGATTTCACAAACTCTAAATAAAAAGAAAGAACAAACAAAAGACCTATAAAAATTACTGATGTATAAATTACCGCATTCATAATTTAGTAAAATTTGATAAATACCGCTTGTTTAAAATGTTTATCTGCCATTAATTTGTAGATTGTAAATTTCATTCTTCACTTTGTTTCGGCAACCAATATAAATAATGGTCAATGTTGATTGATAAGTCAGGAATTCCCGTGTCTATTGCAATATCCAATAAATTTTCAGCAGAATCTTTTTTATCTAATTCAAATGTAATTATGACCTTTTGCCCTTCTTCAAAATCAACCTTTTCAGTCGGACGAAACACACCTTTTTCGTAGATTGCTTCGATTGTCGCCATATCTTTTACCTCAAGTTTTGTTTTGTTTCGGATGCGACATAAATATAACCTTTTCTGTGTAAAAATGTCATCTTTTTAATGCAAAAAGTTAAATCTTGGTAAATTTATTTTGTGCTGATTTTAAATTTGACAACAACACACTCATATTTTATTATTCTTTAAGACTAAGCAATTAACTGGGATTTTATAAATTAAACTGAAAAAATTATTTGGAGGTAGGAAAATAATGAGTTTAATTAAGCGGATTAGCGAAAGCCGGTAATGCTTAAAGAATATTTTAACCATCCCGCGATTGTGTTGACACGGATAAATACAAGATAAGAGATTAAAAATCAGATTTAGTCTTTATCAAAAAATATCTGAGTCGATCTGTAAATATCTTTGGTTAAATTTCTTTTCTTAACAATTTATAATTAACGATTTACAAAAATGAGATTTGATAGATTTACAATTCGTGGACAGGAATCAGTTCAGAATGCGATTGGCGTAGCTGAGAAAAATCAGAATCAGCAGGTTGAGCCGGAGCATTTGCTTGTTTCAATGTTTGAACAGGAACAAGGTGTGGCAAGTGCAATTCTCGGCAAAGTCGGTGCAAATCGGCAGGTGATTGCAACTGAATTGGACGCGGCGATTGCAAAAATGCCGAAAGTTCAGGGCGGACAGCAGTATTTCAGCACCCGCATCAACAAAATTTTCGACGAAGCACAGAAAGAAGCCGAAAAGATGGAGGACGAATATATTTCGACGGAACATCTGCTGCTGACGATTGCGGACGAAAAGGATGGCGACGCAGGTAGAATTTTGCGTTCAAACGGTGTCAAAGTTGACGAAGTTCGCAAGGCAATCGAAGAAATGCGTGGCGGCTCGAAAATTACCGATCAGAATGCGGAAGATAATTTTCAGGCGTTGGAAAAATACGCACAGGATTTGACCGATCTCGCCCGCAAAGGAAAACTCGATCCGGTTATTGGTCGGGATGATGAAATTCGGCGGACTATTCAGATTTTATCGCGTCGCCGCAAAAATAATCCGGTTTTAATTGGCGAACCGGGCGTTGGTAAAACGGCGATTGTTGAAGGCTTGGCACAAAGAATCATTTCGGGAGATATTCCTGAAACTTTAAAAGGCAAAAAACTCGTTTCGCTTGATTTGGGGGCGATGCTGGCGGGTGCGAAATATCGTGGTGAGTTTGAAGATCGTTTGAAAGCGGTTTTGAAAGAAGTTGAAAAATCGAATGGGAATTACATTTTGTTCATTGACGAATTGCACACGCTTGTCGGAGCAGGTGCTTCGGAAGGTGCGATTGATGCTTCCAATATGCTGAAACCCGCACTTGCTCGCGGGACTTTGAAAGCAATTGGGGCGACAACGCTCAATGAATTTAAGAAATATATCGAAAAAGATGCCGCGTTGGAAAGACGTTTTCAGCAAGTTTATATTGCTGAACCTTCGGTTGAAGATACGATTGCAATTTTGCGTGGATTAAAAGAAAAATACGAAGTCCATCACGGTGTGCGAATAAAAGATGCAGCTATTTTGGCAGCGGCAACGCTTTCGCATCGTTATATTGCTGACAGATTTTTGCCCGATAAAGCGATTGATTTAATTGACGAAGCGGCTTCGCAACTGCGGATCGAGATTGATTCTTTGCCGCAGGAAATTGATGAACTCGAACGCGAGATTTTGCAACTCGAAATCGAAAAGCAAGCGTTAAGCCGTGAAGAAGATACAACGGCAAAAGCACATCTTGCCGACATTGAAAAACGCATAGCCGATTTGCAGGAAACTTCTTCGGCGATGAAGGCGAAATGGCAATCGGAAAAAGCCGAAATTGAGAAAATGCGTTCGGGCAAGGAAGATTTGGAGCAAGCAAAACTTGAATTAGAGCAGGCACGGCAAGCGGGCGATTTGAATAAAGCCGCCGAATTGCAATACGGAACCATTCCCGAACTCGAAAAGCAACTCGAAAGTGAACAAGACAGACTTGCCGATTTGCAGACTGACGGCGTGATGCTCAAAGAGGAAGTTGACGAGGAAGACATTGCCGGAATCGTCGCAAAATGGACGGGAATTCCTGTTTCAAAAATGCTCGAAGGCGAGATGCAGAAACTTCTTAAAATGGAAGATAATTTGCGTCGCCGTGTGATCGGACAGGAAGAAGGCTTAGTTGCCGTTGCAAATGCGGTTCGACGTTCAAGAGCAGGTTTGCAAGACCCGAATCGTCCGATAGGTTCGTTTATTTTCTTGGGTCCGACGGGCGTTGGAAAAACCGAAACTGCACGGGCTTTAGCGGAGTTTTTATTTGATGATGAGAGAGCAATTACACGGCTTGATATGTCCGAATATATGGAAAAACACGCGGTTGCGAGAATGATCGGAGCTCCTCCGGGATATGTCGGTTATGAAGAAGGCGGACAGTTGACGGAAGCAGTTCGCCGTCGTCCGTATTCGGTAATTTTATTTGACGAGATCGAAAAAGCACATCCCGATGTGTTCAACATCCTGCTGCAAATTCTGGACGAAGGACGCTTGACCGATTCAAAAGGTCGGACGGTTGATTTCAAAAATACCGTTTTGATTATGACAAGTAATCTCGGTTCAACTATTGTGCCTGAAAATCCTTTAGTTGATTCGACTGCGAAAGATCGAGTTTTAGAAGCGTTAAAAAATCATTTTCGCCCGGAATTTCTCAACCGAATTGATGACATCGTTGTCTTTACACAATTAAATAAAGAAGCACTTGCGGGAATTATTGACGTTCAATTAAGACGCTTGCACAAATTGATGGCGGAGAAAAATCTGACGATTGAATTAGACGATTCGGCAAAAGATTTGCTGCTCGAAGAAGGTTACGATCCGGCTTTCGGTGCAAGACCTTTGAAACGTGCGATTCAAACGATGATTCAAAATCCGCTTGCCGTAAAATTGTTAGGCGGCGAAATTGAAAGCGGCGATAACGTAAAAGTTTCGGCAAAAGACGGCGAACTTCTCTTTATGCCTGAAAAAGTTCGAGCCGCCAATTTATAGAAATAAAAGGTATTTGAGAGAATAAAATCAAATACCTTTATTGATTCCTTTATCTTTCAGGTGCAATATAGCTATTTCTTCCGATAATCTTGTATTCGGGATGTCCACGCACTTCTATCTTGACGCTTCGTGGTTTATCGGTTTGTGTTTCATTATCCGAATAATAACCGATGGTGTAGCGGTTATTGATAATCGTAAAGATGTCATCATAAACTTTCTCGGCATCTTTCGGTTGTTCGATGAAATTTGTTAAACCGCCCGATGCTGTTGCAATCTGTATCATTGATAACTGATTTATTATAATACCATCGGCTTCATTCTCTTTATATTCATCGGCTTTTTTATTAATGACTAGCAAATCGGTTTCCTTTACTGCACGTCTCATCCAGTCTTCAACGCTTATTCTCCCGCGTCTTAATTGTTCTTCTCTGGAATGTCCGACAAAACGCATATCGGGAATGATCGAGTAGATGGTCGCCCGTGATCTTTCGACTGTTTCTAAAATATCGCTGAATCCGTAACCTCTTTCGGGATATGCCTTATCGCTATCTGCTTTGGCTTCTTTACTAATTTTCTTGCGTATTCTTTGGTATAATTCAGAAACTGACGGAGCATCTTCTGGCAATTTTAGCAAATCGGTTTCTTTAAGTTGCCATAGTTCGCCGCCGGGGGTCTGAAGTACAACAATCGGACGAACATCTTTTTCATCGAACATCTCGCCCAAAACTGCCATTAGTGTTCCATAAGTTCTGCTAACCGACGGATTAGCCCGACGTTGATCCGATAAAGAATTCAATGTTTTTTTCAGCAGTTTCTTATCAGTTGTAAAATCCAATGCGAGATTGACATCAAGGGTAACAATCGCCATTTTGTCGTTGGGAGCGAGTTTGTCAACTAAATATTTTGCTGCCCGAAGATTATTTTCCCGATCATACCGAGAGTAACGACCATTAAAGAATATCAATACAATCGAACGCGGTAGAGAAGCATTTGCACCGAAAGAAAACAATTCGATTTTTTGTGGTTTCGTATCTTCCTTAACTATAAAATCGGATTGGTTGAGTCCGATTACTGGATTTCCCTTTTCATTTACTACTAAGACATCGCTAATAATTAAATTAGTATCTACACGAATTGTTCCATCATCTGGCGGAGTGTTGCTTTTTTGATTATTTTGTTCTTTATCTTTCGGAGCAGACTTTCCTTTTTCAAATTTCTCAAGACTTGAACCAAATGTTCCTTTTTTTGATTGAGCGAAAACATCAATATTAGAAACAAGACTTATGCTTAAAACCGACAAAGTTATTAAAGCTAAACAAAGATTATTCTTGTATCGCATAATATATGCTCTCCTTACAACGTAGTATATTTCAAATTGGTTGATACTTAAATAGTTTATTCAAAAAAATTCTCAACCATTCATCCGATTTTTTCTTAAAAAACTTGCCCATCTTAATCAAAGAGGATTCTTTAAAGAATCCTCTTTGATTTTTTTATACAGACAAACTGAGTATTCTCAGTAAACTCAACCTATTCACAATTATCAATTCCACTTGCATCCGTGCAATTAAGATATGCGGTGTATATTTCCAATCTCTCATTCGGATCTGAATATTGTGAGTAGTTAAAGGTAGCCCTACAAGAATCATTCCTAGCCCTTGCCTCCCCACAATAGTCAGGCACTGGATTTGTGCAAGTATCAAGATCACCACCCGCATTTAAAATGCCTAAATTGGCATAGTCAAACCTACCACGGTGACTGCTCTCACAGGTGTTTCTGCATTGTTGGTAATTTGGATTATTAGGATCACAACCCGAAAGACAATTGGAATAGCTTATAGCAACTGCATCGAGTTCGTATATAGCCCCATAAAAATCGTTGTTTGCGTCCGAACAGTCCTTAGCCGCCGAGGCTGAAACTGTTTCATCTGACGTAACAAATATCAGTCCGCCTATCAACAGACAAAGTATCAGCATTTTTCTCAAAATTTTAGTGTTTTTTATTAGTTTCATTTTTTTCTCCTTATCAGAATTTTAGTTTGTTTAGAACCTCTGTCTCTTTGTCAGGCGGCAATTTTCCAACCCAGTAATCTGTAATCTCACCTTTGTTGTTTGTAAGAATTAAGGTTGGCGTTCCGCTGACTTGAAGACTATTAAGAGATGAGCGTTTCACCTCTATATTCGTCAGTCCAAGTTCCTTCAAATGTTTGGCACTTTCCTCAATTTCTGTGGGAAATACTGCCACTAATTTGATGTTCTCGTTCTTGACGGTTTCAACTATCCGCTTGTAGAAAGACACGCTTTCATTACAAAAGCGACAGTCCGCCCGCAAAGCGAGAACCAGAGTTTTCGGCTGCTCTGACCAATTCACATCAGGTGCGTTCATCTGCGAACCTATTTTCGGCTCAATTCGCACCTGTTGATTTGACGGGGCGGGAAGGAAATATTTTTGAACCAAAACACCCCCGATAGCCAAGGCAACTAAAATAATAAAAATGTTGGCGACTAATTCTACTTTTTGATTTATCTTATCCATATAAATTTACCTCGACTTTATTGCCTGACATATCAACACCATTTAGCATTAAAAATTTTGTGCCAATGGTGATTGATGATTCGCAACTAATTTGAATTAATTGTTTTGAGTCTTGATTTTGTTTTAGCAAGAATAGATTAAGACAGATAAGAAGAAGACAAAAGAAAACTATTGCAAAAGATTGCAGGCGGCTAATTTCATATTTTGCTGATATAAATGACATTATTTCACCATTTAAAGTAAGAACACAGCTTAAATATAACTATCGGAATTGTTTGAAAGTAAAGAATGCCTGATTAGGCTTACACACACACACACACACGAAGTCAAGCGAAAAATCGAAAGAATTGAAAATTTTTGAAAAAAAGTTTAAAAATAATTTTGAATGTAAGTTTTTCCAAATAGAATTTAACGATTCATTCAAAATTCGTTTGCCGATAAACTTTATAAATGTTGAAATAAAGAGTAATCAAAACGTCATTCGTTTTAATATTCTAAGTTAATAATGAATTACGAATTACGAATTACGAATTACAAAACCACGTAAATATTTGATATTCTTATGGATGAAAAAATAATCGAAAATTTACGGAATGCACTTAATAATATAATGAGTTGGTTTAATAAAATGATGAATAACGAAGAATTTAACACCGAAGAAGAAGAAATTATTGATGGCGAAGTGGAAGAAATTCCCTTTGAGGACAATCGCAGAATTAATGAAGACGGCGAGAGAATTAACGTCAAAGTTAAGGACGATTCCGAATTTGACGAAGTTCAAACCGAAGAAGAAATAAAATCTCCCGAAGTCGTAAAATTAGAAAATGCTCTGATAGAAATGACTCAGCGGGCTGATGCGGCGGAGAATAAATTGTTGGAAGTTCAAAAGCGTTTTGAAGAAGAACGCTCGAAATTGGAAAATGAAACCGTTGAGATGCGTGAGCGTATGAAAAAATCGCTTGAGCAGCAAGCCGAGCAAGGTCGGCTTAAATTTCTGAACGCATTGCTTCCTGTTTTGGATAATTTGAATTTGGGAATTATGCACGCTGAAGAAAATCATTCATTTGAAAATCTGATTGAAGGAGTCAAAGGAACGGCAAGAAGTTTTGAAAGAGCCTTGGTTAGCGTCGGTGTGGAAACAATTGATTCCGTTGGTGAAAAATTCGATCCCGAATTTCACGAAGCAGTTGAGATGAAGGAAGTTGATGAGGAAGAAAAAGACGGAATCGTTACCCAAGAATTTACCGAAGGCTATACATTCAAAGGAAGATTGCTTCGAGCGGCAAGAGTTCAGGTTGGTAAATTTGTTCAGACCCAAGCAAATACCAATTAGCTTTTGTAGAAGAATAGAGTTTAATTTGAATCATTTAGTTAAAGTATTTTTAGTATTTAGTTTAGCAATTTTATTTGCCGGGTGTGAAAGTTCGGAAGGCGAACATAAAACTGTTGCCAATACAGCAGTCAAACAAGAAAAGTCTGATTCGAAAACTCAAGAATCAACGGTTAAACAACTAAAAACGGACGTGGATGTTATTCGATTTGCGAATATGTCTGCGTCCGTTTTTGATAAAGAATTCGGCGAACCCGTAAAAGTAACTGAAATTAAAGACAATCCGAGATTGATGCCGGGCGAGTTTCGGGAATATCAAGTCACAGGACATCCGAAAAATTTATCCGTGAGATTTTATAAAGACAAAGCAAAACGCTTTAATTTGCTTTTGGGTAAAGCGGAAAAATCTTCAAAAGATGCTTTAATGGATATTTTCAAAATTGATGTCGGCGAAATGCGGCAAGTAAAAAGCGGTTCGCTTTCAGAAACTTGGGCGGGGCGGGCAAACGGAATCAACTTTAAAACCGCTTATGCTAAACGTAGTAAAGCGGGTGAAGACTTTGTAATGCTTCACTCGGAAATAGAATAAAGTCGGATTTATTGAAGTTAAATTTAACTTTTCCTTTTCCCGAACTTTGCCAAGTGGTATCATTAAATTTACAGACAGTTTTTTTCTGTCTAATGACATCATAAGTTTTAGTATTTTAAACGAGAAAAATATATGGCAGATATAGAAACATATAAGGATAAATTCAGCGACAGCGGACGACGGGTTTTGGAAGCGGTGCTTGATGATTTAAGACGGCGTGACCAAAATTATATTTCGATTGGACACATTTTGCATTCGTTGACGGATGAGGAAGCAGAGCTTTTTAATTCGACGATGCGGGATTTGCAGGTTGATCCGAGGTCGGTCAGGCTGCTAATCGAAAAGCGTGTGGACAGCGGCAAACATCATACGGGCAAAGGCTTTCGTATCGCTCCCGAAACAACGGATTTATTCAGGCGTTCGATGGACAGAGCGAGATCGCAGGGTCGTCGGGTGATTGATGCAAGCGATCTGTTTTACGTTTTGTCGAATGACGAACGCTCGCTTTTGAATGATATTTTGCAGAATCTCGGAGTAGGTTATGAAGAGCTTTCGCAGGTTGCCCGCACGAGAATTCGCAAGCGTCAGAAGGAAGAGGACCGCATTCGCAAAAAATACGAATTGCCTTCTTATTTGAAGCATTTCGGCGTGTCGCTCAATAAAATGGCGAGGCAGGACAAGATTCCTCCGGTCATCGGACGCGAGAAAGAAATTTTGCAGATGATCGAGATTTTGTCGCACAAAGAGCGTTCAAATTCGCCGATGCTGGTTGGTGAACCGGGAGTTGGAAAAACTGCGGTTGCCGAAGGTTTGGCGAGAATGATCGAACTCGAACCGGAAAAAGTTCCCGAAAGATTACGCAATTCGCATATTGTTCAACTGCAAATGGGCGGAATGGTTGCCGGAACGATGCTTCGCGGGATGTTTGAAGAACGCATCAAAGGCGTGATTGACGAAGTTAAGGAGAAGAATCACATCATACTTTTCATTGATGAAGCCCACACAATTATTGGTGCGGGAGCGGCGATGGGAACTTCGTCGGATGCGGCGAATATGTTTAAATCGTCCTTAGCACGCGGTGAACTGAGAATTATCGGTGCAACGACTCTGACCGAATATAAAGAATATATCGGCGAAGACGAAGCACTTGCAAGACGTTTTCGACTTGTAAAAGTTGCCGAACCGACGATTGCAGAAACAAAAGAGATTTTGCTCGGCGTGCGTCCGCGGCTTGAGAAAAATTATTCGGTGAAAATTTCCGACGAAGCAATAAATATGGCTCTGGAGATGTCGCCGAAATATATTCGTAATTTACATTTGCCCGATAAAGCAATCGGTTGGCTCGATACGGCTTCGGTCAAAGTCGAGATCAACGAACCGAGCGAAATGGTTGTTAAACCCGAACATATTGTTGATGTCATTTCGCAGGAATCACGCATTCCGAAAGATATGATCTACCGCGACACAACCGACCGTTTTTCCGTGATGGAAGACGATTTGGCAAATCGCGTGATCGGGCAAAAAGAAGCGGTTCGGGCGGTTGCGGAAAGATTGCGGCTCAACAAAGGACCGCTAAAAGAAAACCATTATGCACCCGACGGCGTTTTGCTTTTCCTCGGACCGACGGGAGTTGGGAAAACGGAATTAGCGAAAGCGGTTGCCGAATTTATGTTCGGCGATAAAGAAAAAATGGTGCGGATCGATATGTCCGAATACGGCGAAGGAACTGTTGGCATCGAAAAACTTATCGGTATGCCGCGTGGAATCGTCGGATCGGAACGCGGCGGGATTTTGACCGAGCAGTTACGCGAAAATCCTTATACGGTTTTGTTACTTGATGAAGTTGAGAAAGCAAATCCGTATTTAATGAATATATTTTTACAGGCATTTGATGAAGGTTGGCTGACGGACGGACGCGGGAAGAAAGTTTATCTTTCCGATGCAATCGTTATAATGACCTCAAATTTAGGTTCGGAGAATTTCAAGAAATACGAGAAACCGCTCGGTTTCGGGATGAAATCTCTCGGCGATATGAAGGAAATCAAAGGCGATGTGATGAAAGCGGCGGAGAATCGTTTCTCACCCGAATTCAGAAACAGAATTGACGAGATAATCGTATTTTCTCCGCTGACAATGGACGAAGTTAAAGGCATTGCAAAACTTTATTTGGCGAAAATCCGCAAACAAATGGAAATGCAGGGTAAATTCATCGAGATCACGGATGAAGCGGTTGATCTGATAACTTTGAAAGGTTACAGCCCGGCTTACGGTGCGAGATTCTTAAAACGCCACATTGACCAAAAAATTAAACTGCCGCTGACAAATCTTTGGAAAACGGCAACGCAATTTTTGATTGATGCCGAAGCAGATGAAATTGTCGTCAAGGCAAAGGATTCGTTTAGCTTAAATTAAACCAATTAAATAATTTCTGCATCAAAGGCTTTAGTGATAAGATTTCGCTAAAGCCTTTTTATTTTATAGACAATTATTTTTATATGAAAAAAATAAGTTCAAAATCGTTATTTGTCGCCGCGTTCCTTTTTTTATCAATTATTTCATCAAACACTTTTGCCCAAAATAATTTCGATGAAACTGCTTCGGCGGATAAAGCTAAAAAAGCAAAAGCCGTAATGGACAAAGCCGTTGAGAAACTAGGCGGTGAAAGTTATTTGAATGTGAAAACTTTGGTCGGCAAAGGAAGATTCAGTTTGCTCAAAGACGGTAGAATTGCTTCGTTTCAGTCGTTTTCCGATATAATCGTTTATTCAGATAACAAGGAACGCACGGATTTTGATGAGAAAGGCTCGAAAACAGTTCAAGTCAACACGGGCGAAACCGGTTGGATATATGAAGAATTTCTGGAAAAATTCGGCGATCAGAATGATAAGCAGGTTGAAAATTTCAAACAGAGTATGCAGACTCATTATGATTATCTGCTTCGTGGAAAATGGAAAGATGAAGCCGAATTAAGCTACGTCGGCAGACGACCTTCGACGCTCGGCAAAAGAAATGATGTGCTGAAATTAACTTTTGAAAAAGGCTTTCAGGTAGAATATGAATTTGACGATGAAGGTTTGCCGATGAAAACGGTTTATTTACTTATGAATGCCGATAATCAAGCCATTAATGAAGAAAACCGCTACGCCCGTTTTATAAGCTATCAAGGGATTTTAATGCCTTCGATTATTGATCATTTTACAGACGGCAAACATATATTTCGCGTCGCTTATGAAACCATCGAATTTAACAGAACTATTCCTAACGAGATTTTTGTCAAACCCGACAATCCGAAGAAACTGAAAAAGAAACTGAAACTCTAATGAAGGCGGAAACTGTAACCGAAGAAAATCTCCCCGAATTTTGCAGGAAATTAGCCGGGAAAGATAAAAATTTAGATTTCGTTTTCCGCACCTACGGAACGCCGCCGCTCTGGTTGCGTGAGCCGACTTTTGCAACTCTTATTCATATCATTTTAGAGCAGCAGGTTTCCGTTGCATCCGCACTTTCGGCATTTAATAAATTAAAAGAAAATATCGGCGAAGTTACGCCTAAAAATATTTTGAAATTAAATGATGCGGAAATCAAAGCGTGTTACTTTTCGCGTCAGAAAACGAATTATGCAAGAAATCTGGCGGGAGCAATTATTTGCAAAGAACTTATTTTAGATAATCTGTATAAACAATCTGATGATGAAGTGAGAAATGAACTAATAAAAATCAAAGGAATCGGACGCTGGACGGCGGATATTTATCTTTTAATGGCGATGAAGCGTCCCGATGTTATGCCGAAGGGCGATCTGGCTTTGCACGTTGCTTTTCAAAAATTGGCAAATTTAGAAAAACGTCCGAAGTCGGATGAATTTATTAAAATAGCGGAAAAATGGAAACCGTTTCGCTCCGTGGCGGCGAGATTGCTCTGGCATTTTTATTTGTGTGAGAGAAAAAACATAAACTAAAAACGCTTTCGCTATAATTTTATTCATTTGCTTCAATCACACGCCTTTTGACCGGCGATGAAAGAACGATGGCGGTTGTCGTGATTCCGTAAGGTGTTAATTTATCAATAATTGTTTGCAGATGTTCCACAGACGCAACCGCAACTTTTATTATAAATGAATCGCCGCCGGTTCCGCGATGGCATTCTAAAACTTCTTCCGATTCTTTCACAACCCTGATAATTTTTGAATAATCAACGCCCGTGATGCTCATACGGATAAATGCCGTTACGGGTAAACCGACTTTTGCGGTATCAATTTCGACGCGGTAACCCGTGATAATTTTTGCGTCTTCCATCTTGCGAATGCGTTCGATGATCGCGGGTGTCGTCAAACCGATTTTCCTTCCCAGTGCTGCATAACTTGTTCGGGCATTTTCCTGAAGTTTGACAAGTATTTTCCAATCTATTTCGTCTATCATTTTAGATTTTAAAGTAATTTCCGATTCTTTCTTTAAAATCTAAAGCAAAACACGCTTAAAAACAAATCTTGCTTATTCATAATATTCTGGAAATCCTATAAAATATATGTAACAAACAATTTAACAAAGGAGATTTTTAAATAATGCCGCAGCCACATATTTTATCTACCGGTCCCGAAGCGATTGCCAATTTTGACATCAAACATGAAGAACTTCCCGCCTTTGAAGATATGCCTTTTGAGGACATCGAGGAACTGCCGCTTGAACATCCCGGAGCAAAAGACCCTGAATATCGCAAACGCCGCGATCAGATTGCCAGTCTTGCAAAAAAATTCCGTGAAACTGGTGAGATTACCGATATGGATTATACGGAGGAAGAGCAAAAAGTCTGGCAATATGTTGCGGGCGAATTGGAAGAATTGCACAGAGAAAAAGCCTCGCCGTTTTATTTAAAAGCAAAAAAAGATTTAGGCATCAGTAATGACCGAATTCCGCAATTGACGGACATGAACAAGCGTCTGAAAGAAACGACAGGATTTCGACTCGCACCGATTGAAGGACTTGTTGATACACGAGCTTTTCTAAGTTGGCTTTCGTGGCGGACGATGCTTTCGACTCAATACATACGTCATCATTCGCGTCCCGGTTACACGCCCGAACCCGACATCGTTCACGAAGCAATGGGACATATTCCGATGTTCACAAACCCCGATTTTGCAGACTTTTCGCAATTCGTCGGACACGGTGCAAGACTCGCCAATGACGAACAGCTCGAAGGTTTGGGCAGAATATATTGGTTCACCGTCGAATACGGTTTGGTCGAAGCGGAAAATGACATCAAGGCTTTCGGTGCAGGTTTGCTCTCGTCGTTTAAAGAATTAAAAAACGCATTTACAGATAATGTCGAACGCCGTCCGTTCGTTTTAGAAGAAGTTATCGAGCAGGATTATGACTATTCGGATATGCAGCCGATTTTATACATCGCACCTTCATATAATTTTCTGAAAGAGGAAACACGGCGTTATATCGAGAGTTTCGGGAATTCGGGAGATTAAAGATTATAGATTTCCAAATATAGAAATGCTATTCTTTAAAAATACACATAAACGGCAGTATTTTGCGATATGAGAATTCCCGCCATCAAATTTGTGAAATTATCTGCTGCCGAAAATTCTTTTTCAAAAACAGGAGAAATTAACAATGAAAAAAATCATTTTATTTATAGCTTTACTGACAATTATCTTAACACTTAATTTATCTTTATTTGCCCAACTTCCACCGCTGGTTAACCGCGACGTTTTCTTTGACAACCCCGAAATCACCAACTCGCAAATTTCGCCTGACGGGAAATATATTTCATTTCTCAAACCTTATCAGGACACTCTGAATATCTGGGTTAAGAAAACCGATGAGGATTTCAGCAAAGCACGTCCCTTGACAGACCGCACGGACAGACCTGTCAGAAGTTATTTCTGGTCACGCGACGGAAAATATATTCTTTTCGTTCAGGATAAGGCGGGCGACGAAAATTTTAATGTTTATGCAATTGACCCCTCGGAAACACCTGCCAAAGATGCGGCTGTGCCGACGGCACGGAATCTGACGGACGCAAAAGATGTGCGGGCGGCAATTTTCAATGTGCCGCGAAGTGAGACGGATGTAATTTACGTCGGTTTAAATGACCGCGATAAGGCTTGGCACGATCTTTATAAAGTAAATATCTCGACCGGCAAACGTGAATTAATCAGGGAAAACAAAGATCGTTTAACGGGTCTCGTGTTTGATAACGCAGATAAAATGCGGCTTTCCGTCAGAACTCCGCCGAACGGCGATACGGAAATCTTATCGCTCGACAGCGAAACCCCCAAAGTAATTTATTCGTGCGGCGTTTTTGAAACTTGTGATCCGATCCGGTTTCATAAAGACAATAAGCGTGTTTATATTCAGACGAACAAAGGAAACAGCGATTTGACCGAACTCGCCTTACTCGATGCAGCGACGGGAAAACTCGAAAAAGTCGAAAGCGATCCGTTGAAAAAAGTTGATTTCGGCGGCGTAACATTTTCCGATCTGACAAATGAAATAATCGCCACTTCTTATGAAGACGCACGCGAAAGGCTTTATTTTAAGGATAAAAATTACAAAGCCGATTACGATTTCATCAAAAAACAAGTCGGCGACAGCGAAATTTCGATGAATTCCAGCACTACAGATGAAACGAAATTTATTGTTGCAACACACAGCGATACTGATCCGGGAACGTTGTGGCTTTATGGC
>MWWE01000024.1_pt1 | contig 21559 bp, 29 predicted proteins | sample 1047301 | NCBI WGS metagenome assembly MWWE01 (sample SAMN06349973, study PRJNA376086) | soil metagenome | isolation source: MS1-1 sample Antarctic (ecotone) soil | place: Antarctica
CCTCACTTAAAGGCTTCTTTAAAAGATAAACCATTATAGCAATGAAAATGGTTGCGGCGGCGAAGCTGAAACGGGCTCAAGACCGCGTTACGGCGGCTCGACCTTATGCTGTCAAAATGGGCGAAGTTCTCGGCGGTTTGAGTGCTAAGGTCAGCGGCGAATTTTCGCATCCGCTTCTTGATGAACGCGGCGATGAAAATTATTTGATCGTTTTAGTTACTGCCGACAAAGGTTTGTGCGGCGGTTTTAATGCAAATCTTGTTAAAGCAACGGCGAATTTCTTAAAGGAAAATAACGATAAACAAAATGAAATGATTCCCGTCGGCAGAAAAGGACGTGATTATTTCAAGCGTCGTGAGATGAAGTTTGTTGAAGAATATGTCGGTTTGACCGGACAGGGACAGGTTGAGCTTTCCGATGCGAGAGAAATTTCCGATAAGATTATCAAAACATTCACTGAAAACGAGGAAATTGACAAAGTGTTTTTGGTATTTACCGAATTTAAAACCGTAATGACACAACAGGTCAGGATTGAACAATTACTTCCGATTCCGCCTATTGAAAGTGCTGAAGGTGAAGATGAAAAAGGTGCGGAAGCCGAATATATTTACGAACAGCCGGCGGCGGAAATCTTCGGAAAATTATTGCCGAAACAGGTTGAAACGCAAATTTATCGGGCGATGCTCGAATCGGTTGCATCCGAACAAGGTTCGCGTATGACAGCGATGGATTCTGCTTCAAAAAATGCGGGCGAATTGATTGACGATCTGACGCTCAATATGAACCGCATCCGTCAGGCAGGAATTACAAACGAAATCATCGAAGTAGTTTCAGGTGCTTCGGCAGCTTAGCAGCAAGGCAAAATTAAAAATTGCAGTTAAATTGAGGCAGGCAAAATATAAATAGAATCAACTTATTTCTATTTATATTTTGCTTGCTTTTAGAATTTTAAATGAAACATTATCAAAATAAAATATGGAACGGACGCATTTTTCGTTACGTGCCGCTTATTTTGTGTATTTGTTTGATTTTTTATGCTTCGACGATAAATGCTTCGATGTCGGAAACTTCGCGTTTTATACGTCCCTTTCTCGAATTTCTTTTTCCCGATACGCCCGATTCAACTCTGATTATTTATCACAAATACATACGCAAACTTGCACATTTTGTTGAATATTCAGTTCTGGCATTTTTTGCCTCCCGTGCGTTCTGGCTTTCAAGCAAAGAATTTTTGCATAAACACTGGTATTTGTTTGCATTCTTTTTAGTTTTGAGCGTCGCCTCAATTGATGAAATAAATCAGAGTTTTGATATAACCCGGACAAGTTCGATTTATGATGTTTTGCTTGATTGTTTCAGCGGATTGTCAATGATTTTATTTATTTTGATGATAAAATATGTATGGAAAAAAGATTAAATTTGATTCAAATGATATTTATAAGATATTATCAGAACAATGAACGGCTTAAAATCGTAAGTAATAATGATGAAGAATAGAAATCAAAGGAGAATTTAGGATGGGAATTTTTGACAAAGTTAAGGAAGGAGCATTGAATCAGTTTATTGAAGTCATCGAATGGCTTGATGAATCGAAGGATACGATTTTGTATCGTTTTCCGGTTGCGGGGCAGGAAATTAAGAATGAAGCACAGTTAATTGTCCGCGAATCACAAGCGGCGGTTTTTGTTTTTGAAGGACAGGTGGCGGATGTTTTCGGACCGGGAAAATATACGATTGACGGCGGAAATACGCCGATTTTATCGAAACTCGGTGCTTGGAAATACGGGTTTAATTCACCGTTCAAATCGGAAGTTTATTTTGTCAATACAAAACAATTTACCGATATGAAATGGGGAACATCGAATCCGATTATGCTCCGCGATGATGATTTCGGAATTGTTCGCCTGCGTGCTTTCGGGGCGTATTCAATGCGTGTTGCCGATCCCGCGACATTTATCAAAGAAGTTGCCGGAACAAATGCTCATTTTCAAACGGAAGATATTGACGTGCAGTTAAAACGTGCGATTGTTACGGAATTTTCCGATGCTATCGGCGAAATGAAAATTCCCGCACTCGACCTTGCTGCACAATATAAAGAAATCGGTGGACAGATTCGCGGAAAAATTAACGAAGATTTCAAAGATTACGGACTTGAAGTTACCAAATTCTACGTTGAAAACGTCAGCCTTCCGAAAGAAGTCGAGGAAGCTATGGACAGACGTGCTTCGATGGGAGCTTTGGGCGACGCTAAAACCTATGCAGAATTTCAAGCGGCGGACGCGATGCGTGATGCGGCTCAAAATGAAGGCGGCGGAGCAGGACTCGGAGCAGGCTTAGGAGCAGGTTTTGCAGTCGGAAACCAAATGGTAAACGCTTTCGGCGGCGGTCAGGGCGTTAATCAACAGCAAGGCGGAAGCGGCGGCGGACAAACAAACACCGTTACTTGTCCGAAATGCGGAAAGCAGAATAATCCCGAAACCAAATTCTGTGCCGATTGCGGAGAAAAAATGCAGACCGAAACAGTTCCGTGCGTAAAATGCGGTGCAAAACTGCGTGAAGGTGCAAAATTCTGTTCGGAATGCGGAGCGACGCAAGAAAAACAAAAATGTGCCGAATGCGGCAACGAACTCGCTCCCGGTGCAAAATTCTGTGCGGACTGCGGAACCAAGGTCGAAGAAGAAGCGGCGTCAGAAGAGAAAGCGGAAGAATAACAAAAAAGTGACAAGTGATAAGGGACGAGGGACGAGAGAATTTTCTCGTCCCTTTCCTTTGATTTTTATATTTGTTGGTATTTAAGCTAAACTTATCAAAGTTTAATAACTTTTGGAGTAAAAAAAAATATGGCTGTCAGTCCCGAACTTTTAGAGATTTTGAGATGCCCGAAGTGTAAATCGGAAGTCGAATTAAGAAAAGATAAAAATGATCTAAAATGCACAAATTCCGAATGTAATTTAGTTTATCCGATCCGCGATGACATTCCCGTAATGCTGGTTGATGAAGCAACGGTAGAAAAATGAAAAATGGAAAACGGAAAATGGAAAATGATTTCAGAAATTCTTCACTATCCGTTATCCATTATCCGTTATGATAAATTGGCAAAATGTTCGAAAAGTTTTAGTTGTTCGTCTGCGATCAATCGGCGACACGGTTCTCTCGACTCCTTCTCTAATCGCACTCCGCAGATTTTTACCCGATGCACAAATTGATATTTTGCTCGAAGATTGGGTTGCTCCCGTTTTGGATGGTTTTGAAGCGGTTGATAATGTTCTGACCGTTTCAAAGGATACAAAAGACCGCATCAAACTCGCCCGCAAAATTCGTCAGGAAAAATATGATGTCGCGTTTAACTTACACGGCGGAACAACGGCAACATTTTTTGTTCGGGCAGGCAGAGCAAAACATCGTGTCGGTTACAAGAATTATCAATATAGTTTTTTGTATAATCATCTGCTTTCATCAGCCTCAGATTTTTGGCAAAGGGAACAAACTCATTCCGCCGAACAGCAACTTGCACTTTTAGGATTTGTTGGCGTTCCCGTTGAAGATAAACCGAAAACTCATCTAAACGTAACCGAAAATGCTTTAAAAACAATAAAATCGAAAATCAAAAACCGAAAATCGAAAATCGCTTTGTTTCATCCGGTTGCAGCCTTTGATACAAAACAATGGGCGACGGAAAATTTCGCAAGAGTTGCTGGATTTTTAGGCGAAAAAGATTTTCAGACAATTGCCGTATCAACTCCGAGAGAGCGTGAAGTTTTAAATAAACTGGAAAAACTTTCAAAAATTCCGATTTTAACTTTTGATGATTTAACTCTGCCGGAAATCACCGCACTCGCTTCGCAAGCAAAACTTTTTGTCGGAAACGATTCGGGAATCGCCCATATTGCTGCTGCGGTTCAAACTCCGTCTGTCGTAATTTTCGGTTCATCAAACCGAAATCATTGGCGACCTTGGACAAATGCACCGCACAAAATCGTTTACGAAAAATTTCCCTGTCAGCCGTGTGCGGGATATTTTTGTAAAGAATTCGATCAGCCGAAATGTATTTTAGGTGTAAAAACTGAAAATGTGATTGAAGCGATAGAAAAAGTTTTACAGCAGGATGTATAATTGTTAAGGTTTCGATAAGGAGGAAATATAATAACTAAATGTTAATAAAATACATTCAATCTGCACTTCATAAAGCAAAATACGAAATTATCAAAGATGACGGAACTTATTATGGCGAGATTCCCGGATTCCAAGGCGTTTATTCAAATGCCGATACGCTCGAAGATTGTCGTAATGAATTAGCGGAAGTTTTGGAAGAATGGCTTTTCTTTCGCATTTCCAGAAATCTTGAAGTGCCGATTGTAGATGGAATAAAACTTGAAATCCAAAGAGTTTAAAGATAAAGATTTACAAGTTTTCCCAATCCACTCTGCTAATTTCTGCTTGTTTCAAAATACGAATTAAAAATCCTTTGCTAATATCTCCGCGATGTGGATTAGGAATAGTAACCGTCAGAGAATCTTTTTGCATAATTGGATGTTTTCCGCCCGCAAAAGGTCCGTCAAAACCAAGTTTGCGGAAATTTTTGACTAAATCTTTATGCTTTATTGGATTAATTTTTGGCATCAAAATTATAAATTAGCAGGACTCATAAAACTACCTGAGCCTAGAAGTAAATCAATGAAAATATCTCGTAAATAACTTAGCAAATAATATCACAACATATATTAGTAAAACAAATTTATTTAATAAGAAAGATATTAGATAAATAGATGCTTACTGTTAAGACATAAATTTCCACCATTTTGTACAAATTAAATTAGCTTGCCTATTCTTGACACTTTTGCCCTTTATCATTAGTATTTATAGTTTCGGCTTTAATAGCAGAAATGTGTAAATATGTTTGAGTCATTATCCGATAAATTAAAGCAATCATTAAAGAATTTACGTGGTCAGGGGAAACTTACACCTGAGCATGTGGATATTGCTTTGCGTGAAATTCGGATGGCTTTGCTTGAGGCGGATGTTAATTATCAGGTTGCCAAAGATTTTGTTGCAGCGGTTCGTGTTAAGGCGGAGGGTCAGGAAGTTTGGAAAGACTTAAAACCGCACGAACAGGTTGTCAAAATTGTTTATGAGGAACTTGTAAATCTTTTCGGCGGAACGTCTTCAAGGCTCGTATTTACCAAGCAAATTCCGAATGTCGTGATGATCGTCGGTTTGCAAGGTTCTGGTAAAACGACTTCGACGGGTAAAATTTCCAAATGGCTGGCGGAAAATCAGGAACGCAAACCTTTGCTTGTTTCGGTTGACGTTTATCGTCCGGCGGCTCGTGAACAATTGAGAGTTGTTGCCGAGGCGGTTGGGCAAGGAATTTACCAAAACGCCGAAACAGATGATCCGTTGACGCTTGTAAGCGGGGCGATGAAATACGCCGAAGAAACGGGTTACGACACATTGCTCATTGACACGGCGGGACGGCTTCACATTGATGATGATTTGATGGTCGAACTCGAACAGATCAAAGCGGCGACAAAACCGATTGAGATTTTGTTCGTGGCGGATGCAATGACCGGACAGGATGCGGTCAATTCGGCGGAAGAATTTCATAAACGACTTGGCATTACGGGTGTTGTCCTGACAAAAATGGACGGCGACGCACGCGGTGGTGCGGCGTTATCAATTAAACAAGTTATCGGTCAACCCGTTAAATTTGTCGGTGTCGGCGAAAAATATGATGCAATCGAGCCTTTTTATCCAGATCGAATTGCACAAAGAATATTAGGAATGGGCGATGTTTTGTCGCTTATTGAGGAAGTTCAGGGAAAAGTTGTCGAAGAAGAAGCTCAGGCACAGCTTGAGAAAATGGCGAGCAATAAATTTACGCTCGAAGATTTTCGCAACCAGCTTGGACAATTCAAAAAACTCGGCTCGATGTCGAAGTTGATGAAAATGCTGCCCGAACAGATGACGGGCGGAATGACAATGACGGACGAGCAAGGTGAAGAAGTCGAAACTCAAATGAAACGCACCGAAGCGATCATTGATTCGATGACTTTGCAGGAACGCCGTGAATACAAGATCATCAACGCCAGTCGAAAAACGAGAATCGCCAACGGTTCCGGTTCGACAATATCGGAAGTTAACGGACTTCTGCGTCAATATGAGCAAATGCGAAAAATGATGCAGAAAATGAACAGTGGCGGTTTCCTTAGCAAAATGGCTGGGAAAATGGGCGGTTTAGGCGGCGGTGGCGGACTCGGAGGTCTGCTCGGCGGCGGCGAAGGTGGAATAACCGATGCTCTCGGCGGAATGTTCGGCGGCGAAACACAAGATTTTGACAACGAATACGAAGAGAAGAAGGATTCTTTAACCAAGCGTTTAAAGAAGAAGAAAAGACACAAAAAGAGGAAAAAACGTAAATAGTAAATAGTTAATAGTTCTTTAGTGGTTTTTTATTGGCTCAAAAGTATGAGTAAGACAAGTTTTGAAAATTTAGAAGTTTATCAATTGGCAGAGAAACTTGCTGATGAAGTTTGGAAGGTTGTAATCAAGTGGGAGCATTTTGCGAAAATTACGATTGGTCAGCAATTAGTTAATTCTGCTGATAGCGTCCCTGCAAATATTGCCGAAGGAAACGGACGTTTTAATTTCAAAGATAACAGCCGTTTCGTAAAAATTGCCAGAGGTTCGCTATATGAAACAAAAAATTGGCTACGACGAGCATATACACGAAACCTTTTAACATTAGATGAAACAGAAAACTTAAAACCATTGATTGAAAAACTTTTGCCAAAATTAAATGCTTATAAAAAATCATTAGATAATTTAGCAAAGAAATAACAATTTACGATTTACAATTTACGATTTACTAAGAAAATTATGTTAAAGATTAGACTTACCCGAATGGGTGCAAAAAAGAGACCGTTTTACCGCGTTATTATTAAGGAACAGCGTTCCAAACGTGATGGAAAATACTTGGAAAACCTGGGAACTTATAACCCTTTGGTTGATCCGCCGGAAGTGAAATTAAATCACGAGCGAATTGATTATTGGATCAGTAAAGGTGCAAAACCGACTGAAACGGTTGCAAGTTTGATCAAGCACAATCCGCCTTTGACGGCTGAACAGGAAGCTGAAATTGCAGAGAAAAAAGTTGCTGCAAAACAGGCTGAACAAGAAGCGTTCAAAAAAGATTTGGCTGAGAGAGAAGAAAAAATCAAAGCCGAACGCGAAGAAGCCGCAAAAGAAGCTAAAGCCAAAGCTGAAGAAGAAAAAGCTGTAAAAGAAGCAGAAGTTAAAGCTAAAGCCAAAGCTGAAGAAGCTGAGAAAGAGGAAGACGCTGCTAAAACTGAAGATGCTGCCGGCGACGAAGCAAAAGAAGCAAAGGCTGATGACGCTAGTGCAGAAGACGCTCCGACTGAGGAAGGCAAGGCTGATGAAACTGAAGCAAAAGCTGAAGAAGTCCCGGCGGAAGAAGTTAAAGCTGATGAAAAACCTGCTGAGGAAGCAAAGGCTGAAGAGCCAAAAGCCGAAGAACCGGAAGCTAAATCTGATGATGCTGAAAAGGTAGAAGCAAAAGAAGATATTGCTGATGAAAAACCTGTTGAAGAAGCGAAAGCTGATGACGCAGAAAAAGCAGAATAGATATTAGATGTCAGGTGTTAGATGCTAGTTTTTTGCTGACATCCAGCATCTAAAATCTAACATCCCCAAATACTTATGAAAGAAGCCGTCGAAAAAATTGTAATTGCTTTAGCTGATGATAAAGATGCCGTCGAGGTGTCCGAATCAACACAAGGAACAACTACGAATATCGAAATCCGTGTGGCTGAAAGTGATATGGGACGGCTGATCGGTAAGGGCGGAAGAACCGTTAAAGCAATTCGTTCACTTTTATTTTATGCAGGTCAGAAGCACAAAAAACGCTTTAACTTGCAGATCGTCGAAGACTAATTTTTGCAATGAAAGAAGAATTAGTTGCAATTGCAAATATCACAAAACCCAGAGGTTTGCGTGGCGAGGTTGTTGCGTATATTTTAACGGATTTTCCCGAACGCTTTGATAATCTGACAAAAGTTTTTGCAGTTGATGGAAATGGCAACGCTTCGGAACTCGAACTCGAAAAATTCTTTTTCCAAAAAAATCGAATCGTTTTGAAATTCAAAGAGTTTAATTCGATAGAAGAAGCCGAACATTTAAGAAATACGGAAATCTGCATTCCCGAATCAGAAGCAGTCGAACTTGAGGAAGACGAATTTTTTGATTGGGAATTGGAAGATTGCGAAGTTGAAACGATTGACGGCGAAAAGATCGGAAAAGTAAAAGAAATTTTCCGTGCCGGCGAGAATATCAACTTGGTCGTTGAAGACGGCGAAAAAGATTATATGATTCCGTTTGTCGAAGCGATCTGCCCGGAAGTTGATATTGACAAAAAGTTGATAAAAGTTGATTTGCCAGAAGGCATTCTCGAATTTTAGATTTTGGATTTCCGATTTTGGATTTGAAGAAATAATCTAAAATCTAAAATCTAAAATCTAAAATGCGAATTGATATTTTGACAATCTTTCCCGAATTTTTTACCGAGGTTTTTGATTTTGGAATCATTCGCCGTGCGAAGTTAGCGGAAATTGTTGAAATTAATGTTCACGATTTGCGAAAATGGGCTTTGGACAAGCATCGTAAAACCGATGACCGACCTTTCGGCGGCGGCGATGGAATGGTGATGAAATGCGAGCCGATTTTTCTTGCAGTTGAAGAATTGATCGGAACCTGGAAACGTGAAAATTATCCGTCGAAGACGAAAGTTATAATGCTGACACCGCAAGGAAAACCTTTGAAACAAGCAGTTGCAAATGATTTTGCAGAAGAAGATGAACATATTGTAATGATTTGCGGACGTTATGAAGGCATTGACGAAAGAGTTACCGAAGCATTGGTTACGGATGAAATTTCCATCGGAGATTATGTTATATCAGGTGGAGAACCGGCGGCGATTGTTTTGACCGATGCGATTGTCAGACTTTTGCCGAATGCTTTGGGAAATGAACAATCCGCCGAAAATGATTCGTTTTCCGACGGAATTTTGGACTTTCCGCATTATACGCAACCGAGAGATTTCCGCGGAATGGAAGTTCCTAAAATTTTACTGGGCGGACATCACGACGAAATTGATAAATGGCGTGAAGAAAAAGCACTGGAAAAGACTAAAAAGATTAGAAAAGATTTATTGAAAGAGGAGTAAAAAGTGAAGAGTCGAGAGTGGAGAGTTGAGAAATACTTACCACTTACCACTTACCACTTACCACTAGAATTATGAACCGTTTAGACGCAATAGAAAATGCACAATTAAAAGAAGATGTTCCCAACTTTCAACCGGGCGATACCGTCAGAGTTTGGGTTCGGATTAAAGAGGGTGAAAAAGAGCGTTTGCAGGCTTTTGAAGGAGTTTGCATTGCCCGAAAACACGGTGGAGTTCGTGAAACAATCACCGTCCGTAAAATTAGTTTTAGTGTCGGAGTTGAAAGAATATTTCCGCTTCACGCAACAATTGTTGACCACATAGAGGTTATCCGTCACGGAAAAGTCCGCCGTGCAAAACTCTATTATTTACGCAAATTACGTGGAAAAGCAGCTCGTATTCCCGAACGCGATATGCGTCAGAAAAAGAAAACCGCCGTTAAGAAGTAGGCAGTTAGCGGTGAGCAGTAAGCAATTTTTTTCTGTTTGAAATTTACTTTCAGTTGTTTAAAGCCGTGGACGAATCTACATTTTGGGAAATTCTCGATGAGATTTTGAACTTTGGCGAATTTATTCTCGCTGTCCCAAATAGTGCGGCTTCGGCAAATATTGTTGGGAAGATCAGCATCGGCAAGGACAGCAGGGAAAAAGTCATAGACAAAGACACTTGCCATTGCCACGTTCATCTTGAACCCGAAAAGATCAGCCGATTTTCCTTTACATTTATTGATGCAGGCTTCGGCGATGAACCTGTCTGCGAACTTAAAACGCCGCAAGATGAAATAGTCTTGCGGCTTTATTTGCGTGGAACGCGGAGAAAGGTAAAAGAAAATTTGCCGGGTTTTCGCATAAAGATTCCGAATTTGTGAACGGGAATTGGTAAAAATGGCAATTGAAACAAAAATCGGATTAGAATTTGAACGGCAAGCATTGGCGGAAGGTTATAAATATATTGCCGGAGTTGATGAGGTCGGACGCGGTTGTTTAGCCGGTTCGGTTGTCGCGGGAGCGGTGATTTTAGATTTATCGAAACCTTTGCCCGAAGGATTAAATGATTCAAAAAAACTTTCGAAAAAGAATCGTGAGCGAATCGCCGAAGAAATCAAAGAACACGCTTTAGCTTACGCCGTCGGACAGATCGAAGCGGACGAAATTGATAAAATAAATATTTTGGAAGCGACAAGAAAAGCGATGATTCTTGCTATTCAAAATTTGAAATTAAAAGCCGACTTTTTACTCATTGACGCACTCGAACTCAAAAATATAAATCTCCCGCAAAAAGGAATTATTAAAGGCGATACAGTTTCCGCATCAATCGCCGCCGCTTCGATCATTGCTAAAGTTTACCGTGATAATTTGATGAAAGATTTTGCTAAAACTTATCCCGAATACGGTTTTGAAAAACACGTGGGCTACGGCACAAAGGCACATTTTGAAGCCATCAGAAATCACGGTGCAACGCCGCTTCATCGTAAAAGTTTTCGTGGCGTTTTATAATTTAGCAGAGGAGAAAAAAATGCCGAATCGTGAACGAAAAAACATAAATGCAGGTCAAAAAGTTGCGATTGTTTTGAAACAAGACCAACGCACGGGTAAAGAAACGATTGGAATTGTGAAGGATTTGCTGACCAATTCAAAATTTCATCCGCACGGAATAAAAGTGCGTTTAACGGATGGACAGGTCGGGCGTGTGCAAAAGATTCTGGAAGATAATCAATTGATATAAAAGGGAATAGAACGCGGATTGCACGGATTTAGCGGATCATCGCGGATAAATTTTAAAAAATAAATTTGCGATAATCCATTCTATCCATGAAATCCACGTTTTATTCCCTTTTTTCTAATTTTACAAACTATGTCGAACAAATTTTTAATTTACGGAGCAAATGGTTATACGGGTGAACTGATTGCGAGAGAAGCAGTTAGACGCGGAATGAAACCGATTTTGGGTGGGCGAAGTCGAAACAAAGTTGAGCCGATTGCCAAAGAATTAGGTTTGATTTGCCGGACTTTTGCCCTTGAAGACAAAACGTCTTTGGATTATACGCTTAAAGAAGTTGATTTTGTAATTCATTGTGCGGGACCTTTTTCGTTAACTTCAAATCAGATGGTCGAGGGTTGTTTACGAACGGGAACTCATTATCTTGATGTAACGGGCGAAATTGCCGTTTTTGAAGCGTTGGCAAAGCGGGATGAAGCGGCAAAAAAAGCGGAAATTATGATTATGCCGGGCGTTGGTTTTGATGTTGTGCCGTCGGATTGTCTGGCGTTGCATTTAAAAAACCGTCTGCCATCTGCAAATAATCTGACGCTGGCATTTTATGGTTTAGGCAAAATCTCACACGGGACGCAAACCACTATGACAATGAACATCGGAAACGGCGGAGCGATTCGTGAAAACGGAGTGATCAAAAATGTTCCGTCTGCTTATGAAACCCGTGAAATTGATTTTGGCGAAGTGAAAAAAATAAGTGTAACGATTCCCTGGGGCGATGTTTCGACGGCTTTTTATTCGACGGGAATTCCGAATATCAAAGTTTTTACAGTTGTTCCCGAAAGTCAGGTTATGCTTTTGAAATTAAGCCGTTACATAGGTTGGCTGGTTGCTTCAAGTCCCGTCCAATCTATTTTACAAAGCCAAATTCCTGAAGGCGGACCGAGTAAAGATGAGCGTGAAAAAGGCAAAACTTTGCTGTGGGGAAAAGCCACGGATGAAGATGGAAATTCGGTAGAAGCCCGCCAGCAAGGTCCCGAAGGATACAAATTTACAATACTAGCGGCTTTGAAAATTGCCGAAAAGATTTTGGACGGAAATTTTTGTACGGGTTTCCAAACTCCCGGCAAATGTTACGGTGCAGATTTAGTTTTAGAGATTGAAGGCGTTAGCAGACAAGACGTAGATAATGGATAATTAAAAACGGATAATTAAAAATATATGTGAAGAGATTTAATTTTTTTACTTTCAATTTGTTTAGAGAAAAATATGAAAAGATGTCAGAAAAAAAGAGTCGGGAAAATATTTTCCCGACTCTTTTTAATTTAAATTTATCATTACAAAATTATTACGACGATGCTTCGGCGGATAAAGGCGGACTATCTGTTTCGTGAATTTCCGATGTGAACAAATTCAAAATTTTCTGCCCTTCGGTTGAACGCGGACTGATGGTTCTGATATGTTTTGGACCCTGCATTTCCCAGATCGCCGTTATATCGCCTTCTTTTTCAACCGCATGATAAGAAATTTCTTCCTCTTCTTCGGGTTCTTTTTCTTCTTCATTTACGATTTCGCCGGATTCTTCCGGTTTAGTTTCGGGTTTGGTTTCAGCTTTCGCTTCAGCAGTTTTTTTTGAATCTGTTTTGCCGGATTCTTCCGGTTTTGCTTCGGTTTTTTCTTCCGCAATCTCTTGGGAAAGTTCTTCCGATGCTGTCGGCGGATCATCTATTCCCTGATCTGTCGAAGGCGACTGCGTTGCCACCGCTTCTGTAACTTCTTCCTTATTCTCTTGTGTTTCTTGTGTTTCGTTTTCAGCCATTAACTTTTTAAAAATCTCCTTAAACTTAAATCGTGGTTTCTATAATTTTTATGTAATTTGTGATTTTGACACACGAAACTATGTAAAGCAAGCATTAAAAGATGTGAAACTGACAAATTATCTTGAAAAGTTATCTTAATTTTTTATTTTTTCTCATTCTTGCGTCTAAACTCCAACTCGTAAAACCAAAAATCGTTGTTCGGCTGGTCAATTTTAAGTTCATCCGGCTTACCGTTTTTATCAATTGTAAAAGTAACTAAACCTTGCGGAAAATTGTATGCGACAGACGGTCGCCATTTAATTTTGAAAGTATCGTAATGCCAATGTTCAAGGTCTGCGACGAAATTCGGTGCAGGTTTCAGACGCAAAACTAATTTGCCGTTTTCCGTCGAAACGGTCGCATCGCCGTAAAGATCGCCCGTGTAAGTTCCGGCGTAGTCTTTCAGATCAAGACTCGTTTTTGTATTTTTAACACGCGATTCTTCGAGTTTCTTTTTCGCTTTCGCCTCTCGCATTTCGCCGTCTTTGGCAAATTTCATATATTCCGCCGACCAATCACGCTCTTTTGCATTGGTGAAAACGTCGAAAATCTTATATTGCAGAATCGTTGCGACAGATTGTTCGCTGTTGGTTAAAACCACTAAGCCGAGATTTTCTTCCGGCATCATCGCTGTTTTCGAGATCATTCCATCAAGTCCTCCGCCGTGTGAAACAACTTTGCGACCTTGATAATCCCAGACGTTCCAACCCAAACCGTAAGTGTTAAAATGACGCGAAGGAATAAAATCGCTCGAACTTTTGCTGATTGGCAGGATCACCGCAGGTTGGTGCATTTCCCATATATTTTTCTCGCTGACAATCTGTTTGCCTTCAAATTTGCCGTTGTTTAACTGCATCCGCAACCAATTCGCCACATCCGTAACCGACGAATTCAAGCCCGCCGCCGCTCTCGCACCGTCAACATTTCCACGATTCAAAACCCGCAAACCGTTGCCGCCCGATTCATTATGCGGAAATGCCGCGTTGTTTTTTATGTCTTTTATCGAAGTCATCGTGCGGTTCATTTTCAAAGGCTTCAAAAATCTCTCCGTGACAAATTCACTCCAACTTTTACCGGAAACACGTTCGACGATCTTGCCCGCCGCGATAAACATTAAATTTTGATAACCAAATCCCGCCCGAAAACCTCTGACAGGTTTTAGATATTTCAAACGCTGCAAAACTTCATCGCTCGAATAATTTGTTTCATACCAGAGCAGATCGCCGCTGAATGTATCAAGTCCGACGCGGTGCGATGTTAAATCCCGAATCGTCAATTCGCTCGTTACATACGGATCATAAAGCTGAAATTCGGGCAGGTATTTGGAAACCTTATCGTCCCAACCGCCGATCTTTCCTTCATCAATTAAAATCGCCAGACTCGCCGTCGTAAAAGCCTTCGAGTTTGAAGCAATCGCAAAAAGAGTGTCTTTATCAACTTTGTCATTTCCACCAATTTTCTGCACACCGTAACCTTTGGCAAAAATAACTCTGTCATCCTTAACAATCGCCACCGCCATTCCCGGCACGTTCCAATCTTTTTGTGCCTTCTGTGCATAAGCGTCAATCTCCGCCAGTTTTGCATCAAGATTTTGTGCAAAAACAAACGCGGGTAAAACAAATAGAACAAAAATGAGTGAATAAATTTTACGTTTCATATTTTAGAATTTTAATTTAGTTTTTGATTCGTGTAAATTCGTGTAATTAGTAGCTAAAAATTATTTTATAAAAATCTCATCCACAAAAATAAACGCCTGAAAACCTGCACCCGGATGCCAATCGGGAATTTTTCCTAAATTTGTTGCTTTAATACGAACATATCTTGCTTTTGTCGGCGTGATTTCTCGTGTGTAATCTTTAATTTTTGGTTTCATATCCTTCACATCAACATCGGTTTTAATGTCGGCAACTTTTGTGAAATTCTCGCCGTCCATCGAAGTTTCAAATTCAACACGAGTCGGCATCCAAATCCAAGGGCGTGCGTCCTGCAGGAAACTTCCGCCTAATTCTTTGATTTCCGTTTCACGTTTCAAATCAATTACGGCGATAAAATCTTGGTTTTGATAGCCTTGCCATTCGCCCGAAGCAAAATTTAGTGACCCGCGAAGTCCGTCAACTAAACCTTTCGCACCGCCGCCTGTGTATTGGCGATTGTAAGTTGAAACCAATTTCACATCCCAATCATTCGGCATTTTGTTTAATTTCGATTCGGCGACTAAGCTCGTTTCGCCGCGTGAATTTACGGCGATTGCTTTAACAATTTCGGTTTCCGAAATTGTTAAAGGTTTTTCGTAAACCTTTGATTTTTCGTCGGGAACGCTTCCATCCAAAGTATAAAAAATCTTCACACCTTTTTCTGGCGTTGAAATTTTCACCTCGGTTTTTCCTTCAAAAACACGCTTTCCTTCAATTGTCGGAACGGGCGGAAAATCAATTTCTACCTTTGAAACAGGCGATTCGGTAAACCAATCTTTAATGGGAATTGGCGACATTTCAAATTCAAGCGTTCCGCCGTTCTGTAAATCTTGATGAGTAAAAAATGATTTACGGTGCGGTTTGCCGTTTAATTTAACGGATTTGATAAATGGTCGGAACGCAGGCGACCCGCCTGCAACGGATGCGGAAGCATTCGAAGAAATGTCAGCCACTTTAATCGTAAAAGTCTTTCCATTCTCCAAATGAATTTTTGCCTCCGAAAAAATCGGCGTTCCAATCGCATAAACAGGAACGGACGGATTGACTTGATAAAACCCCATCGCCGACAAAACATACCAAGCCGACATCTGCCCGCAATCTTCGTTTCCGATCAGACCGTCGGGAGTCGGTTTATAAAATTCGTCCATAATTTGGCGGGTGAGTTTTTGCGTTTTCCAAGGTTCATCGGCGTAATTATATAGATAAGCGATATGATGCGAAGGCTCGTTGCCGTGAGCGTATTGACCGATCAAACCCGTAATATCAGGCTAATCGCGTCCGATTAAATTTGAATCGGTTGTAAAAAGTGCGTCCAGTTTTTCGGCAAATTCCTTTTTCCCGCCGTGAAGCGACATCAAACCCGAAACATCGTGCGGCACGAAAAATGAATATTGCCACGAATTTCCTTCGGTAAAATGAAACGTCACATCATTCGGAGCAAACGGCGAGATCCAATTCCCATTCTGCTTCGGACGCATAAAACCCGTTTGTTTATCGAAAAGATTTTTATAGTATTGTGAGCGTTTTAGATGTGTTTCATAATCCTGTTTGAGTTTTTCAAATTTATTATCAGCTAAAGCAGGAGAACCATCTGAACTCTGCGATGCAAAATTTAACACGTTTTCTCTTACCAAAATACCTGCCATCACTGCAATACAATAATCATCATAAGCATATTCAAGCGTTCGTGAAACGGATTCCTGCTCGTCTTCCATCGAAATGTAGCCGCGTTTGCGGTAAGCGTCTAAACCTTCAATATCTAGTTCCGACGAATGTTTTGCCACTTCAAAAGCTTTTTCGTAATCAAAACCTTTGATACCTTTTGCCATCGCATCGGCGATAACGGAAACCGCGTGATAACCGATCATCGTGTCGGTTTCATTTGCCGCAAGTTCCCAAACGGGCAGTTTTCCACCTTGTTCATATTGGCGTATAAACGTGTTGATAAAATCAATGGTTCGCTTCTCGTCAATAATCGTATAAAGCGGATGAGCCGCCCGAAATGTGTCCCACAATGAAAAAACCGTATAATTCGTATCTTTTTCAGCCGCGTGAATTTTCCCGTCCAAGCCGAGATATTTTCCGTTAACATCTTGGAAAATATTCGGTTGAATTTTTGTGTGATAAAGTGCTGTGTAAAAATTTATAAGTTCTCTCGTATCGGGCGATAATTGGATGAATCCGAAGGGAACTGTCGCCCCCGGAAATGTGTGTCCGTGTCCGCCCGTGCCGATGAATGGATTGACATATTTTGTGTAATCTTTGGTTTGGTTCTTCCGCACTCTTGGTGCAAGCCTCTTGTAAATTGTTGTAAACAGTAGTTTTACAGACTTAGCGAAATTTATGCTTAAAGTTTGGTAAATTCTTTATATGTAGCAACTTATCGGAAAAAGTTGCACCAAGAGTGCGGAAGAACCTTTGGTTTGACCAGTAAGCAGTGAGCAGAAAGCGGTAAGCAGCAGGGTAAAAATAAATGTTTGTTGATAGAAATATTTTTTAATTTTCATAGCGTGTCGTCGGAACGCAGGCGACCCGCCTGCAATGAGTGCAAAGCACAAACAAAAGTTGATGAACTTTCATTTTAATCTAAAACTCGCTTTGTTGAAAATTTTCTTTTAAGATTTTGGTAATTTTGTGTGTGTTCTCGTGCTGTCGCACTCAATGCCTGCGGGTCGCAGGCGTTCCGACGTTTAGAGCAATTTTAACAAATCCGTCAATTCATCGGGCATTGGTTGTTCAAAGTCCATTTTTGCTTTTCTTACAGGATGCGTCAAAGATAATTTTTCAGCGTGCAGAAAAAAACGGTTTAAGTTTCTAATTGCTTTGCGAAGTTGTGCGTCTTCGATCTGATTATCGCGTCCGCCGTTATAAGTTTCATCGCCGACAATCGGATGATTTATATGCGAAAGATGGACGCGGATTTGATGAGTTCTACCGGTTTTTATATCAACATCGAGGAGCGTAAAATTCTCAAATCTTGTGCGGACTTTATAAATCGAAAGTGCGTTGCGACCATTTTTATCAACCGCCATTTTAACGCGGTTTTTCCTGTCTCTGGCAATCGGTTCTTCAACCTTGCCTTCAAGTTTTCGCACGAATCCGTGAACAAGTGCGACGTAGGATTTCCGCACTTTTCGGTCGTGAAATTGAGCCGACAATTTTTCGTGGGTAATTTCGTTTTTGGCAACGACGATCAAGCCGGAAGTTTCTTTATCCAATCTGTGAACGATGCCGATTCTATTTTGGATTTTAGATTTCGGCTTTTGGCTTTCTTCATCTTCGTCTTCAATTTTGAATCTTGAATCTTGAATCTTAAATTTAAAATGCCACGCAATTGCATTGGCAAGCGTCCCGTTCGGAACTCCCGCCCCGGGATGGACGACCATTCCCGCCGGTTTGTTGATGACGGCGAGATATTCATCTTCAAAAACTATCTCGAAGGGAATGTTCTCAGGCTCGAAAGTATCACCATCCTGTTCGGTAAATTCAACGAAAATCTCATCGCCGTCGCGGAGTTTGTAAGAAGATTTTATCGCCCCGCCGTTGACCAGAACATCGCCTTCGTCAATCAGTTTTTTGAGCCGCGAACGCGACCAATCCCGAACTTTTTCGGACAGAAAAATATCCAGACGCATTCCAACGTCTTCGATGTCGGCTTTTAAGTTTATTGTTTCGTTATTTTCGTTCACAAGTTAAGAATTGTTTGCCCGCTAAATACGCGAAAAATGAAGAATGTTTAACAGGGATGAAGCGGGTAAATAAGAATTTTCAACTTTATTGATTCTTTTTTAAAAGTTAATTTAATTTACCTTTTATTATTTACTTAAAAAAATTATCTATCCGGTCTTTTTGTTAAGTTTTAGATGTTATAAGATATCCTTCTTTGATAAAAACACCATTAAAATTATTATTTGAAATTCGGACTGTTCCGTGTTCAACTCCAATCATATTTAGGCTTTTAACAAAAGGATCATTTGGAGATAAAACGACTATGCGTGAAAGCATTAATTGCTCTTCTTCATTCAATTTATTTTTTAGATTTGAAGCAATAAATTCTATTACTTCTTTTTTCTTATCTTCAATCCATTTTGCAGAAATTACGATATCCCATTTTCCTAAAGAGTCTTCACGCTCAATCAAGGCAAAAAGAACAAATTCGCCTTTTTCAGAAGAAATTTCAACTTCTGTTTCACGAATCTTTTCTGCCAATTTTGATGATCTAGTTTCGATTACACCTATCATTTTATCTTAAAGCCTTTATAATTACTTTAGCTGATTCAATCATATCTGAAGCGTCTGTTTTAGATACAGTACCTATAATAGAATATCTAGTTTCAGAATTCCAATCTGCCACAACTGACCAATCAGCTAAAAATCTAGTCTTAATTTTGTTTTCTTGTCCTGATAATTTTAAGAGTAAATCTAACCGATGAGTTTTGAAACTTTGTAAGCCTTGAAACTCTGAATTAGTTGAAGGAAAACCAGTCCATTTTAGAGTTTTACAAATTCTTGCCTTCAAATTTAGTTCAATAGCATAACCACAAAGATATACCGCACCGTCATAGCGTTTACCACTATATAGAATTTCTGCATCTTTCAATCGGGCAGTGGCAATTGCTTTCAAATTCTTTGGATTAATCATTTTATAGTTCTGATTTTTCTTTTTCTGACGTTAATTTAATTCTTATACGCAGTAGCAGTAAAAGAAAGTCTTTGTTGTCAACAGTTTAGCTTTTTATTAACAAACATTCTAACTGAAATTCGGTATTATATCTCCGCGTTCTCAGCAACCTTTGCGGCTATATCTTCCGTTTTCGGATTTTTCAAACGCCAGACCATAAAGATTATCGCCGCCGCCGCTACTATTAAACTGATGATTTGTGATGTCGAAATTCCCAACGCACTTGTTATTCCAAGAAGGTCGCCGCGTGGATCGTCGCGGAAAAATTCGATGGTGAAACGGATGATCGGATAGAGTATCATATAACCGATCAAGACTTGTCCGTTAAAGCGTTTTTTGCGGTGCAGATAAATTAAAATGCCGAAAACGGCGAGCATTGCGAATGATTCGTAAAGTTGCGTCGGATGCAGAAAAAGATCACTTCCGCTTGGACCGTAAATCGGAACTCCCGTGTTTGCGTGTCCCGCTTCGGTAAAATGCACGCCCCAGAATAAATCAGTCGGTTTTCCCCAACAGCAGCCTGCCGAAAAACAACCTTGCCGCCCGAAAAATTGTCCGAGTGCAACGCCGGGAGCAAATGCGTCGGCTACTTTCCAGAAAGATAATTTATACCAGTTTATTAAAATTGCGAGGGCAACAAATCCGCCGATAAATCCGCCGTAATAAACTCCGCCCGAACGCAGGAAATCAAGCGTAAAAAGATTGACATTCGGCTCGGTAAAATACATCAAAATCTTTGAACCGATAAGTCCGCCGATAATTGTCCAAAGCCCAAGATCGTAAATGCGTTCTTTCGGCAAACCATCACGTTCGCCGAGTTTTGCCGCGACAAAAAGTGCGAGCATCAAGCCCAACGCCAGCAAAACACCGTAAGTGTTTATCGGAAAATCGCCAATTCTAAATAATTCTGGATACATCGTTTTGTTATTTGTTCGTTGTTATTTGTTCGTTGTTTTTAATCTACGGCATCATTTCTAAAAGTTTTTGGTGAATTTCATCCCTATTAAGAATTTCGATTGATACGATTTTTCCTTTTAATACGTCGAGAATAACCATTCCTTCTTTTGGGTCAAGCATAATGTTTTCGTGTTCATTTTCCCAAGCACCTTTTGGTGGTGGAGAAGTATAAATCGTTGAACAAAAATCATCTCCACAGCGACATCTTTCAACTATTTGCAAATCTTCAACTTGTTCCAATAAATCGGGATACTCAACAAGAAGTCCTTTTAATTCAGAAGTAAGTTCTGGAAATTCTTTTTTCAGAGAAAAACTTTTAGTCATTTAACTTTTTCACACTTACTTACGTGCGTGTTTCTGCCTTTTTCAAATCCAACTTCATTTCAATCTCGCCATCTTCGTCAGTTACGCCCGTTCGCACAAAGCCGATATTAGAATACAATTTTTCCGCCCCTTTATTCCCATCTACAAAATATAAGTAAACTGCATCGCAATCTTCATATTCACCCATTTTTTCGATCAATTTCAAAGTCGCTTGTTTTCCGAAGCCCTTACCTTGAAATTTCTCGTCTATCATCAGACGCACGATGTAATACTTTTTGCTCTCAGGGTCTTGCCCGTATAATGTAAATCCAACCAATTCTTCATCATTATAAACTGCTGATGGAATCCCGAATGGATAAACCTTTGATTGAGCAATTGACATTAGATTGGTTGCGACAAAATTCTTTTGGTCTTCGGCGACTTTTAATTTAATGCAATCATTAAAGTTCTTTTCTGTGATTTCTCGTAATGAAATGCTCATTTTTGATTGTCTTTTTTCGCGTTTATTCGCGGGCAGATTCTTTTTCTTCAGGTTTTTCTTCTTTATCCTTTTTACTCAAAAACATATCCAAGATTAGCAAACCCGCACCTGTGCAGATGGCGATGTCGGCAATGTTGAAGGTTGGATAATGCCAGTTGCCGAATTGGAAATCTATAAAATCTACAACGTAACCCAAACGGATTCGGTCAATTACATTGCCGAGAATTCCCGCCAGCAATAAAGCCAAAGCACCCAAAATGCGGTCATCGGAACGCGGTGTTCGCCAGAAAAAATACAGCACGAGAGTCGCTGCCAGAAATGCAAGTCCCGACAAAGCCCAACGCCCCGCATCGCCGTGTCCGTCGAACATACTGAACGCCACGCCCTTATTTGTGGCATAAGCAAAGTTCAGAAAATCGGGAATAATTTCCCAATCGCCGCCAAACCGAACTTTGCGAATCGCCCAAGCCTTTGTCGCCTGATCGAGCAGAAAAACCGCTCCCGTTGCGATCAAATAACCTAATTTCCAGTAAATATCTTTTTTATTCACAGTTAAATCTTAATTTATTAACAGAAAAAAATAAACAGGATAGACAGGATAAGCAGGATTTCTTT
>MWWE01000025.1_pt1 | contig 20469 bp, 16 predicted proteins | sample 1047301 | NCBI WGS metagenome assembly MWWE01 (sample SAMN06349973, study PRJNA376086) | soil metagenome | isolation source: MS1-1 sample Antarctic (ecotone) soil | place: Antarctica
AAGAACTGTCGCCCTTTCAGGGCTAATAAGGAAACCCACGCTGCAAGCAGACGGGGAATTCTTTTAGATTAAATTCTTTTATTTTTTCGTGTCTTTTCGTGTTTCTTCGTGGCTAATTAACCTATTACAAAAGTCTTACATTTCCATCACCAAAAACCTGTTAATATTGAAATTGACGCGATCTTCTCAGCGTTTAATTTTTAGCAATTATATTTATTTAAGAGGTTTTATTTATTGATGGATAATGTATTGGAATTTGAACAGGCAAAACCTGAAAAACTGCAATGGATAACGATTTTCGCCGTTGCATTTATACATATTTTGGCAATCGGAGCATTTTTTACTTTTAGCTGGCAGAATCTGCTGGCATTTACGGTGCTTTGGTGGGTTGCGGGGAGTTTGGGAATCGGCTTGGCGTATCACAGACTTTTGACGCATCGGGGATTTAAGACTCCGAAATGGGTTGAATATATTTTGACTTTTTTCGCAACTTTAGCACTTCAGTCGGGACCGCTTGCTTGGGTTACGACGCATCGGATGCACCACGCTTTTACCGAAACCGAAAACGATCCGCACAGTCCACGCGACGGCACATATTGGTCGCACATCGGTTGGATCTTCAAAGGCGACGCACAAAATCACGATATGGCAACGCATCAACGCTATTCGCCCGATCTGGTTAAAGATAAAGTTCTGGTCTTGATGGACAAATATTTTTGGGTAAGCACGGTTTTGGTGAGCGTTCTGCTTTATGCCATCGGCGGTTTTTCGATGATCTTGTGGGGCGTGGCTCTGCGTATCGTTTGGGGTTGGCATACGACTTGGCTGGTTAATTCCGCGACACATCTCTGGGGAACACGCCGTTTTGAAACACGCGACGATTCACGCAACAACGGTTTGATCGCCGCCATAACTTTCGGCGAAGGCTGGCACAATAATCATCACGCTTATCCGCGTTCGGCAAAACACGGTTTGAAATGGTATGAGATTGATGTCAACTGGATTCAGATTCGCATTTTGGAAAAATTAGGTTTGGCATCGGATGTTTATGCACTCGATCTCGAAGACGAAAAAACCGAAGCAAAACGCATCAGGCAAGCGGCATAAAAGTTTATTTAAACACTTTCCCCATCATATTTAATTTATACAGAGGTAATTTTAATTTAATGAACAAGGTAGCAAATATCAGCGAAAGCAAAGCGTCAAAATATCACTTTGACACCATATTTTTTATGGTCTTATTTCACTCTTTGGCAATCGTGGCTATATTCAATTTTAGCTGGCAAAATTTAGCGGCGGCGGGAATTCTTTGGTGGCTTTCGGGAAGTGTCGGAATCGGCTTGGGATACCATAGACTTTTAACGCATCGCGGCTTCAAAGTTCCGAAATTTGTTGAATATTTTATGACGGTTTGCGGCACACTCGCACTTCAGGCGGGACCGATCAGTTGGGTAACTACACACCGCATTCACCACGCTTTTACCGAAACCGAAAAAGACCCGCACTCGCCACGGGAAAGCGGATTCTTTTGGGCTCACATCGGCTGGCTTTTTAAGGGAACGGCACAAGTTCACGATCAAAAAACTCAGAAGCGTTATTCGCCCGATCTGGTCAACGACAAAGTTCACCGGTTTTTGGATAAGTATTTTTGGATGACAAATGTTTTGGTCGGGATAGCTTTACTTGCAATCGGCGGTTGGTCAATGGTTTTGTGGGGTATTTTTCTGCGTACGGTTTGGGGTTGGCACGTTACATTTTTCGTAAATTCGATCACACATATCTGGGGTTCAAGACGCTTTGAAACCAAAGACGATTCACGCAACAATGCGATCATCGGAATTCTTGCGTGGGGCGAAGGCTGGCACAACAATCACCACGCTTATCCGCGTTCGGCAAGGCACGGTTTGAAATGGTATGAAATTGATGCAAATTGGATTCAGATTTGGCTTATGGAAAAATTGGGATTAGCAAAAGATGTCTATGCTCTCGATCTCGATGAAACTAAAAACAAAGCGATTTCTTTAGCAAACCCAACAGCCGAATCTTTGCAAGAAGCGGCTTAAAACAAAGGTAAAAGGTAAAAGTAAAAAGGCAAAAGGTAAAAAAGTTAATTTTATACTTTTACCTTTTGCCTTTTTACTTTTACCTTTAAAGAAATGCGTCGTAGAAAATCAATAATATTTTTTCTTGCCTTCGGTATCAGCTCGATTGCTTTTGCGGTGGCGTTGAATATCGGTTGGATTTTCTTAAATTTACAGCAGGTTGTTATGCTTGTTTTCGGGATAATTTTCTTTTCCCTGATAATTACAGGCTTAACTCTGAATATGATTTTTCTGATCCGCGAAATTAAGAAGAACGACCAGCAAAATGTTTTCCTAAATGCAATGACGCACGAACTGAAAACACCGATTGCCTCAATCAAACTTTACCTTGAAACTCTTAAAGCACGCGAAGTTACCGAAGAAAAAAAACAGGAATTTTACGATGTCATGCTTGCCGACAGCGACCGTCTTTTAACCACGGTCGAAACCGTTTTGCAGGCAGGCAAAATCAGGGAAAAATCCCGCAAGTTAAACATTTCAGTAATTGATTTAAAAGAATTATTAACCGATTGCATAAAAATCGTCCAAACCCGTTATAAACTTGAAGGCAGTGAATTTGAATTTCCCGAAAAAACCGAATCGTGCGAAATATCGGGTGATTATGCAGAACTCCAGACTGCTTTTAACAATCTTCTGGATAATGCCATAAAGTATTCATCCGATGAAATTAAAGTTTCCGTGCGGCTTAGAAATCTTTCGGACACGGAGGTTCAAATCAGCATCAGAGATTCGGGAATCGGTTTGGAAACAGGTGAAGCGAAGAAAATTTTCAGACGTTTCTACAGAGTTTCAAATGATTTGACGCAAAAAAGAAAGGGGACGGGTTTGGGACTTTTCATCGTTGAATCGGTTATCAAAAAACACGGCGGAAGCATTAAGGCAAAAAGTTCGGGCGAAGACAGAGGCACAACATTTATTATACGTCTGCCGAAAAATAAAATTATAAAAGTATGAAAATCTTAGTGGTTGAAGATGAAAAACATCTGGCGGAAGGTTTGCGTTTTAATCTGGAATTCGAGGAATTTGAGGTTAAAGTTGCTGACGACGGTGAAAAAGCTCTGGAAATGCTCGCCGAAAATAATTTTGATGCCGTTGTTTTAGACGTGATGCTGCCGAAAGTTGATGGTTTTACAGTTGCTAAAACTATGCGTGATGCCGAAGATTACACACCCATTTTAATGCTCACCGCACTCGGCAAACCTGAAGATGTTCTAAAAGGTTTTGAATCCGGAACGGACGATTATCTGCAAAAACCTTTCGAACTCAACATTTTTCTCGCACGTTTAAAAAGTCTGCTGCGTCGCCAAAAATGGTCAAATAATAATGAAAAGGGAAATTCACCGATAGAAAAAGATGTTATCAAGATCAACAGTAAAATAATTGATTTTTCAAATCTCGAATTAAAAACCGACGAAAAAACAATTCAATTGACTTTGATGGAAGCAAAACTCCTTCGGCACTTGATCGAAAAATCAGGACAAGCCGTTTCACGCAAAGAGATTTTAGAAGAAGTCTGGGATTTGCACGAAGAAACCGACACGCGTGCAATTGATAATTTTATCGTCCGCCTTCGCAGATATTTGGAGGAAAATCCCGCCAAACCTGAAATTCTGCAAACGGTTCGCGGAATCGGTTACAAATTCATCATCAAATAAAAAAGGCAATTCCAAAATCTGGAATTGCCTCATAAAATTCTCAAGAAAAATAATTTTACCAACCGATTCGATAATTATAGCGGTCGTTATGTTCGCCGCTGCAATTCGATCTTTCGCCAGTAATCAACCGCTTGGAAAATCATTTCACGGTCGGGCGAAACTTTTAATTCGATAATCACCAAACGCCCGTCTTTGCGAAGTGCCAGATCAATTTTATCGCGTGAAGTGCGGAATTGATTGTAGATCGGCGACAAAATAAGATTTGCGTCGAGCAGTTTTATATTTTCCCGCAAAATGCTTTCAAGCCACGCTTCGGGCGAGGTTTGATAAAAGGCGTGCTGTTTATTCTCTGCATCAAAACGGCGATGTTTTTTGATATTTTCAAATAATTCATAAAAATCTTCATAAGAATTTTTATCCAAAATCCGCCGACTTTTATCAATCCCGAACCAAGCCTTTTCTTCATCAAAGGCTTTTCGCACACGCACGAACGGCAAGCCCAAATAACGAAGAGTTTCGCCGTTTTTAGAAAATAAATAATCAAGTCTATCAGGTGAAAGTTTGATAATTTCGCGTGAGATTTCGCTCAATTCCAAATCTTTAACAAAATGCAGTTGCTTCGGTTTATAATGCCATAAATCATTTATCCGTAATACTTTCGCCTCAACAATCTTACTTTCCTTATTCTTCCTTTGTCCCTTTGCGTCTTTGCGGGAAATCTCTTTTAACTTTATATTATTTTTGAAGTTATCCTTCAAACAAGCGTGTAGTTTTTGTAAATTTCTGAAAATTCTCTTTTCGCTTAAAATCCAGATTTCATCAATCGGATTTTTCTTCCTTCTTTGCAAATTTGTGAGCCACAAAATCGCCGAAGACAAAAGAATTTCGGGCGTAAGTGAATCGGAAACATCGGACAAAACCGCCGTTTGTTTTCCAAGTTTATTTTCTAAAATAATCTGTGCGGAACGCCCGTTTTCTTTGTTTAATTCAACCCGAATGAGTTTCGTGTTTTCAATTTCAGAAACAATCAGGTTTGCGATCTGGTTGGCTTTTTCAAGCCGTGCAAGTTCAACCGATTCGCCGAGCATTTCGGCTTTTGCACGCGGGATAAGTTCGATAAAAGTTTTTTCCTTACCGAAATTTTTGGACAAATCGAGTGCGATCTTTTCATCTTTGATTTCCGCTTCGACAACTCGCCACGTTTGAAAACCTTTTTCATCCAAAAAGCTGAAAAGTGTTTTATTTTTGGTTTCTTCAAGTTCTAACTCATTATTTTGAAGTGCAAAAGTTTTACCTAAATGATGAACAAGAAGCCATTCGTTGTGGGAATCGAGCAAAGTCTTGAGTTGATTGTATATTTGGATTTTGTTGGTCATTTTGCGGGAAATGGAACGCCGTCCACCTTGGCGGCAACAAACGTAAATGCGTTTGAGAAAAGTTATTTTACTTCAAACTTTATTTTCAGGTTTAAGGTTCGCCGAGTCATTTTTTCGTGCTATCGCACTCATTGCCGTCAAGATGACGGCGTTCCGTTGATTTTTGTAAAAATGATTCAACCATTGCTTTCGACCAAAGATCGTAGCCGAGTGTTGAAGGATGTATGCCATCGCTGAAAAAATCTTTGTCAACTCTTTTTACATCGTCGAAATAACAGACGTTTTTCATATTTGCAACAAGGTCTATCGCATTGAAATGCTGAAGTTTAGCGAGTCTTGATAAAATATATTTCAAAGGATGAGGTAAGGCGAGAAAATCTCTGACCATCGGAACATTGGCAAGAAAAATTTCGGCATTCGGATTTTGTTCACGCAGAATTTTTATTAGTTTGCTCATATCACGGCGAAAGTTTTGCGGACTGTTCAGCGTAAAAACATCGTTTGCCCCGAGTGCGACGACGATCACATTAAATTGTTTTTCGGGAATTTCCGGCACGAGTTCATTTAGAGTTCGCTTGACCGTAATTCCGCTTTCGCCGAGTGCGTGCCAATGAACGGATTTGCCCGTTTTGTGGCTCAAGTGTTTGGCAAACTGTCCTGTCAAAGCATCTTTGTGAGTTTTTGCACCTATTCCCGCAACGGTTGATTCGCCGATTGCTAAAAGATTTATCGTTTCACTTTCACCTTCGAACACACCCGAAACATCACCTTCTGCATCGGGAAGTCGCCCGACTTTCCATCGTGTGTATTGACCTTGCAGATACAGCAGCGGTGAAACGGGGAGCAGTGCCAGACTATTTACAAGATAAGTTCTTTGCCATTTTTTAATACTCATTTCAAATCAATTTTAGAACTAATAAAATACATAATCAATCTTTAATTTTGCCTGACAGAGAATATTTGATTTCAATATGTTAAAATTTCGCCTTGCGTTTATTAGCATTAAAATCTCTGAAATTTCTTGTTTTGCCTATCTTTATTGCGGCAAATTTTTTGGCTTGCAGTTATTGGCAAAGTGCCGATAATTCCAATTCTTTGAAAAATTCTGAATTGATCGCCGAAACCTCGACCAATATTCCGTTTTCGACCAGAGAACCCGAAAATTTCCAAGCCGAGATTGTTGTGTCGAGTTTTGCAAATAATAGTAAAACGGAGCAGAAATATTTTATTGCAAAAAATGGCGAAAAATCTTTGCAGACATTTTATGCGGGAAGCGAAAATGAGCGTTCGCTTCTAAGGATGAGCGGAAATGAGTTGTTTTTGATAAATAATAAGTTAAAAAATTATCGGGAAATTTCAAATGAAAAATCGGACGTTTTTTCAGATGATTCTTTGATCAAAAATCTGACTTCAAAATTATTAAACGAAAAAGCATCGGCGGAGTTTGAAAAGTTGGGCACGGAAAACAAACTGTCTAAATACCGGATAAAATTTGAAGATGCGAAAAATTCCGAGATTTTAATTTTTGTTGACGAGAAAATAAAACTTCCCGTAAAACAAGAATTTTACAGCGTCGCGGGCGATAAAAAAACTTTAACTTATGCGATTGAAATAAAAAACTTCAAATCGCCAGCGGAAGAAAATTTATTTCAATTACCGAAAGATTATCGGCGGATTGATGCGAAGTAGAGTGAAATTATATGATTAACAAATCACAAAAAGAACGTGCGTTAAAAGCCTTTAAGCGGAATCCGTATGTGAATTTGATCGGAATGGAATTGGTTGATCTGGAATACGGCGAAGCGACTTTGAAGCTGAAAATGCGAAAGGGTCTGGAGCAGATTCACGGATTGATGCACGGCGGAGCGACGGCTTCTTTGATTGATACTGCAACGGGATATGCAACCGCAAGCGTTTTGGACAAAGGCGAAAAAGCCGCGACGATTGATCTGACGGTAAGTTATTTGCGTCCCGTTACGAAAGGAACAGTAACCTGCACGGCGAAGGTTATCAAAAACGGTAAACGATTTATGACTTTAACGGCGGAAGCCAGAAATGAAGAGGGAAAATTGATCGCCACGGCACTTACGACTTATACGAAAATTAGTTGAGAGTTGAGATTAGAGAGAAAGAAGTTTTATCTTCACTCTCCACTCTCCACTCTCCACTCTAAGAAATGGAAGAACTGAAAAAATTCATAATATATTTTAAACCTTATAAATGGCGAGTAATTTTCGGCATTTTATGTATTTTGTTCGGAATGATCTTCAATTTGCTTGTGCCGTATTTGATCGGGCAAGCGATTGATGAATTAAGTCAAAATGTTACGCAGAAAAATATTATTTATTATCCGCTGGTGATTTTGGGCGTGAGTTTGTTAGGTTCGTTTTTTCTGTTCTGGCAACGGCGGCTTTTAATAGACGCTTCGCGTTATATCGAATTTGATATGCGGCGTGATTTTTATGATGCTTTGGTTCATCAGCCGCTCGAATATTTTCAAAATACACGAGTCGGCGATCTGATGGCACGGGCGACAAACGATCTCGGAGCAGTCCGGCAAATGGTCGGTCCGATGATTCTTTATTCGTTTCAAGCCGTTTTCGCACTCGCCGTTGTTTTGCCGATTATGTTCAATATCTCGGTAAAGCTTACGCTTTTTCTGCTGATTCCGCTTCCCCTTGTTTCATTAACAGTTAAATTCTTAGGTCAGCAAATTCACGTCCGTTTCGAGAAAATTCAGGAATTCTTTTCGGGAATCACAGCTCGTTCACAGGAAAATTTAACGGGTGCGAGAGTTATCAGAGCGTATGCTCAAGAAGAATCTGAAATTGCAGAATTTGAAAAATTGAACATCGAATATGCAAACAAGAATATTTCGCTCGTAAAATTCGGTGCGGCAATGCGTCCGCTTCTATTCTTTTTTATCGGTTTGAGCTTTGTGATAATCGTCGCCGTCGGCGTTCCAATGGCGGTTCGCGGCGAAATCACGGCGGGTGAATTTACTTCGTTTATTCTTTATTTGCAGCGAATGATCTGGTATCTGATCGCACTCGGTTATGTTGTCAATTTATATCAACGCGGCACGGCGAGTTTGAAAAGATTCAATGCAATCCTGGAAAACGAACCGACGATCAAAGACGATGAAGATGTTAAAAAACAACCGAAGATAAAAGGTAAAATAGAATTCCGCAATTTGAATTTTGCGTATAATGGAACGCCCGTTTTGAAAGATATAAATTTAACCATCGAACCCGGACAAACCGTTGCATTTGTCGGCAAAACCGGGAGCGGCAAATCAACGCTTGTAAGTTTAGTTCCGCGTTTGATGAACTCTCCCGACAATACCGTTTTCGTTGACGGAATTCCCGTCCGCAAATTCCCGCTCGAACAACTCCGCCGCTCGGTCGGATTCGTTCAGCAGGAAACTTTTCTTTTCAGCAACACTTTGGAAAGCAACATACTTTTTGGAGTGGAGAGTGAAGAGTCGAGAGTTGAGAGAAAAGAAATCAGCAATGGAAACAATTCTTCACTTACCACTCACCACTTACCACTTACCACTTCAACCCTTTCGGTTGAAAAAGCCGCCGCGATTGCCGGAATGACGGATGACATTCGCGGATTTCCGAACGGTTATCAGCAACTCGTCGGTGAACGCGGAATCACGCTTTCGGGCGGACAGAAACAACGCACCGCGATTGCCCGTGCGGTAATGCGTGAGCCGAGAATTTTGATTTTGGACGATTCGCTTTCGGCAGTTGATACTTTGACGGAAGAAAAAATTCTAAACGGACTCCGCGATGTTCGTGAAGGCAGAACAACTCTGATCGTTTCGCACAGAATTTCGACAATCAAAGATGCCGATTTAATTTGCGTAATGCAGGAAGGCGAAATAATCGAACGCGGAACGCACGAAGAATTATTGAATTTGAATGGTGAATATGCCGAACTTTATGAACGGCAACTTTTGGAAGAGGAAATCGAGGCGACGGACTAAACATCAGTTGACAGTTGTGAAATATAAAAAGCATCGGGATTTCCTTCCCGGATACAATCCCGAACATACGGAAATCTATAATCATTTTCTGATTGAAAGCCCGCCGGATATTCGATTCCGTTTAATCTGAAAGATTCTTTTCTAAACCACGATTCGATTATTAACGCCTGTTGTTCGACGTTGAACGTGTTGAAATCTTCGCCGATCTTTTCACAGTCGAAACAATAAGCGGTGTTGCGATGTCTGCCCCATTCTCTGTTGAAATCTTTTCCGATCACTTCAAACGATCTTTTTAATCCTTTGCCGAAACCGTCTTTAAAAATGTCTTTTACGCCATAATTAAATTGATGCCACGCCGATTTTCTCATATACGACATCGAAGTTTTGCCTGCATATTGTCCTTGCCAAACGTGAACAAGTTCGTGAATAAATGTGCTGCTTAGATCGTGTCTGCTTGTAATATTTGTTGAAAAAGCATCGCTCCAAATAAGAATATAATTCGCTTTTTTTCGGTTGCGGCGGGTTGCCAAAGTTATGCCCTGCGTGGCGGTTTTTAAGTTTCGGATAAAAATTCTTTCATAAGGCAAAGTGTCCTGAAAAACTTCTTTTGCCAAAGCTATTTCACTTTCAAAAAGTCCGCGATACTTTTGTGTTTTCGGCTCGTTATGTTTTTGTAAAGACGGCATATTTGAAGATTAAGCGATTTTGTTATTTAATTTGCAATAATAATACAAAATTTCAGGAGAAGCAGTTGCAATGAATCAAACAAATAAAAATTTATCGGCGGAATAATTTTACCGCACTTCAGCATTGATCTGGGCGGCACTTTTGATGTCGCAGTTTATGTTTTTATTTGTTCTGTTTATTATAAAACCCGAAGTTTACAAATTCGATTTTTCAAAATCTCTGCTTGACGAACATTTTACGGTAATTTTGGCTCTTTTTGTGATTGCCGTATTGAGCGTAGTTTTTTCGTTTGTCCTAAAAAACTTTTTAATAAATAAGGCTGTTCAACAGCAAAATGTCAGGCTTGTGCAGACGGCATTAATTGTTGCGTGTTCCTTGGCGGAAATTGCCTCGTTGCTCGGTTTTGTTTTAGCAATCTCGTTTGCATATCCATATTTCTTCATCTTTTTTATCTTTGGCATCGGAGTAATTATTTTGCATTTCCCGCTTCGTAAGAATTTTATTGATGCAAGCTATAAAACCACAATGAATAATCAACTTTAAAAACTCGTATCAAAAACGTAACGCCAGCGTCCCGCTCACAGACTCGTTTTAATTACATACAATATTTAATAAACACAAACTTGAAGTAGCGGCAAGATGCCACCACGACAGCCGTCGGGACGACAGCGTTACGTTTTTTTCCCGCCCTCAAGGAAACCTTTCGGCGAGTTGGTGTGTCTAAGTGAGAAATTAGCCGCAAATTTTTACAGACATATTTACCGAATTTTTCGAGGAGAAATACTATGCGAAAACTCTCTGTTTTACTCATTATTGTTGCTTTTTCAATATTTTCACAATCAGTCAAAAGCACTTCAAACCCGGAAGTTACGCAAGGAATGCTGAGTGCTTTTACAAAAGACGGGAAACCTCTGGGCAATTCGCCGCTTAAACATACGCGGGTTAAAACCGACATTTCGGGATTTCTTGCCCGCGTTACGGTTGAGCAGGAATTTGAAAATAATTTTAACCAACCGATTGAAGCGGTTTATACGTTTCCGCTTTCGCAAAATTCCGCGGTGGATGATATGACAATGAAAATCGGTTCGCGGACGATTCGCGGGACGATCAAAAAACGTGAAGATGCGAGAAAAATTTATGAGGAAGCAAAAACGCAGGGAAAAACGGCAAGTCTTTTAGATCAGGAAAGACCGAATGTTTTTACGCAGTCGGTGGCAAATATTTTGCCGAATGAGAAAATTATAATTGAAATAAGCTATGTCGAAACGCTTAAATATGAAGACGGAAGTTATGAATTCGTCTTTCCGATGGTCGTCGGTCCGAGATATTCGCCGGCTTCGATAAAAGCGGAAGATGCCGCAAAAGTTACTCCGCCCGTTGCTTTGGAAACTCGTGCGGGACACGATATTTCGATTGAAGTGAATTTGGACGCGGGTGTTCCGATAGAAAATATTTTCTCGACGCTTCACGAGATAAATACGCAGAATTTGAGTTCAAATAGTGCGAAAGTCGAACTTCAGGATAAAAATACGATTCCGAATAAAGATTTTATTTTGAAATATGACGTAACGGGAAAACGGATCGAAGACGCAATTTTGACGCATCGGGATAAAAACGGCGGATTTTTTACGATGATGCTTTCGCCGCCTGAAAATTTTTCGGTTGAAGACGTTTCGCCGAAAGAGATTGTTTTTGTTTTGGATACGTCGGGTTCGATGGGCGGTTTTCCAATCGAAAAGGCGAAGGAAGCGATGAAATTATCGCTCAAAGGACTTTATCCGAATGACACTTTTAACCTGATAACTTTTGCGGGCGACACGCACGTTTTGTTTGACGAACCCGTTCCCGCAACGCAGGCGAATCTTGCCAGAGCGAAAGCATTTCTCGAATCGAGAAGCGGCGGCGGCGGAACGGAAATGATGAAGGCGATCAAAGCCGCACTAAAACCGAGCGGTTCAAATGAGCATTTGCGAATCGTTAATTTTATGACCGATGGTTATGTCAGCAACGAATCGGAAATCATCGCCGAAATTCAAAAAAACCCGAACGCAAGAGTTTTTTCATTCGGCATCGGCAATGGCGTAAATCGCTTTTTGCTGGATAAAATGTCGGCAGAAGGACGCGGCGAAGTTCAATATGTAACGCTTGAAGACGACGGTTCAAAAGCCGCTAAACAATTTTATGAACGCATCAGAAATCCACTTTTGACGGACATTTCGATTGACTGGAACGGTTTGCCAGTTGCGGATATTTACCCGAAACGCAATTCCGATCTGTTCGATGCAAAACCCGTTGTCATAAACGGACGCTACACAAAAGCGGCAAGCGGAACAATCAAACTAAAGGGCAAAGTCGGCGGGCAGGATTATGAACGTGAGATAAAAGTAAATTTCCCCGAATCGGAAACAAAACACGATGTTCTGGCAACACTTTGGGCGAGAATGCGGATTGATGATTTGATGAGTCAAAATTATGACTTCGATTCAGAGGAAGTAAAATTGAATTCTGAGGCAACAAAACTCATTACGCAAATGGGACTCGAATTTCGTCTTTTAACCGAGTTTACATCTTTCGTTGCCGTCGAAGAAGTTATCCGCACACAAGGCGGGAAACCTGTAAAAATTGAAGTTCCAGTTGAATTGGCAGATGGAACTTTTGGCGATGAAGACGAAAAATATGACAGTTTTTCCAGCGGTGGTGGCGGTGGTGGCGGTGGACAAGCAATGATGTTAAATACACCTGCAACTGTGAATAGTGTCTCAGTTACGACCTCTGACGGAAAAGGAAGCGGTTCTGGAATAGGAACTGGAGAAGGAAGTGGAATTGGATCAGGTAGCGGTTCTGGAATCGGCGATGGAACTGGAAATGTATCGGCAGTTGTTAATGTAACATCAGGAGATTCACCCGTAAATACTTCATCTTCAAGCATAAACACAACTATAACAGCTTCAAAAATAGAAAATCTTCCGACAAACGGCAGAAACTTTCAAAGTTTATTGACCATTCAACCTGGAGTTATTGCCAATTCAAAAGGCGGGGGTTTTGCACTTAACGGAGCAAGAGGTTCGGAAAATAGTTTTGTGATTGACGGAAGCGAAGTTACAAATTTCCGCACTGGTTCGTCGGGAAATTATCCGAATCCGACTTTTCCGATAGCGGCGGGTGCGGAAAATAATTTTAACGGAACAATTATTACCGCAAAAAGCCCCGAATATCCAAACGGAACTAATCTAAAAGGAAAGGTTCAAGTTCAAATAGATGTTGACGAAAAAGGAAATGTTAGTAATGCAAAGGCGATTAGCGGAAACCCTGCCTTAAAACAAACGGCAGAAAAAGCTGCCAGCGAATGGAAATTTGCACCTGTGGAAATTTTGGGCGTTCCCGTGAAATTCAGCGGTGAACTTATTTTTGAATTCGTGGATGCAAAAACGATCAATTTAGCAGTTGATAAAATGCGTGCTTTGCCGCTTGATGAAAATCAAAAATTAAAAATACTGGCAAGCGAAAAACTGCATATTTGGGTTTTTGAACTATTTGCACGCTTATTAGATAACGATTCAAAAGCAACGGCGAACGAAGCAAGATTTGTAAAAAGCAAAACCGCTTATTTGCAAATTCAACTGACGGAGAAAACTTCGGATGTTGTCAGTAAAATTGAAAAGATTGGCTTTGATATTTCTTCCGAGAAAAACGGTAAAACTTTAATTGGAAAGATAAAAACCGAGAAAATTAAGGATTTAATTGAAATTAAACAGGTGAAATATATCTTGCCTTCGATCAAATAAGTAAAAACCTCCTTTAAAACAAGCCCGTTTGCGATTCCAAAGAGTTGCGGACGGGCATTTTTTTTTCTACCATTAACAACTTATGCTCAAACGCTTGATGCACAAACGGGAAAAGTATTTTGCGATGCTCAACGACAATCGCATCGTCCATCCGTTTGGTTGGGGAACGGAATTTATCAAGGAAAATCCAAATGGCGACGATCCGCGAAAAGTTTTCAGCGAATATTCGAAGAAAATGGTCGAAAATAGTGATGAGTTTTATCATTTGCCGGAAATTACGGATTATCAGGTTCGTGATACGCAATTCGTAATACGTAATTCGGAAGAAAAGAAAAAAACGAATAACGAATCACGTAAAACGTATTACGATATTACTTGGACAAGTGCGATTAAAACCACTTCGCTTGAAAATAACACGGCTTATGCGACGTTTTTTCCGCACGAGAAGGATAAAAAAGCGGCGGTTGTCGTTCTGCCGCATTGGAATTCGAAGGCGGGGACGTATTTTGATCTGTGCAGGTTTTTTAATCGTGTCGGTGTTTCGGCTTTGCGTTTGACTTTGCCGTATCACGAGGAGCGTATGCCGCCGGAGTTGGAACGGGCGGATTATTTGGTCGCACCAAATGTCGGGCGGACTTTGCAGTCTTTGCGGCAATCGGTTCTGGACACAAAAGCGGCGGTTCGTTGGCTCAAACAGCAAGGATACGAAAAGGTCGGAGTCGTCGGCACAAGTATCGGAAGCTGCGTCGGATTTTTCGCATTCGTCCATGACGAAACGATTGACGCGGGCGTTTTTAATCACGTTTCGGGCTACGTTGCCGATGTCGTCTGGCAGGGACTTTCAACCTATCACGTCAAAGAAGGTTTACAAAATGACGTAACTTTAGATGAACTCCGCGAATACTGGATGCCGATCTCGCCGATGGCTTATATGGACAAACTCGCAAAATTAAAACCTCGTCCGCAACGCTATATTTACACACTTTACGACCTGACTTTCCCGATTGATCTCTCCCGCCAAATGATGAACGAACTCCGCAAAACAAACGTCAAACACGATGAAGTCGTCATCCCCTGCGGTCATTACACTCTCGGCGAAAAACCTTGGGTTTATCTGGATGGTTATAAAATTATTTCATTTTTGCGGAAGCATTTGCGGTAGTCAAAACACAAAATTACAAACAACTGTATTTTGATTTTTAATGATTTTGTGATTTACAATATGTTTATTGTGGTTTACCTATTCGCCGTAATAATTCTTCTGCCTTAGTGGAATCTATTTTCTTGAGAATCTCATATTGAACCATAGCCGCTTTTCTATTCCCTGTATAAATATAGTAATTGCCTAAATATAAATTAGCATCAATATCATCTTTATTTACATCAACTGCTTTTTTCATTGCTTCAATTGCTTCATCGAATCTCTTAGCGATACTGTAAGCGATTCCTAATTCAATATATGTGTCAAAATCATTAGGTCTGATTTTCCTTACCTTTAGAAAGGTTTCGACAGAGCGTTCGTGCTGACCAGATAATGTCAATACTTTGCCTAATCTGCGTAATGTGGTTACGTTTTCAGGATTCAGGCTTAGTGCTTTATCCAGAATATTTGCAGCATCTGTATATTGACCGAGACGCGAGTATGCAACCCCTATATCATAATAACCTTCAATATCTTCAGGTTTCAGCAGATTATATGTTTTATATGCTTCTAAAGAATTTTCATTTTGCCCAAGTTTACCGTAAATAATACCTAATTCTGTATAACCTCTCGGTTCATTAGGCTTTAGCCGCACATACATCTTATATGCTTTCAAAGCCTTTTCATTCTGCCCTAAATTATCGTATGCTCTTCCTAAATACCCATAGCCGTCCGCATAATCAGGCGAAATTTCAGTAAGTTTTTTATATACTGCCAATGCTTCGGAATGCCTTCCCATATTGCGGTAAGTATATCCGAGGTTGATATGTGCTTTCTTATGGAGAGAATCAATTTCAATTGCCTTCGTTAAATTATCAACTGCCCCGTCATACTGAGCCATTTGTGAAAGAGCATAACCCAAGTTGTTATATGCCGCAGCAGAAGACGGATTTAATTCAGTAGCACGCAAACCTATTCGGGCGGCGGCTTCATATTTTCCAAGTTCCAAATACATCCAACTTAGATCAACGTATGCTACGGCAAAATCGGGTTTTATTTTAATCGCTTGTTCAAATACCTCGGCGGCTTCTTTATATTTGCCTTCCTTAGTTAACTGCCGTCCATTGATTAAAAGTTTTTGTGCTTCATCCTGTTGTCCACTCAGAGAAATTGAAGACGAATTATTGCCTTGTGCCAGACAGAATCCGACAGATAGCAAAATTAAAGTTAAAATGATTATCAAGCGAAGTTTCATAATTTAATGATCCTTTTATTATTTGTTATCAACCGATTTCGATAAAAACTATATGACAACTTTCTTTAATAAACTATCTTAGCAAATTGATAGCGTTTTTAAAACCAGTATGAATAATAACAATATCATTTATTATCTGCCATTTTTATTCTCATAAATCCTTAATCCATTGCATCTTATTTCATTGAAAAACAAATAATGGTAAAATTCATTTCAAATTATTAAATGACTTCGCTTGCTCCGAAATATGAATCTACGGTTAAGGATTGCATCGCACGGCTTTTGTCGCGTGCCGAAAATTCGCGTGGACTCAAGACGGAGGAGATTGAGCCGCGTGTGGTTTCGGCGGTGGAAAAATATGTTTTGAAATATGACGAAAATGCTGATCGTTCTGAAATAAGAGAGTTTGTGGATTCTCTGCGGGCGGATGATCTTTGTTTGATAATTGCTTGCGAAAAGGGCGACGAAACGGCTTGGGGCGATCTGGTTTTGAATTTTGATTCATCGGTGAAATCCGCCGCTTATAAATTTGCGAAGAATAAAGAAGACGCGGAAGATTTGGCGGGTTCGATCTGGGCGGAACTGCACGGGTTGAGAGTTGATAAAGAAGGAAATAAGAAAAGCAAACTTGCGTATTATTCAGGCAAAGGAAGTCTTGCAGGTTGGCTTCGGGCGGTTACGAATCAGTTGGCGATTGACCAATTTCGCAAGATGAAACGTATTGTGCAGACGGAAGACGACAGAGGATTTGAAAATCTGGCACAGGAATCTTCGGAAAAAACGGATTATAAAATGGTTGTTTCGGCGACTGAAAATCCCGAAGATATTTACAGCGAAACGGAAGCTCAAAAAGATATTGTCGCGGCTTTGCAAACAGCGATTGCGGATTTGGATGATGAAGACCGCCTTATGATGAAACTTTATTATTTTGACGATTTGAAACTAAAAGACATCGCCGCAACATTCGGCTTTCACGAAGCAACAGCGAGCCGTAAACTCGTGCGGATTCAAAATGAAATTCGCAAGACGGTTGAGAAAACCTTGAAGGAAAAACACGGTTGGAATGAAACGGAAGTTAAAAAATATCTATCTGAAACGGCGGAAAAGTTGGGAATGAACTTGGAAAAGATGTTTACGGCACTTATATTTTTGATATTCGTGCAAGAAATCATTCAGCCTTTCGTTCTGTAATTGGTTTGATAAGATGATCGAACCAAGCAAGACGCGAAAGAGTTTAGTTTTTTTGCATTGAAGTTTGAAAGAAAAGAAATAGAACGCGGATTTCGCGGATTCGGTGGATTTACGCGGATTTTTTGGGGTAAAGAAATTTCCCGCAAAGTCGCTAAGTTCGCAAAGAAGAATTAGTAAAATTTATCCGCGAAAATCCGTTAAATCAGCGTAATCCGCGTTCTATTATCTAAATTATGGAATTTGAATTCGACAAAGAAATGGACTCTCTGCTTCGTCAAACGGCGAAGGGTGGAAATGTGTTTGCGGCGGAAAATCCGAACAGCGAACATATTGACGCGGACGAGATTTCTATGTTTGCCGAAAATGCTCTGCCCGAAAAGGCTAAACCTTATTTTATGAAGCATTTAGCGGATTGCGGCAGATGCCGGATGATACTTTCAAACACAATTTTGCTAAACAGCGAGGCGGAAATGGAAAATGCCGCTTCTATTTCTGTTGAGGAAATAAAGGCAGAAACGGTTGCGGTTTCGAGCGAAATTCCTTGGTATAAAAACTTTTTCTCGACCAAAAATCTTGCATTCGGAATGGGAACATTGGCGTTAATTTTCGCCGTTGGCATCGGTTTTATCGTTTTGCGAAATGCAAATGAATCAATGACTTCGGAAGTTGCACAGGCAAATACAAATGTAAATATCGCAACTGCCGACAAATCTTCAAGCGATGAAATGTCGGAATCAGCCGAAGCGGATATGGCAAACTCGAATGCAACTTCGATGGATGCAAATTTAAGCAATGTCGAATCAAATGCAGAAACTGCAACGACTTCGCCGAATCAGCTTTCCGACAACAAACAATCGGCAAATAATGAACTAGAAAAAGATGCCAGTGGAAATCTTGTCGAAACTTCGGAAAGAAAAGATGAAAAACGCGATGCTCCAAAAGCTAAAACTCCGCCGGTTGATGACGAAAATATAACTGCGGATGTCAGTTCGCAAGAGAAAATACAAAATGACGAAAGCAGAAATCGTTCGCAAAATGACGGAATTGCTAGAAAACAATCCGCACCGCCTCCACCACCAATGATGTCAAGACGTAGTGAACCGATGCCTCAGGAATCTGCAAAAAAACAGGAATCTGATGAGGACAAAAGCAGTAATTCAATGATGTCCGCACCGAGTCGGAAAATAAACGGCAAAACATTCACTCGCAAAAATGGCGTTTGGTATGATTCGGCTTACAAAGGTCAGGCGACAACAAACATCAAACGCGGAACTTTGCAATATAAAAATCTCGATTCGGGCTTGCGTTCAATCGGAAATCAATTAGGCGGAACAGTTGTTGTCGTTTGGAAAGAAAAGGCTTATCGCATTCAATAAAGTAATTTTCGATTTGCGATTTATTTTTAACATCAAAAAAAAATTCTCATTATTATAAATTCACGCTAAAATAAAAATATGAAAGCGTTCTATTTTTTCTGCATTTTATTTTTCTCCGTTTTAGTTTCCAATGCTCAACCTGTTTGGCAATCGAATCTTGATGCGGAAATTCAATTTTATCAAACAACCGATTTCGGCATATTGCTTGTCGGAACGAATAATTCTCTCTACGGAATTGACGGCAAAACTGGGCAAAGATTGTGGCGTAGGAGTCATAAAGGTTTGGACGAAACTTCGATAACGCCTGTTCCCGGAACGGATTTGATTTTATTTACATTGGACGAAGGTAAAAAATCACGGCTCGAAGCAGTTGATGTTTTGACGGGAAATTCGGTTTGGCGGAGCGATAAAGTTAAGGGCGATGTTTTGCAGTTGGCGGTTGAACCTGCCGAAGATTTGATCGCCGTTGTGATGGTTGAAAAACCTCGCGGCGAATTCGGTAAAGAACTCAGACGCAAACCCGTTACGCACGTTTTACGCCTTTCGGATGGCGAAGAACTTTGGGAACGTAAATTTGTAGATGATGTCGAATTGATGCCTTCGCGTTTTGATAAGGAGGGAGAAATCGCGTTCACGCTTGATAATTATCGTCCGCCGTTAATTTTGGACGGGCGGCTTTTTATGTTTTATGAAGGCGTAACTTCCTATGATGCGACAAACGGAAAATCCCGGGAGCGTGAAGAATTCGGTGTTAATGAAGATGGTTTGGCTTTGACGGATGCCGATCCTGTTTTTGATGAAAAATACATATATATTTCGGGACGCGGCAAAGTTCGAGCGGTTGACAGACGCACGGGAAATGTCGTTTGGAAAGCTGATGATCTCGGCGTAACGCCCGAAATGGCGGTTGTCGGAAATATTTTATATGTTCGAACGGGCGGACAATTTACACGCATTCGTGACGGCGAAATCAAAAAGCACGGACCATTCGGAGTTTCGGCGATTGATACGCGAAACGGTAAAGGATTGTGGCGTTACAAAGGTGCGGATAAAGGTTTGACCAACTTTGTTTTTGCCGATGAAAAGACTATTTTAATTGCCGATGAAGATGATTTGATTTCGATTGATGCGAGAAACGGAAAGCGTCTGCGAAAATCCGATCACGGCGTGAAAGACGCACAATTTGTTTTGTTTAATGAACGAAACGAAGCCGTTGTCGGCGGACGCGATGAACTCAAAGCATTTAAAATTACAGACTTAAAAAATGACGACGGCAAATTAAATCCCGTCTGGATGGCAAAACACAAACCTCCCGCACGAGGAATTTTTCGCGTCGTCGCCGGAATCGCACTTCGGGCAACGGCACTTTATTTTCGCTACGGCGGTTTGGCGACTTCGACGTTAAATTTAATTCGCGGTGCAAGCATCGCCCGTTCCGCATTATCACTCCGTTTTTCAGGTTTGAAAACGAGATTTGCAGGTTTTGACTTAACGACAATTGCAAGCAATGCGGGACAAGATTACACCGGAAACAGTATCAGAGTTTTCGGTATCGCCGCACGCAATCCAAATATCCTAAACCGTATTCAAGGCTTGCAAATCATCGCCCCGAATTCATCAAACATTCGCGGCAAAATCATCGGCGGAGCAGTTCGCCGTGTAACGCCTTTGCAGTCGGACGTGCAGGAAAGTCTGCTGGAAAGACTCGATCCCGTTAGGCAAATCGAAAAACTTTCCGACTATTTTTTACGCCGAAAACGTCTTGCCGCATATCGCGGAAATTTTATGTATTTTTACACCGATCTGCCCAAACCTTTCGACAAAAAAGGTTTGGTCGGCGTAAATATTCACACGGGCGAAGACGCGAGATTTATCCTCGTCGAAAATCCCGATGCACGTTTTGTCAC
>MWWE01000026.1_pt1 | contig 20384 bp, 19 predicted proteins | sample 1047301 | NCBI WGS metagenome assembly MWWE01 (sample SAMN06349973, study PRJNA376086) | soil metagenome | isolation source: MS1-1 sample Antarctic (ecotone) soil | place: Antarctica
CAATAAAAATGCGACTGTGTAAATGACAACTTTGATTATACTCATTAAATTATTTATCCTTAAAAAGTTGAGAGCATATAAAAGGTTACGACCAAAAAACCATTTTAGTTCCGTATTTATTGAGATGTCAACATTCATTTATAGGTTTTCTTTTCCCGTTTTATTAATTTCGATGATTTTCCTGTTAAATGTTCAAACATTTTCGCAGGATATTTTTGCGAATATTAAAATTGTATCCTCCGCAGTTCCTGTAATAAAAATCGAAGGAAGATTTAATAAAGAGAATAGTTTGATTAAAAATAACTGGTCTTTTCTAAAAAATTATGCAGATGCGGAAAATCTTGAAAAGCGAATTAATAATTTCAAGATTTTTGATGCAGAAGGAATTGAGATTCCGCTTAAAACATTTGCCGATGGGGAATTTGTTGCAGAAGCTAAGGCAGAAAGTTTTACTTATCAAATAAATTTAAGTGTGCCGGCAAATAAATCTTTAATGGCACATATTTCGTGGGTTGATAATAATCAGGGAATGTTGATGCTGAATGATCTGTTTCCGCAATTTGGCAGGGAAAATATTTCGGCACAGGTTAAGGTTGAATTGCCCGAAGATTGGCGAATTTCAACGAGAGCGAAAGATTTAGGAAATAGAGAATTTCAGACGGATAATCTTGAAAAAGCGATTTTTTTGATTGGAAAAGATTGGCGTGAAAAAGAATTTACGGTTAAAAATACTAAAATTAATTTCGTGATCTCCGGCGAATGGCTGTTTTCGGATACAGAAGCATTGGAAATGGCTCGGAGTATTTTAAGCGAATACGATGAATTATTCGGCGGAATTCCGTTTGAGAAAACGCAGATTTATCTAATTCGATTTCCGAAAGAAATTGAAACTGGACGCTGGCGGGCGGAAACTCGCGGGGGCGATACGGTTATTTTGTCGTCTTCGATGCCGTTTAAAAGTCAGGCGATACAGCGTTTGCACGAACAATTGCGGCACGAACTTTTTCATTTATGGATTCCGAATGCTCTAAATTTAAGTGGAGATTATGCCTGGTTTTATGAAGGTTTTGCCGTTTATCAGGCTTTGAAAACGGGCGTTTGGTTGGGACAGATAAGGTTCGAGGATTTTTTGAATACAATCAGCGAGGCTTCTAATATAGTCAATCGGGTTGAGCAAAAATTTTCTTTGATAGAGATTTCAAAAAATCGCTGGCGACAGGCGAGTGCAAGCGTTTATTCAAAAGGTTTGCTGGTTGCTTTTTTGTGCGATGTTGCTATTTTGGAAAATAGTAAGGGAAAACGGGATTTGCGGGAAGTTTTTCTGGAAGTTTATCGAAAAAATAACAATTCAAATATTAAAAAAGATGCGAACGAAAGTATTTTGCAGGTTTTGAATGATTTTAATGAATTGAAATTTATTGTCGAAAAACATATAAAAGGAACTGAAAAAATTGATCCGGCAAATTATCTAATCTCAAACGGCATCGAAAATGCGGGGACAAGTTCCAATGCAAAATTCAAATTAAAGGAAAAATTAAACGGACGGGAAAAAGCCATTTTGAAAAAGTTAGGCTATAATAGATGGCGGGAAATTTTAAGAAAATCAAAATGAATCTACAGATGTTATTAAAGAAATTATTTATTTTCAGCATTATATTATCCGGCGTTTTAGCACTAAGCGGCTGTGGACTCGTCAATGCCGTAACCGAAAATGTTTACAGCACAATGGGATTAACCGGAACAGGAACGGTTATTTCGGGGAAAGTTTATATCAGAAGTTCCTACGCAGTTGTGGCGGCAGACCTTCTGGAAGTCAAACGAGGACAACAGGTTGAGGTTTTGGATGAAACTACATTTGAAAATACCGTCTGGTATCGCGTCCGTGCTTTTGACGAAGATGAAACCGAAGGCTGGATCGAAGCACAGTACATAATCAAAGAAGAAAATCTGGATAAATCGAGGAAACTCGCCGAAGAAGATAAAACTCTGCAAGCACAAGCCATCGGGCAACTGCGTGCCGCAACCAATCTAAGGCTTTTGCCGGAACAAAAAGAAGATAACATTTTGCTTCAACTTGATAACGGTGCGACGTTTGAAATTATTGATTGGCAATATGTGAAAACAAATCAGCCAAAGGAAGAAGAACCTGAAAATGAAGACATAAAAGCCGCCGAAGAAAATAAAAAAGATGAACCTGCACAGTTGGATGAAACTTATGATGTTTGGTATAAGGTGCGGCTTGATCCGTCCGTTTCTCCTGCCCCGTTGGGCTGGATTTACGGTAAACAGACCGATCTCCAAGTGCCGAGCGATATTGTTTATTACCAGACCAATGACAGAAAATTTGTAGCCTGGCAAAGACTCGATGATTATGAACCTTCTGAAACCATTTCCAGTAATGATTCGGGAGCAAAAGTTACAAAACCGGGAAGTTGGTTAGTTTTGACGAGAACCAATGACGTTAAGGCAATTGAGGGAGTTGAGCCGGATTTTGATAACTTATTGATTCTCGGCTATGATAAATATAATCAGGAACATTACACGGCTTACAGCACGCATCGGGAAAAAATCGAGATTTGGGGAAAACTGCCTCTAAAGGTTGAAGGAACCGGAGATAACAAAACTTTCACAGTCAAATTAAGAAATGAAGCCAACGGCGAAATGGAGGAAAAGCGTTTTGTTCTGTTCAAAGATAAATCAAATCGTCTGCGGGTTACGCCGCCGGAATTCTTGAAAAATCTGAAAGAAAATAAGAAGAAAAAATAAGCAAAATAATGAGTGAAGAAACACATTTGATGAACAATCCTTTTCCCGAACCCGTTGAGATAGAAATCACCGATACACTCGATCTGCATTCATTTCAGCCGCAGGATATTAGTTCGGTCGTCGAAACTTATTTAATTGAGGCACGCAACAAAGGTTTTCAGACCGTTAGAATAATTCACGGCAAAGGAATCGGTGTGCAGAGAGAAATAGTTAGGAATATTTTATCTCAAATGGATTTCGTAAAATCTTTTAAAAACGGCGATGAACTTTCAGGCGGCGGTTTGGGAGCAACGATAGTAAAATTTTAGAGAGCATTGAAGTCAACCTAAATTTTTGCCAACTAAATATCACAACAAACCAACTTGTACTAAACTGCTCTAAAGTAATTCAGATTTTCCGTTATTGATAATCTTCAAGTTCGATAAAAGCTTCATATTCTACTTGCATAATTGTAAATACCTCGTCCAAAAATTCTTTGGGCAAACCTTCTTTTAACAATTTTGAGGCTTTTCATATCAAGTGCCGTTTTATGTAGAATTTTCCAAACTTGCTTAGTCAATGTCGGATGCATTAGTTGTTTGGCGGAAAGATTGACGCTGACGGACAAAACTTTTAATCTAAAAGAATTCCCCGTCTGCTTGCAGCGTGGGTTTCCTTATTAGCCCTGAAAGGGCGACAGTTCTTTGTTCTTAGAAAATTCGTGGTAGTCGGTGCTTTGACCGACTAATTTTCGGGCGAATGCCCCGTCAGCTTGCTGCGGGGTAGTCCGAAAATAACGAATTTTAATTTACTAAAGCTCTTGTGGCGAGGCATGAACAATTATGTAATAAGCAGAATTCCAGCAACCATTTGTCCTCCGCATCAACTAGCTGATAATTTACAGAAAAAGGCTCTGAGAGTTAAACCTCAAAGCCTTGAGTTTATTAAGTTTAAGTAATCGGGGTGAGAGGATTTGAACCTCCGACCTCTCCGTCCCGAACGGAACGCGCTACCAGGCTGCGCTACACCCCGAGAAGTCAATTTCAAAGTTTAGTTTATTGTTTGCCGTGTAGTCAAACCGTTTGATGATATAAAAATCAAACTTCTGCACCTTGTTCTTCGATCTCTTCTTTTTTGCCGAACTTATGTTTTGCAAATTCAATTATCGGCGGCAGAATAGACAGAATAACTACGACAATCACGACTTTTTCGATGTGATTTTGGAGTTTTATTCCTAAAGCCTGTTCGACAACTCCGCCGAGAAAATATCCGGCGAGAACCATACTGAAAATCCAGAGTATTCCACCCAAAATACTATAGGTTAAATATTTCACGTAAGGCATACCGGATGCACCAATAACGAGCGGTGCAAATGTGCGGACGATTGGGATGAAGCGGGCGAGAATGATTGTTTTTGCTCCATATTTTTCAAAGAATTTGTTAGCTTTTTCTACGCGGCTCGGTTTAAAGATGAATGAATCTTCGCGTTTGAAAAGATTTTTGCCCATTGCACGTCCCGTCCAGAAACCTGTGCTGTCGCCGATTATTGAACCGCTCAGAAATGCAACTATAACTAAGAAAATATTTAATTTATCGGGCAGGGTTTTTGCCATTAAGCCGGTTACAACAAGTAGGGAATCACCCGGTAGAAAAAAACCGACTGCCAAGCCGACTTCTGCAAAGACTATAAAAAATAAGCCGAAATAAACATAAACTCCCAGTAAATCCAACAGCCAATTTATAAGATTGTCGGGTTTGATAAAATCTAAAACTTGATAAATAAAATCCATATTAAGAAAGTAAAAAGTAAAAAGTAAAAAGTAAAAAATATCGTATCAAATAATCAATTTTTGCTAAACCTGCCAACCGTGTTCGCCGATAAGTGGGACAAATGCACATTTGCCGAAATCTTCAGTTTGAAAACCGTTTGCTGTGCGGATAACTCGGATCAATTTTTGCGACTCGGCATTTTCGCCGATTGGAATGACCAATTTGCCGCCGTCGGCTAATTGATCTAAAAGCGGTTGCGGCAAAAATGGGCTTCCCGCCGCGACTAGAATTCCATCAAAAGGAGCGTAAATTTCCCAACCGTTTGTTCCGTCGTCGCATTTAAGAGTTACGTTTCGGATGTTAAATCTATCGAGTTTTTCCTGAACTTCGACGGCGAGTTTTTCAACTTTTTCGATTGAATAAATCTTGTCTGCAAGTTCCGATAAAATAACGGTTTGATAACCCGAACCCGCACCGATTTCGAGAACTTTTTCGTTTGGAGAAAGTTCGAGCAGTTCGGTCATTTTAGCGACGATATAAGGTTGCGAAATAGTCTGTTTTTTGGCAATCGGCAGAGCATTATCCTTATAGGCTTGAAATTTTATCGCTTCGGGAACAAATAAATGACGCGGGACACGAAGCATCACGTCCAAAACTTTTTCATCTTTTATTTTATAATATTCCCGCAAACGCTCAACCATACGTTCACGCGGGAATTGATAATCATCTACCATCTGAATTTATTTTGTTAAAAAATTAACTTTCCCAACTTTTTAATTTCTCAATTGCGGTGTGATTGGTCAAATCGCTACGCATCGGCGTAACCGAAACAAAACCTTCGTCAATCGCTTCAAAATCCGTTCCGCCTTCCGCGTGAAAACCGCTTCTGACTTCGCCGATCCAGTAATAATTTTTTCCGCGTGGGTCTATGTGTTCGGAAATAACGGGACGTGCATTTTTGAAACCCTGTTTGGTTATACGAATTCCTTTTGCAATACCTTTCGGGATATTGATATTTAAGAGCGTTCCTTTCGGCAATCCGTCTTTTAAGGCTTTGGCAGTCAATTGTTTGGCGATTTTGGCGGACTCTGTAAAATCGTGATTTCGACTTACAACTAAACTAAAAGCCAAACCCGGCACGCCCAAAATCGTCGCTTCCAAAGCTCCCGCAATCGTTCCAGAATAAGTTGCATCGTCGCCCAAATTCGCACCGTGGTTTATTCCCGAAGCACAAATATGCGGTCGTTCATCTTCCGGCAAAATCTGATTTAACGCAAGCGTTACACAATCCGTCGGCGTTCCGTCAACCGTCCAATGTCTTTCGTCAATCTGCCTGATCCGCAATGGTCTTGAAAGTGTCAAACTGTGTGAAGCCCCGCTCATTTCCGATGCCGGAGCGACAACATAAACATCGCCGATCTCCTTCAGAGCATTTTCCAAAGCGACGATCCCATCCGAATGATAGCCGTCGTCGTTTGTTATTAAAATTCTGGGTTTGTCCGACATATAAAATAAAAATAATGCGTGATGTGCTTTCGATTTTTATCAAAGAACTCCACGCATTATGTCTTAAACTGTTAAAAAATTATCTGTTATTAGTTGGGCGATTATAATTACGCATACGGCGTTTTTTATTACGCTTGCGGGCATTCGCCGACTTGAGTTTTGCCTTCTGTCCGGGCGGAATAAAATGCTGATGCTTCTTGTAATCTTTAATGATTTCTTCAGTCATCACTTTCCGCTTAAAACGGCGAAGTGCGTTCTCAATGTTTTCGTTATTATTTAATTCTACGTAAGCCAAGCTGTATCACTCTCCTCTATGCTCAAGATTGCAAATTCAATTTGCAAGAGCAAACAATTATTAAACTATTTTTTTGATGCAAAGACAAGCAGACTAAGTATTTTTTCTTCAAATCCTAATTCGATTTTTTACAACTTGGAAATGGGAAAATCAGTTTGACATTAAATAAATCAGTTTCCGCATTAACATTTATTTCATTGGTTTTTATATCTTTAGAATCTTTACCTGTATTTTGAATTATTTCTTTACGGTTTATACAGTCCTTAAATTGACTTGCATACACATAGTCTTCACTAAATAATTTCCCATCTGCACCTTTTGGAATTTTAATCTAAAAGAATTCCCCGTCTGCTTGCAGCGTGGGTTTCCTTATTAGCCCTGAAAGGGCGACAGTTCTTTGTTCTTAGAAAATTCGTGGTAGTCGGTGCTTTGACCGACTAATTTTCGGGCGAATGCCCCGTCAGCTTGCTGCGGGGTAGTCCGAAAATAACGAATTTTAATTTACTTGAAAAATTTCCTTGTTCATCAGTTTTAGTTCTGGATTCATCAAATTTTTCAGTTTCTGTCGGATTAAATTCAACATACTCTTTAGAAACAGGTTTTCCATCTGAATATAGAAGTTTACCGGTTACTTGAATTAGTTCGGCAATTTGCGGGATTTGAATACTCACATCATCTAGAAATTGACCAATCTTAATAGAAACAACGCCGGCTTTATTAAACTCAGACACTCCAGGATAGAACACAACTCCAAATGGCTCATCACCATCTATTTTCCCGTCATCGTTTGCAACAAGAATATAATTACCTGGTGAAACTTCATTAATTTCATATTCACCTTTTTCGTTTGTGCAATCAGAACGTCCCCGATAATCTCCCTCTTTTAATTCAGTTGAAACAGCTTTAACACATACTCCCTTCATCGGCATTCCCATAGGAGATAAAATCTTTCCGCGAATAGCATTATCAATTTCATATAGTAAATCCATTCCTGCGTGTTTATTTGGTTGCAAAATGAAAGGTGCTCGATACTTTGATTCCAAAGGCTTTTCTCCATATGGATATGGATAACTAGCAGTATGTTGCAACATATATTCACTTATTTTCCACCCTTTGGAAACTTGCGGTTCGATTAAATATTGTCCTGCCGGTAAATCGTAAATTTCATAAACTCCATTTTTATCAGTTTTTGTAGTATATGTCTTATTTTTACCAATTATCTTAACTTCTATATTTGAAAAGTTAGGACCTTCACTAAACCATACGTCTAATTTTCCTGAAACTCTTGTTTTACCGCGAACTTTATCCAAATTATCTAGATAAAGTAAGTCGTCTGTTGCAGCTTCTAATCCATTTGATCTTCCACAAAAACTTACATAATACATTGGTTCTATATTTTTATCTTCATCTTGTGAGAAGTATGGATGACCCTTTGTTGGTTTTCCAAGATAAAGAAGCATTTTATCTCCAATCCAATTTTCCTTAAAAACAAATATGCAGTCCGAGCCACTACCTTGTCCCAAAATTATTTCTTTACCAACTTTGATATCACCTTTATAAACTTTTTCAACTACCAATTTAGATGATTCAATAACATTTGAATCATCAGCATTAACTATTATTTCTTTTGACTTTTTGACTGACACAATTTTTGCTGTGACAACCAAATCAGCACTTTCAAATGAATCTAAAACAGTTGGTTTTTGTCCACAGGAGCATGCTGAAACATTTTGTAAACTGAGAAAAAAGATACTAATAAATAATAAACAAAGGTAAATTAGTTTTTTGAGAAACATAAAAACTCCTGAGACTTTTTTGATTTGTATCTTAAATTTACCATAAAAAACTTTCAAATTGAAAGATTTTTAAATATATCTCTCAACCAGAAAAAAAGCCTTGCAAATTCATTTGAACTTGCAAGACTAAAGGTTTTATTTATTGGAAACTATTCTGTAACGTAGTTACTTCTTACGTTCAATTCCGCCGATCTGCACTAGGCTTTCACCTTTGATGTTGTTTTTCTCCATAATCATTTGGTTATAGAGTTTTTTCATCTGCTGCATTTCTTCGGCGGCGGTTTTTGGTCCTTCCATTTCCGGTTTGTCCGGACGCTCTAAATCAGTGGCATTTAGCTTTAGGTTGTGACCATCGGCTGCAAGTGCAACTTCTTTATCGCGTGCGAAAACTTCGTGGCGACCGTGTTCTTTATACCATTGAGCGACGGTTGCATTCTGGTGCATATGCTCGATGATGTTTCTCCAACCGATTCCCGTATTGTATGCACAGAAGGAAATTTCGCCTTCCTGTGTTCCGTAAGGAATGATACACATTTCAGTTCTGCGGAAATCGTAGTTGAACAAATCCTGAAACCACATTCCGGCGATAAACAGGAAGTTCCAGGGGTCTTGACGACGTTTTTCGATGTCTTCGGCTGTTCTTGTGCCGTCAACTTTACCGTAATCTTTGCCCGACAGACCGAATGATTTATCGAATTTCTTGAAGATTCCGCCGAGTGTCAAACTTTTTGGAGCTCCGTAAGGATTGTAGTTTTTCAACAATGCCAATCCCATCATCATATTTGAGAACCATTTTCCGCGAGCCGTGTCGGTAATATGTTTCATATCTTCGACGAGTCCGGGAATGTTCAAAAACTGTGGAACAGGAGCCATTTCTTTATTTTCTTTGTTGATCATTACCGCAGTTCCGACACCGCAATTCGGGTGGCAGCCGCAGGAAACTTGTCCCCATTCGGCTTCTGCACCGTGAACCAGATCGGCAAAGTCTGCGAATGCTCCCATTAATGAAAGCGGAAACCAATCGCGTGTCGGCTCTGTAATTCCAACTTGCTTTTGAACGTCTTGTGCAAGGTGCGAAAGTGTATAACGCTGTTGCAGACGACGTTTTTCTGTAATGTGTTCGTCACGACCTGTGAACGAAACGGGTTGAAATGACACAAATGAGATTTTCTTCGGATTATCCAATGCGAATCTGACAATTGTTCCAACTTGGTCATTATTGATGCCGTTGACGAGAGTTGTAACCAACACAATATCAACGCCTGCTTCGTGCAAGTTGTTGATAGCTCTTAGTTTAACATCGAAAAGGTTTCCAACTTGTCTGTGTGAGTTTGCGTCGTTTCCGATTCCGTCAAACTGCAAATAAACAAATCTTAAACCAGCTTCAGCAGCTTCACGACAGAATTCTTTCGACTTGGCGAATTCGATTCCGTTTGTTGCCGCTTGAACCGAGTTATAACCGACTTTACGTGCATAACGGATAGACTCCAGGAAATGCGGGGAAAGTGTCGGTTCTCCGCCCGAATACTGAACTGACATTTGACGACGCGGTTTGATCGAAATAGCGTTATCCAAGATTTCTTTCACGTCTTCCATCGAAAGTTCGTGAACGAATCCAACTTGGTTTGCGTCCATAAAACAAGGGTCGCACATCATATTGCAACGGTTTGTCAGATCAACCGTCAAAACCGCACCGCGTCCGTATTTGATTGTTGACGAACCGTGATTATGTAATTCTTCATCATTGTGTGAACGAATATCACGTCCGGGAAAGTTATTCTCGATGTGTGTCAAAAACTTAGAATCAATCGCCATCAAGTCTTCAAAGTGTCCGTGTTTCGGGCAATCTTTGATCATCCAGATTTCGCCGTCACGTTCGATTATCTCAGCTTTGATCTCACCGACTTTTTCGTTGATTAAAATATCAACTTCCTTTTCGCCGCTTAAAATTTCTTCACGTGCTTCGATCACACAGTTCGGACAGAGCGAATCTGTTTTTCTCGGATAGCCAAGTGTCGGCTTCGTTTTTTGCCACGATTTCAAAAGCGGTTTATCTGACCACTTCGGAACAAATGATTCGTTGGGCTTATACTGATTGACCGAACGTATCGCACCAAAAGCTCCTTTAGCGATGTATGTCAATCCTTTTTCAAAATGTTTAATTGGTCGCATATTTTATATTCTCCAGTAAATAAAACCTTAATAAATGTATTTTATGAGTAACATTGTTTTTCATACACATTAATTTGCTGATATATTTCGCAAATTATTTCCAAATTGAATATAAATAAATTAATTTGTGCAGAAAAACACTTTGAGTTATCAAACTATATTTAATAGCAACAGCTATGCCAAACATTTTGAATCGTTAATTTGTTGATTTAGCTATGGTTATGTAGTTAATTGAGGAAATTGGAGCATTTACTTTTGTGTTTTAAAGATACATATATGAATATTGTTATGTAATTGGTCAAAACGACACACAAAGTTTTAGGTGTTATAAATTTATGGAATAATCAAATTGTAAGAAGTAGAAAATACAGACAAAATGGTTTAAGCGTTAGTTTAAAGTTTTTCACAGGTCTAATCACTAAAAAGTAATAATTATGGGCAAATTAAAAACATATTAAACAAATTGGAATTATGTTCACTATACGTTCACCTTTAAGCAGTTATTTGAGCCACTACTTGAGGAAATTCATACAAGTAATTATGGAATAAGGGTTTAGTCACTAAATAAAAAAACTTTACAGAAAATAATTTATTATGATAAATTCACATCAACTTTTAGGAAAAAGCAATTAAAAGTCTTAAAAAGCAAAAAGTTAAAAGTCTAAAACAAAATTGCTTATTATATTTGTTTTGATTTAAAACGGTAAAATTTCACAAAAAAGTATTAATTAAAATATGTCAATACGATTTGGAACATCGGGTTGGAGAGCAATTATAGCCGATGATTTCACTTTTGAAAAGGTGAAACTTGTAACCGAAGCGATTTGCAGTTATTTGAAAGAAAGTTCAGACGAAGGAGCAACTTTAGTTGTCGGACACGATTCGCGGTTTATGGGAGAGAAATTCTCCGAAGTAGCGGCAGGTATTGCCAAGAACAAAGGTTTTCGAGTTCTACTTTGCGAGAATCCGACACCAACGCCAACGATTTCGCATACGATCAGACATAACAAAGCGGTTGGCGGAATGAATTTTACGGCTTCGCACAATCCGCCCGAATATCAAGGAATTAAATTTTCAACTTCAGATGGAGCTCCAGCGTTACCGGAAATTACGGAGCAAATTGAAAACTTAATCGAAAACCTGCCGAATGTTGAAGATGCAGACGGCGGCAAAATAGAGAGATTTGATGCACGTCCCGATTACTTGGACGATTTGAAAACTAAAATAAACTTTGACGTAATCAAAGAGGCAAATGGCAAATATGCTTACGATGCACTTTGGGGAACGGGTCGCGGATATTTAGATAAATCTTTACGCGACATAGGCTTAGAAGTTGAAACACTCCACGATTGGCGGGATGTAACATTCGAGGGAATGTCGCCCGAACCGGGAGAGAAACAACTTCAGGGGCTTATTAAAAAGGTCAAAGAAAATAATCTGACACTCGGACTTTCAACCGATGGCGACGGCGACAGATTCGGTGTAATTGATTCAAACGGCGAGATGATTTCGCCCAATCAATTAATAATCATTTTATCGGATTATCTGATCGAAAGCAGAGGCTGGACGAAAGGAATTGCACGCTCCGTGGCGACAACGAATTTAGTTGACAGAGTAGCGAAATATCACGGAGTAAAACTTTACGAAACGCCTGTTGGATTCAAATTCATCGGCGAATTGATAAACAAAGACGAAATAGTTTTAGGCGGAGAGGAATCCGCCGGTCTTTCAATCAGAGGGCATTACCCCGAAAAAGACGGTATCTTAGCTTGTCTTTTAGCGGCAGAAGCAGTTGCCGCACGCGGAAAAAGTTTAACCGAACAGTTAAGCGAACTAACAAGCCGCATCGGAACACTCGAATCAGGCAGAATCGGAGTCCGATTAACTGATGAAATTACCCGAAACTTACAGGAAATCCTGTCCCGCGATCCTGATAAAATTGGTGATCGTAAGATTGAAAATATAAATCGTATGGATGGCGTAAAATTTCTATTCGCAGACGGCAGTTGGATGCTGATGCGTCCGTCAGGAACAGAGCCGATGGTTAGAATTTACGCTGAAACTGAAAATAAACAAGAGTTGGAGGTACTGCTTGAACAAGGTCGCAATTACTTACTGGGATGATTTAACAACTGTTTCGATGACGAAAAAAAAACGCCAAAAAACAGATCGACATAACAAAAGTAATAATAAAACTCCAGATTGGTTTGTTTTCACAGTCATTGTCTTAATAACTTTTATGATGTGTTTGGCAATTAATTTTAGAGCCTTCTCGGAAATGAGAACTGAAGCCGCCCAACACAGTCAACTTAATGCTGAAATTGAAAATTTGACAGACGGAAATCTGGTTTTGCAGGAAGAAATACAAAACCTGATACACGATCCACGCACGATTGAACGCGAAGCACGCAAAATCGGTATGAGTCGTCCGAATGAAAAAATTCTTGTGCCGATGAACTAAATAAATGCGGAGAGTTTGTTCTTTAGCACATTAAACCTGCCCAATACAATCCGCCTTTTGCCTATCCACTCCGCTTTGCCTACAGTTTATGCCTTCCGCCAAATTAGCGGTTTATGTTTCCCGAACATAAGCCGCACCACTCTTTTAAAGACAGATTTTATGTTTTAGATTTTAGATTTTGGATTTGTTCATTTAGAATTTAATTAATGACCAATTATCGTCTTTTTTATTCACCAAATTATTACGCAGATATTGGCGAAGACCACGTTTTTCCAATTAAAAAGTTTGAACTTGCACGTAACATCCTGCTTGCAGAAGGAACTTTGCTTCCGTCGGAAGTTATTGAACCGGAATTAGCGGAAATTGAAGATCTAAGATTAGTTCATACGGAAGATTATTTAACACGGCTAATAAATGGAAGTTTGACTAAAAGCGAAGTCCGCAGACTCGGACTTCCTTGGTCGGAATCGCTTGTCAGGCGGACACTTTTAGCAGTTTCGGGAACATTTAATGCGGCTAAATCGGCATTAAAGAATGGAGTCTCATCAAACCTAGCCGGTGGAACGCATCACGCATTTGCTGACAGAGGCGAAGGTTTTTGCGTACTAAATGATGTTGCCGTTGCGATTAGAGTTTTGCAGAGAGAACGCCAGGGACAAAGATTTTTAATCGTGGATTGCGATGTTCATCAGGGAAATGGAACGGCTTTTATCTTTAAAGAGGAAGAAGAAATTTTTACATTTTCAATGCATGGAGCGAAAAATTATCCACTTCAAAAAGAAATTTCAAATCTCGACATTGAACTCGCCGACGGCACAGGCGACGCTGAATATCACGAAATTTTAAGTGAAGCGATGCACAGAGAGATTATTCAGCATAATCCTGATTTAATTTTTTATCTGGGCGGTGCTGATCCGTATGAAAAAGACAAACTAGGCAGATTAAATTTAACGATGGACGGTTTACAAAAACGTGATGAGATCGTTTTAGACTTTGCAAAATCTGAAGATATTCCGGTTGTAACGGTGATGAGCGGAGGTTATGCAAAAGATATAAAAGATACGGTCGAAATTCACTGCAACACAATTCGTGCGGTTAAAAAAGTATTTTACGGAATTGAAAAAGACAGATTTCAAACTGCTAAGAGTTTATAACTTATAAGTTGATCTCTCTAAAGAAGAATTAAATGAAAATTATTACAATAGGAAGCGGATTCGGCGGACTTTCGGCGGCTATTCGTTTGCAGGCACAAGGTCATCAGGTAACTATTCTTGAAAAACGCGACAAAATCGGCGGTCGTGCTTATGTTTATGAACAAGACGGATTTAAATTTGACGGCGGTCCGACGATTATTACTGCTCCGTGGTTAATTGATGAATTATTTACACTCGCAGGAAAAAAAACCGACGATTATGTTAATTTGGTCAAAATTGATCCGTTTTATAATATACGATGGGAAGACGGCACGGTTTTTAATTATAATGACGACAAAGAAAATCTTACTAAACAAATCTCGAAGATAAATCCTGCCGATCTAAATGGTTATAAAGATTTCAAAAAAGAATTAAGTGAGATTTATCGGGTTGGATTTGAACTTATTGACCGACCTTTTACCAGTGTTTGGGATATGGCGAAAGTTATTCCACAGATGATAAAGCTCCGTTCGGATCGTTCGGTTTATCAATTTGCGTCAAAATTTTTCAAAGACGAAAAATTGCGTGAAGCATTTAGTTTTCATCCGCTTTTAATTGGTGGAAATCCTTTTACGGCAACTTCCATTTATGCAATGATTCACGAACTCGAACAAAAGTTCGGTGTGTGGTATGCGATGGGTGGAACAGGTGCTTTGGTAAAGGCTTTGGGAAATTTATTTTTGGACATCGGCGGACAGATATTTCTCGAAGCGGAAGTTGGAGAAATTCTGATTGATGAAAATACAAAATGTGCCAAAGGTGTGAAAATGAAAACGGGGGAAATCCTCGAAGCAGATGCGGTTGTTTCAAACGCTGACGTTGCGTGGACTTACTTAAATCTTATAAATAAAAAGTTCAGGAAAAAATATACAGACAAAAAAGTTAAATCTATGACTTATTCGATGTCGCTCTTCGTAATTTATTTTGGCACTGATAAAAAATACGAAAATATTGCCCATCACGAAATTCTTCTTGGAAACAGATATAGAGAATTACTTGATGAAATCTTTGTAGATAAAACACTGGCAAAAGATTTTTCTTTGTATTTACATCGTCCGACAGCAACCGATCAAAGTCTTGCTCCCGAAGGCTGCGATTGTTGGTATGTTCTTTTGCCCGTGCCGCATTTGGAAGCCGATATTGATTGGAAAAAACAAGCTGAACTTTATAAACAGAGGATTTACGAGTATCTGGAAAAACATTATTTACCCGATTTGAGAAAGCATATAATTTCCGAGCATTATATTGATCCGCTTCATTTCGAGGGAACTTTGAATAGCTACCTAGGCTCGGCGTTTTCCGTTGAACCGACGCTCTTGCAATCGGCTTGGCTTCGCCCGCACAATTTGAGTGAGGACATTCCGAATCTTTATTTTGTCGGTGCAGGAACTCATCCGGGAGCAGGACTTCCCGGTGTAATAAGTTCAGGGAAAATTGTTGGGAATATGATCGGGAAAAGTCGGCAGTCGGCAGCGGCAGTTAGCAGTTAAGAGAAAACCTACTATTCTGCGTTTTATTAAACCGAAAATACAAAGTTTACGTAAAAATATGATAAGTTATTAGATGTATTGGCAAGCAAAGTTCTGCCGACTTCTTATGTGGTATTGGACAAAAGTTTTATTTTTTATATTGGTTGGAGCAATCGCCGTCTGGCTGGCGTTTGAGTATTTTACTTTTCCGAATATTTCAAAACTCCGTAATGAAAATCCGACGACGACTTCTTTGATTGAATATCGAATCCGTGAAACTCAGGGGGAAGGGAAAACGCCGACAAAAAATATGTATTGGCAGCCGATTGGACAGATTTCGCCGAATTTACAAAGAGCTGTTTTGGCGGGTGAAGATGCGAGATATTTTGAACACGACGGTTTTGATTGGGATGCGATCAACAAGGCTTGGGACGAAGCGAAAAGGGAAGGCGAAAGTGAGGCGAAAAAAGAAGGTGATTATAATCCCGATGACTGGATTCCGCCGATGCCGAAATTTAAGCGTGGTGCTTCGACGATCACACAACAGCTTGCTAAAAACCTTTATTTATCGGAAGAACGCTCGTTCTTGAGAAAGGGAAGAGAAGCCGCAATTACATATTTTTTGGAAAAGGAATTGAGCAAAAAAAGGATTCTGGAAATTTATTTGAATGTCATTGAATGGGGCGACGGAATTTACGGTGCGGAAGCCGCTTCGCGTCATTATTTCAAAAAATCCGCTTCAAATCTAACGCCAGCCGAAGCCGCTTATTTGTCGGCAATGATTCCGAGCCCGCTAAATATTTTTAATCCTAAAAAAAATCCAAAACGTGTAGTTCGCCGTCAAAGAGTAATTCAGAAAGGAATGAGATATATAAAACTTGCGTATTGAAAGATTAAAACTATCTAAAATTAAAAAGATGAGCTAACCTTAGCTCATCTTTTTAATTTTAGGTTAATTCCTGATTTCATTCGGCTGGGGCGGTAAAAATCTTCTCGGATTGATCGGTTTATTATCAAGCCGTAATTCATAATGCAGATGCGGTCCGGTTGAGCGTCCGGTTGAACCGATTAAACCCATTAATTGACCTCGCTGAATCATTTCGCCTTCATTTACCTCAATTCTGGAAAGATGTCCAAAGCGGGTTGTTAAACCGTTGCCGTGATCTAGTTCGATCATATAACCGTAACCGCCTTGCCATCCGGCTTTTTTAACAATAGCGTTTGCCGGGGCGACGATCATATCGCCTCTGTTGCCGTCAATGTCCATTCCCGCGTGGAATTCATAAGAGCGTCCGCCAAAAGGATTGCGACGAAAGCCGTATTCATTATTGATCTTTCCAAGATGAGACCAAATGGTCGGCAGAAATTGCGGATTACTGTTTGATTCAATACCTTGGAGTCTTTTTTCTAAAGCACTATCATTCGAGTCTGAACTTACCGTTGCTAATTGAAATTGATATGAACCTGCGGTCGGTCCGCCGCTGTTTATTGAGTATTCGTCTGAACTTTCCGGGCGGTCATAATTAAAGCGTTGTGTTTGTTCGATAGGAAATTCTTCGGTTTGTTTTACTTTTTGGGTCGAACTGTCGGTTTTGGAAGATGCCAGAACATTGGAATTATCATTGAATAATCCGAAGATACCAAATGATGCAATTCCTAAACATAAAATTAAACTGACGGCTGATGAATGTAATAATTTTTTTGAAATTTCAAATCTGCGAATATAAATTTTGTCTTTGGTCGTATGTGATAAAAGAAATGTATAATTACTGTTATTTTTTTGCATTAGCTAAGTATAGCTCCTTATTAATTTTGTTCCTCACAAAATAGTATCCGATATTTGTAATATGAATTTATGAAAACGCAATTCCTTTCAGAAAGATTTTAAAAACGTCTTAAAGTAAGGATTATATTTTTATGATTATTGGTTACTATTTTGTTTGAAGAATAATAAATAACATAGATAACCACTTAAAGCAAATTGTAATAAGTTTTAAGTGGTTGTCAGAATAATCGTATTAGAGAGTTATTTAAAAAGTTATTCTTTTTTACTGCGGTTTGAATTCCAAGTTCGCAAAACCAACATTCCGACGAAAAGGAAAATCGCGGCAAAAACCAGAAAGACTAAAACTTTGATAGCTGTCGTTAAAAAACCTATAAAAGCAATAACTTGCTTTAATAATGTAATTATCAAAGTAAGTATTGCGAAGATAGTTCCCCATCCGCTCTCACTCTGTACGGCAAATCCTGAGCCAAAGTCGGGGTTGACCAATAATGTAACCGTTAAAATTGCTAAGACTGAAATAACAAAAATACCGCCCCATTTTCCTGCGGTTTTTAACCAATTCGGCATAATACTAAAACCTCTCATTACTTTAATTCTACCATAAACTAACTTAAATCGTAAACGATTAACGCCGTCCTTTTTCTATCATACTAAAAAACTTATCTTTCTTTCCAACTTTTTGCACGAATTTTTGTCGGATAATCATTTGAAATATCAAAATCATTAGTTTCAAAACTACGCCTATCTATGTTATCTGCAAAGTTTGGAGAATTATTTGCGTCATTAAAATCGCTCCAATTTTTTTCTCTAATTTTACGGTTAAAAAGAAAATCTCTGAGCAGATATGCTCCCAAACCGATAAGTATTACGGGCAGAACGAATCTCATCAGAACTTGAATATTAAAAAATAATTGCAGCAGAAATGAAATCCCTATCACGGTCGAAACAATTCCCCAGAGTTTTGCATTGCCGGAAAATCTTTGAACAATTAAATCCTCCGCATCATTTGTGGTAACTCCGGCACGAATTAATTGAGCCGTCCGCCACGAATCGAGTGCGGCAAAAAGCCACATTCCCAAGAAACTCAAAACGAAAATCGCCGTGCCGCCCGTTAAAATCGCCATTTGGAACAGACCGACAAATAAAACAAAATAAACCAGAGATTTGGTTGTTTGACCGTTGTATGCCGCTCCGAGTCCGGGACAAATAAATGAAAGAAATGTTGCGATTATCGGGGATGTTTGCTTTTTGACGATTGGAACAAAAAATGCCTGATGTTTATTTCGAAGCAAATCAACACCTGCAACGATACAATCCTGACAAAATGGAAAACCCTTGATTCGATGGTCGCAAGCCGGACACAGAGATTTCCCGCATCCGTTGCAATTTACGACCGCTACATTTTGAATATGATAACTACAATTCATTTTTACTTTTTCTCTCTGACTGATATATTTTCTTTTACAACATTCGCACCTTGCTGATATGTCTGTTCGGCAAGTTCAAAACTCTTTCGATACATTCCGCCAAAATTTCCGGTCAGAGCGGTTTGGCTGAACATCAGAACAACAAACAAAATCATCATTGCAACCGGAGCAAGTTGTGGAACGGAAATCGGCAGCTCAATTCCGCGAATCCATTCCTTAACTTGTCCAACCCACGATGCCTTTACTTTTTCGGCTTCAGCCGTTCCAATCGTTGCCTCTAAAATGCTTGCATTTAAACCTTCGGGGACGGGGATTTCTTCCATTTTATATGTGTAGCAAGCGGCAATCGAGAGGACAACTGCTCCGGGCAGATCGGTGCATTTTTCGCAGAGAACGGCGTGGCGTTCCCAACGGTGAAAAACAGGTGCAGATAAAAATCCATCCAGATAATCTGTCAGATGTTCTTCAAAATCTTCGCACGGCATCGCCGTCTCCGGCATAGTCATTGAAAGAATACGTGCTTCCAAACTTGTTAAAGAGGCATTCGGGGTGGAAATTTCGCGGCAAATCTCAAGAGCGTCCTTCACTTCATTTAAAAGCGTATGGCACAGCGGACATTTCAGAGCATGTTCCGCCATAGACTTGTTTATTGGTTTGTCCAAAGTTTTATCAAGATAGTCTGTCAGATTATCTTCAAATTCGGAACAACCGATTACTTTTTCATCTTGAAATTTCATAACAAAATAATCTCTTTATATTATATGACTCAATCTTTTTCCAACTTTCTAAGTAATAAGATTTTTTTCATTTTAGTTCCCTATTTTATAGACTCTAAATTACCCCTAAATTTGCACAACCCGCATTCGACGCAGGATTTTTGCCAATTCGATCCTGCCGCGATTTATCCGTGATTTCACCGTTCCTTCGGGAATGTCGAGAACTTCTACGATCTCTTTATAAGAAAGTTCTTCGATGTCCCGCAAAATTACGCAAGTTTTCAAATCCGAGGGCAATTTGTCAATTCCTTCCTGAACCTGATGTGCAAGTTCCCGACGCTCGACCTCCTTTTGAGCCGAAGTTCCGACTGCTCTCAGATGAAACATATGTTTATCAACATCGTCCGCCATCGAGTTTTGCGGATTTCGCTGCCGCTTGCGATAATCGTCAATTATCAAATTTCTTGCCAGACGCATCAGCCAATTCGACAAATGCCCTTGCTTGGAATCAAATTGCTCAAGCGTGTTATAAACTCTGACAAAAACTTCCTGCGTTAAATCTTCTGCCGCTTGGATATTCGATGTAAATCTGTATGCAAGATTAAAGATTCTACGGGAGTAAGTCGTTACAATTTCCTCCCACGCCGCACCGTCTCCGGCACGGCAACGCCTGACGAGTTCCTCACCCGTTTCGACTGCTTTTGTCTTTAATGCCTCCAAATTATTTCATCTCCAAGCGATAGCTTCAAAAAACCGACAAAACATTTGATTTTGCTCTGTCAATTGGTTTTTACGAATGCGAAAAATAAAAGTTCCGATAAATATTTATTTTTTAAATATAATTTTACCTTCTTATTACATTTTATTTATTTATTCAAATACTATAATCTTTTGAATTAATCGAATTCTATAAAATAACTCGTTTAATCTAAAAGAATTCCCCGTCTGCTTGCAGCGTGGGTTTCCTTATTAGCCCTGAAAGGGCGACAGTTCTTTGTTCTTAGAAAATTCGTGGTAGTCGGTGCTTTGACCGACTAATTTTCGGGCG
>MWWE01000027.1_pt1 | contig 20259 bp, 20 predicted proteins | sample 1047301 | NCBI WGS metagenome assembly MWWE01 (sample SAMN06349973, study PRJNA376086) | soil metagenome | isolation source: MS1-1 sample Antarctic (ecotone) soil | place: Antarctica
ATGCAAGACGTAAGAGAGTTAAAAGAAATTAAAGATATTCAAAGGGAAATCTACCCTCCGATGGTCGAAGGTGTTCAGGATTACGGCACTGTAACCGATAAGATCAGCGATATTACGCTGAAAAAACGCACACCATTTGGCTGGTTTATCGGTTTCGGGATCGGGTTTCTACTTTTGCAGTTATTAATGTTGACTGTAACTTATCTCTTAGCAACGGGTGTCGGAATTTGGGGTAATAACCAACCTGTCGGCTGGGCTTTTCCGATTATCAATTTTGTTTGGTGGATCGGAATCGGACACGCCGGAACACTTATTTCCGCTATTTTGCTGCTCTTAAATCAAAAATGGCGAACTTCGATCAATCGTTTTGCTGAGGCAATGACGCTATTTGCAGTTGCTTGTGCCGGAATGTATCCGCTTCTGCACACGGGGCGACCGTGGCTTGCATACTGGATGTTTCCATATCCGAATACGATGGGAATGTGGCCTCAGTTTCGCAGTCCTTTGATTTGGGACGTTTTTGCGGTTTCAACTTATGCGACAGTTTCGCTTCTATTCTGGTATGTCGGTTTGATTCCCGATCTGGCAACTTTGCGGGATCGTGCAAAAAATAAGTATTTCAAATTCGCTTACGGGTTACTTTCGATGGGTTGGCGTGGTTCGGCAAGACACTGGCATCGTTATGAAATAGCTTATCTGCTCTTAGCCGGACTTTCGACACCACTTGTTTTATCGGTTCACTCAATCGTAAGTTTAGACTTCTCGGTGGCACAATTACCGGGTTGGCACGCGACGATCTTCCCGCCTTATTTTGTTGCGGGGGCGATTTTTGCAGGGTTTGCGATGGTTCTGATTCTTTGTATTCCTCTGCGTGTCTTTTATAACCTAAAGGATTTGATTACCGACACACACCTTAATTATATGGGTAAGGTGATGCTTGCAACGGGAATGATCGTAGTTTACGGCTACGCGATGGAGGCATTTTTTGCGTGGTATTCAGCCGCTGCGTTCGAGCGTTATATGATGTATAACCGTATGTTCTCAGGTCCTTATTGGTGGTCTTACTGGCTTTTGATTTTCTGTAACGGTGTTTCGATTCAGTTCCTTTGGTTTAAGCGTTTCCGGGAGAGTGCATTTTGGTTGTTTATCATTTCGCTGGTTGTCAGCGTCGGTATGTGGCTGGAGCGATTTGTAATTATCGTAACGAGTTTGCACAGAGATTTTCTGCCGTCATCTTGGGGAATGTATGCACCGACAATTTGGGATTGGTCAATGTTTCTCGGAACGATAGGATTATTTATTACTTTGATATTTTTGTTCGTGCGGATGCTTCCGGTTATCTCGATTTTTGAGGTCAGAACACTTCTGCCGCAGGCTGAAGTTGCACATGGTGCGGTTGAACCTGATAGTGAAGGAGTTCAGACGGATCATATGGATCAGATTAATTTACCGAAGGGTGTAGATACGGATTAGAATTTGTTAGATTGAAATTGCAGTTGGCTTTTTTTAAGTTTACTCGCTTACGGAACAAGGGCAACTCACCCATGTCAAGCCGTTTGCCGGTAAGCAAAAAGCCAACTGCAAATATCAAAAGATATGAAAAAAAATTACGGATTATTAGCGGAATTTGATACGACGACCGAGATTGTCAGGGCGGCTGAGCTAGTTCGTGATGCCGGATTTACAAAAACTGATGTGTTTTCGCCATTTCCAATTCACGAAATGGATCAGGCACTCGGTATTAAAAGAACTATTCTGCCGTATATGGTGTTTGGCGGAGGAATAGCAGGTTTACTGACAGGTCTGGCTTTGCAATACGGGACACACGTTATAGATTATCCGATTATCGTCGGCGGTCGTCCGTTCTTTAGTTTGCCCGCGTTTATTCCGCCGATGTTTGAATTAACCATTCTGCTGGCAGCCTTCACAGCGGTGATCGGAATGATTTTATTAAACGGTTTGCCGAAGCCGTATCATCCGGTTTTTAATGTTCCGAGATTTAATCTGGCGACCAGAGAGAAGTTTTTCCTGCTTATCAAAGCGGATGATCCGAAATTTAATTACGAAGAAACAAAAAGTTTTATGGAAAGTCTGAATCCGCAGGAGGTTTTTGATGTTGACGAGTAAATTTGAAACACGGAGACAAGGAGAGACGGAGACACGGAGAGAAAAAGGCAATTTGTGCAAAAACTCCCCGCGTCGCCGCGTCGCCGTGTCCCCGCGTCTTCTTATAAACTGCCTTCTGCTTACTGCCTTCTGCCTAGTGGCAATCGGCTGCCGTTACGATATGCAGGATCAGCCGCGTTACAAACCGTATAAAGAAAGCGATTTTTTTAGTGACGGCAAAGCGATGAGAGATTTGCCCGAAGGCACGGTCGCACGCGGACAGCTTAGGGAAAACAAGGCTTTTTATACAGGTAAAAAAGATAACGCCGATCCGAACGCTCAGGTTGAAACAACGACAGATGCGGCGGGCAATACACTTGTTTCGAGTTTTCCGAATGATGTTACGGAATTTCCGATTCCTCTAACTGAAGAATTACTTGAAAGAGGCGAACAGAGATACAAAGTTTTCTGTATCGTCTGTCACGGTCCGGTCGGAAAAGGTGATGGAATGGTTGTGCGTCGCGGTTATCCCGCACCGCCGACTTATCATGATGACCGTCTGAGAAATGCACCCGTCGGACACTTTTTTGATGTGATGACCAATGGCTGGGGCAAAATGAACAGTTACGCATCGCAAATTCCCGTGGCGGATCGTTGGGCGATTGTGACGTATATACGAACACTTCAAATCAGCCAAAATCCGAACGGCAATATGACGATGGATAATTCAGCAAATTCCGCAACGCAAAATAATAACGCAAACAGCAACACTTTAAATGCAAATACAAATCCGGCAAATGGAGCAGCAGCAAACACGAATCAAAACGGAGGTGGCAATTAATGATAGATAACACCTTCGAACCACCTGAGTTTTTAGACCGTTGGCAAACTGTCGCTCTCGGCATCGGTGGAGTATTTACGATAATCTGGATCGTCGGTTGTTTGATTGATACGCAAAATGCTTTACGCGGATGGCTCTTGGGATACATAGTTTTTTGCGGGATCGGAATCAGCGGAATCGGGATTTTGCTTCTTCAGTATCTGACGGGCGGTGCGTGGGGCGTTGTTATCAGAAGAGTTGTCGAGGCTTGTTCGCGGACAATTCCGGTTTTGGCTATCTTGTTTCTTCCGATTTTATTGGGAGTTTTCAATCTTTATGAATGGGCAAATCATCCCGAAGATCATTTTGTCGCGGCAAGAGGAATTTATCTGGAGCCGCTTTGGTGGGGAATTCGGGCGGTTCTGTATTTTGTTTTATTCGGCGTAATGGCGTATATGCTGAACAAATGGTCGCGTCAGCAGGATAATTCGGAAAGTTACGAAGAATCGGCGATCTATCTGGCAAAAGCGACAAGATTCTCAGGTCCGGCGATAATTGCTTATGTTCTGCTCGTTACATTTTTGTCGGTTGACTGGATGATGACACTCGAACCGCATTGGTTTTCGACGATGTGGGGATTTTTATTCGTTGCGGGTTGGGCGTTGAGTTGTTTCTGTTTTTCGGTTGCGATTTTGGCAAACCTGGCTGATAAACCGCCTTTGGACAGAGTTTTAGGCAAAAGACATTTTCACGACATCGGAAAATTAATGCTCGCACTCGTGATGGTTTGGGCATATTTCAACTTTTCGCAGTATTTAATTATCTGGTCGGGAAATCTGACGGAGGAAACGCCGTATTTTGTCGTCAGATCAAAAGGAGTCTGGGGAGCAATCGGCATACTTTTGATCGTTTTTCATTTTGCTTTTCCGTTTCTGATATTGCTGATGCAGGATTTCAAACGCAAGGCAAAATGGCTCGCGGCTTTGGCGGTTTTCATAATATTTATGAGATTCGTTGATATGTTTTATATCATCGGACCGAGTCCGAGACTCGGCGAACTCAAACTGCATCTTTTGGAAGTTCCGTTTCGTTTAACTCCCTGGGATATTGTCGCACCGATTGCCGTCGGCGGACTTTGGTTTGCATATTTCATATATCAATTGAAAAAACGTCCGCTTGCTCCATATAAAGACCCGTTTTTTGAGAATGCAGTAAAACACGGAAAAGGTCACTAGGATTCGCAATTTGCGAGTTTCGATTTGTGATTGAGTTCCTTAATTTTAGTGCTGAATTGTTTTAGTCAGATTAGAATATTTAATAAGATTACAGATTGCAAATCGTATATTGAAGATCGAAAATAAAGATATGTCAAAGCAAAAAGCAAGAGAACACGAAGAAAGTTATGTGGATTTTGATCAGCCGTATGAACAAAACATCATCGGTATGCGGGGAATCATATATTTCGCCATTGGTCTGATTTTGTTGATTGTTATTACATTTGGATTAATGTGGGTTTTTCAGTATCAAGTTCTGCAGCCGGATTATAATGAGGCAAACGAGCGAGATCAGAATCCGATGGAGTTTTCCAAAGATGAAAAACTTCCGCCTGAACCACGTCTGCAATCCGCTCCGGGATTTGGAGTTGACGATCCGAGAAACGGACAACGTATAAATCTTGAATTGCGTGAACCGCAAGCCGAATATCATCAATTGACGAAGATTTGGCAAGACCAATGGGAAAATGGTCAAAAAGATGAAAAGACGGGAACGGTAATTTCTCTGCCGATTGATGAAGCGAAGGAAAAGTTTCTGGAAGGCAGTAAAAATATTAATACAACGACCGGAGAAACGGGAGAAAAAGCATTAAATGAAGCGAGAACAATGATTTCTGCTTCAAGTGCCGGGCGTATGGCTTCGAATGTAAGAAGGTAGTAAAAAATGAAAAGAAGTTCAGAAAATTCAGCAGTTTTGAAACTGAAACTTTTGGTAAGTTTGGGTATTTTAATTATTTTGGCAAGTGCCGTCTTTGCTCAAAAAACAGAGCATTACAATTCGCCGCTTTATTCGCCGAAAACTTACGATCCGGGGCAAAGTGAAGGTTCAAGTAATGGAATGCCGTCGGCTTTGAAAAAAGTCGGGATCGAGCAGAACTTGAATTCACAACTTCCTTTGGATGCAGTATTTAAGGATGAAAACGGTAACGAAGTTAAACTCGGAAAATATTTCGGAAATGGAAAGCCGGTGATTCTGGCTCTGGTTTATTACGAATGTCCGATGCTTTGCAACGAAGTTTTAAATGGCTTGACGGGTTCTTTAAAGGGAGTTTCGTTTGATGCCGGAAAAGATTTTGATGTAGTGGCGATCAGCTTTGACGCACGCGAGAATGAAAAGCCGGATTTAACAAAGAACAAAAAAATAAGCTATGTCGAAAGATACAACCGCCCCGGAACAGCGGACGGCTGGCATTTTCTCACTGGTAAGCAGAGCGAGATTGATAAAGTAACCAAAACCGTCGGATTTCATTATAATTTTGATGAAAGAACAAATCAGTTTGCACACGCCGGCGGAATTATGATGGCAACGCCCGAAGGCAAACTTTCCAGATATTTCTACGGCATTGATTATTCGCCGAAAGATGTAAAATTCGGCATTATGGAATCGTCAAAAGACAGAATCGGAAATCCGGTCGAACAGCTTTATTTATATTGTTATCATTACGATCCTTCATCGGGGAAATATGGTTTTGCGATTCTGAACGTTCTACGGCTGATGGGAGTTGCCACTTTACTCGGATTAGGTTTAATGTTTTTTATTTTTTGGCGTAGAAATAAGAAAATGAGTTAATGGTTCGTTGTTTGTTGTTAGTTGTAAAGAAAGAAGCAATTAGCAATCAACAATTAACAATCAACAAAATTATGCAAAATAAATCGTGGGTTTCATTATTTCCAGAAGACGCATCAACATTTGCGTGGCAGGTGGATTATTTATATTTTTATCTGATTGCGGTCAGCGTATTTTTTACAGTTGCGATTGTGGTGGCAATTTTCTATTTCTCGATTCAATACCGCGAAAAAGAAAAATATGCGACACCGGACGAAATTCACGGCTCAATACCGCTTGAATTATTTTGGTCATTTATTCCTTTCGTAATTTCGATGACGATTTTTCTGGGCGGTGCAGTTGTTTATTACAATCAGTATAAAATTCCTGCCGATAATATGGAAATATATGTGGTCGGAAAACAATGGATGTGGAAAATTCAACATCAGACCGGACAAAGAGAAATTAATGAATTGCACGTTCCCGTCGGACGCAAAGTAAAGTTGACGATGACGACGGAAGACACTTTGCACTCTTTCTTTATTCCGGCGTTTCGCACAAAGGCGGATGTCGTGCCGGGACGCTATACGACGCTGTGGTTTGAGGCGACGAAGCCGGGCAAATATCATTTATACTGTGCGGAATATTGCGGGTTGAACCATTCGGGAATGGGCGGTTGGGTTTATGTGATGGAGCAAAAGGATTTCGACAACTGGCTTGCTGGAAGTGTTTCCGATCAAACTCCCGTGCAGTTGGGTGAAGATTTATTTACGAATAAATTAGGTTGTGCTTCGTGCCACGCCGGAGCAAATCAACGCGGAGCAAAACTCGAAGGAATTTACAATCACGAAGTAAAATTGGTCGGCGGACAAACCGTTATTGCCGATGATCAGTATATTCGCAATTCGATTTTGAATCCGGGCGGTCAAATCGTCGAAGGCTATCAGCCGATTATGCCGACTTTCAAAGGACAAGTTACAGAAGAGCAGCTTGTTGCATTAATTGCTTATATTAAATCTCTAAGCGGCGATACAAGCGGGGCGGCAACCGGTTCAAGTTCGACGAAATCAATGGAAACTCCGAAAAAAGAAGAGCCGCAAGGAGCTATTACAAATCCGAAAATTCCGAACAATCGCCCGAATGAAAATCCGGTTGAAAGCAATGGGGGAGTTAAGTAGTTATGGAAAATCTAGATGCAGTTAATCTTGAAAGTAGAGAAGAATTACCGAGCGATAATTATTTAAAAAACGGTTACACCTTAAAATCGTGGCTTCTGACCAAAGATCATAAACGCATTGCGATTATGTATTTGATTAGTGTTTCCGTATTCTTTATGATCGGCGGATTATACGCGGCGACTATTCGGCTTGAATTATTAACGCCCGCAACCGATCTGGTTCAATCGGGGACATATAACCGAGTCTTTACACAGCACGGAATCATAATGATTTTCTTCTTTTTGATTCCTTCAATTCCAGCGGTTTTGGGTAATTTTTTAATACCCATTATGATCGGTGCAAAAGACCTTGCATTTCCGCGTATCAATCTTTTAAGTCTTTACATTTATTGGATTGCAGGCGGTTTGGCACTTTGGGCATTAATGCAGGGCGGAGTTGATACAGGCTGGACATTCTACACGCCGTATTCGACGACATTTTCAAATTCTTACGTGATGGCGGTCGGTTTAGCGATTTTTATAAACGGATTTTCGTCTATTTTAACGGGACTGAATTTTATTGTAACGATTCACACAATGCGAGCTCCCGGAATGACCTGGTTTCGTTTACCGCTTTTCGTTTGGGCTCATTATGCGACAAGTCTGGTAATGATGCTTGGAACGCCCGTTATTGCAATCACTGTTTTGTTGCTTGCTTTAGAAAGATTTACAAGAATCGGAATTTTCGATCCGGCAATCGGCGGCGATCCGATTTTGTTTCAGCATTTATTCTGGTTCTATTCACATCCGGCGGTTTATATTATGATTCTGCCCGGAATGGGAGTTATCTCGGAACTTATTTCCAATTTCGCCCGCAAGAAAATTTTCGGTTACGAATTTATCGCTTTTTCATCAATCGCCATCGCCGTTTTCGGTTTCCTCGTTTGGGGACACCATATGTTCGTTTCGGGACAATCAATTTATGCAGGATTGGTTTTCTCATTCCTGACAATGGTTGTCGCAGTTCCTTCGGCGATCAAAATGTTCAACTGGACGGCGACGCTCTATAAAGGTTCGATTTCCTATGATACGCCGATGCTTTACGCTATCGGATTTATGGGATTATTTTTAATCGGCGGTTTAACGGGGCTGTTTTTAGGAGCGATTGGTTTAACCGTTCACCTGACCGACACATATTTTATCGTCGCCCATTTTCATTATGTAATGGTCGGCGGACAGGTAATTGCATATCTTGGCGGAATCCATTATTGGTGGTCAAAAATGACCGGAAAAATGTATTCGGAATTTTGGGGTAGAATCTCGGCGATGCTTGTGTTTGTCGGGTTTAACTTAACATTCTTCCCGCAGTTTATTTTAGGTTATCAGGGAATGCCCCGGCGTTATGCTGCTTACCCGGAAGAATTTCAGGTTTTAAACGTATTCTCAACCGCCGGAGCATCCGTGCTTGGAATCGGGATGGTTATGCCCGTTGTCTATCTGACGCATTCATTGATCTGGGGCAAAAAAGCACCTTCAAATCCATATATGCACCCCGGTTTGGAATGGCGAACAACATCGCCGCCGCCGACCTTCAACTTTGAAGAAACTCCGGTTGTAACTTGGGAAGCGTATGAATTCGGTGAGGAAAGCGGGATGGATTTAGACAGAGCGAGAAGAAGAGATGCGGAAGTAGTTCGTACTGAGCAATTGCCTTAGTAAGAAGCGGCAGAAGCAGTTGCAGAAGGAGAAAGTAGTTAAGGATTTTGAGTAAATCCAAAATCTAAAATCCAAAATCAAAATATGGCAGAACATTTACACGACGATCATTATCACGCACCCGGACTTCAGCATCAATTTGATGATATGAAGCAGCAGATGGATTCCGTAACAATCGGGATGTGGGCATTTCTCGCTCAGGAAATTATGTTCTTTGGCGGAATGTTCACGGTCTATCTGGTTTTCCGTTCCAAATTTCCGATGGCATTTGCGGCAGGAAGTAATCACCTTGATCCTTTTATGGGCGGTCTGAATACGCTTGTGCTAATTGTCAGTAGTTTAACAATGGCTCTGACGGTTTATTACGCTCAAAAGGGAAAACGTCAGATGCAGGTAATTTTAATTATTCTGACAATGATTTTTGGTGTAACATTTTTGGTCGTCAAATATTTTGAATATAAACAAAAATACGATCACGGATTAGTTCCTGTTACAGGTTGGAATAAGGTTATAAAAGAAGGCGAACATAAAGAAAAAGCCTTTTTACGACTTCCATTTGAAGTCAAAGCCTCAGCCGCCGAAAGCGAAGCTGGAGGCGGAGAAGAACTTCACCCCAATCCGCACGGTGATTTTCATATTCCCGATTCGGATGTAGCTTTGGCAAATTTGGCTAAAGAGGAAGGATTTTTAACCGAAAGTGAGAAAGTCGGATATTTTAAAGATGTCAGATTTGCTTCGGACGGCACAGTTGCGTCTGTTGGCGAGGTTGACAAAGAAAGATTTCAGGGAAAAGTTCGCATATTCTTTTGGATTTATTTTGTAATGACGGGCTTGCACGCTCTGCATATGATAATCGGGCTTGGAATTATGCTCTGGCTTTTATACAAGGCTTGGCGTAGCACATTTTCCGCTGAATATTATTCGCCCGTAGAAATTGCCGGTTTATATTGGCACTTTGTTGATATTGTCTGGATTTTCCTATTTCCGCTGCTTTATTTACTCGGCAGACATTTCTTGGCGGGAGGGCATTTATAAATATGAGCGAACACGAACACGCATTAGAACACGGACACGAAGAAGAACATATTGGAATTCCCGGATACATCGGCGTTTTTTTAGTTCTGGTTTTTGGAACAATAATAACTTATTACGTTGCTTTGGTTGACTTGGAATGGATTTTCCCCGGTGCGAATACGCTTGTGGCTTTACTCATCGCGTTTACTAAAATGACTTTTGTCGTGTTGTTTTTTATGCACGTCCGTTGGAGTTCCAGATTGATCTGGCTTTCGGCAATTGCCGGATTCTTTTGGTTGGCGATTATGTTTGCATTTACGATGCAGGATTATTTAACCCGCTCAATCTTAGGCAGATAGGATAAAAAAAGAGATGAAAATCCGAGAACGCGGTGCGAAAAGGCAAATGCTTTTGAAGTGCCGCGTCTTTGTATGTTAGGAAATAGTGTTTTGGTCGTGTTATTATTAGCGATTTAGTAACCGGGAATTTATCTTTTATAATAATCAATAATATATTTGTGAAAGCAATTTTAATACAACAATCAAATAATTTAATACATCACAAACGACTGATGTTAAAACAAATCTCTTTTATAAAACTATCCGCATTATTTATTATTCTATCTGCTCTGTTTTTGAGTGGTTGTAATAATCCTTTTAGCCCGAAATCGAAACAAAAAGCTGCAATTCTCCTCGAATCCGATGATGCAACTCAGGCACAATTGATCAAGCAGATTAATTATTTTGCATCAGTTAATTCTATGCGTGCTTTTATGGATTTGAAGTTTGAAGATAATTCATATGCCGAACTTGGCATCGCTGAAAAATATAAAACAGCAGATGGAGAAATAGTTGTTCAACGTCCCGCGAAAATCCTTCTAAAGGTAAAAGTTCCGATTATAAAAACCGATGTTGCACAGATGACATCTGATGGTGAAAACTTTCGTGTGGCTGTTTTGCAGGATGGTGGAAGCGGTAAATACAGAAAATTTGTAAAAGGTAAAAATAATACCGATTATTCTCTGTTGCAGGAGAAAATTGTCGGGCTGGAAAATGGCAACAAGGAAATAAAGCAGAATGTAAATGCTTTTGCGAATTTGCGTCCTCAGCATTTTACCGATGCGATGCTTGTCCGTCCAACCGATTCTTCCAAATATTCCTATGTAAAAAGTTCTATATTACAGGAAGAATTTGATATAAATGCTTCTAAAAAATCACCGACCAGATGGGTTTTACGGAATTATTACCTGATTGATGAGTTTCAGAAAGATGAGAACGGAATTTTAATAATCACAAGACGTTTCTGGTTTGACAGAACCGGAAAAATCCGGCTTGCCCGTCAGCAGATTTTCGATCCTGTGGGCGAAGTTGAATCTGATATTGTTTATGGATTGGAAGGTGAATTGACGGAGAATAGTGAGTTTACACTTCCTTTACAAATAGAAGTTACACGCCCGAAAGAGAAATATAAGATGCGTTTGAAATATCAGTCACCAAAATCGGTTTCAATAGGAAAGGATTATCCCGACAGAGCGTTTGTCCTGGAAAATTCGTGGAATCTGGAAGAACTTGATCTGGATAAAAAACTTGCTGAAATCAAAGGTCGGCAGACACAATCAAGCGGAAATACGGAAATAAAAGCTGCAAATAATAAATAAAATAATCATTGTTCGATGAGCGATATAATTTTAGAAACAGAAAATCTGACCAAAATCTATAAGGTCGGAAAAGTTGAAACCCACGCTTTGCGTGGCGTTTCTTTAGCGGTCGAAAAAGGTGAATTTGTCGCCATAATGGGACAATCGGGCTGCGGAAAATCCACGCTTCTGCATCTTTTGGGCGGTTTGCTTTCGCCGACGGACGGGAAAATTCTGATAGATAACGAGGATATTTCAAAAGTAACGGACGCAAAACGCACCGACATACGCCGCCGCAAGATCGGTTTTGTTTTTCAAAGATTTAATCTGTTCCCGACTTTAACTGCCGACGGAAATCTGCGGCTTGCCGAAAGAATTCATTCGGGAAACGGCGGCAACGGCAACGCTGAAAACCGCCGCGAAATCCTCAGTTTATTAAAACTCGAAAATAAAATGAATAATAAACCGCTCGAACTCTCCGGCGGTGAACAACAGCGGGTTGCGTTGGCAAGGGCAGTAATTAACAGCCCCGCAATAATTCTGGCGGACGAACCGACGGGAAATCTCGACACGGAAAATTCCGAGATTGTCTTAAATATGTTCAAAGAATTAAACGAACGGTATAATCAAACAATTTTGATGATTACACACGACCCGGAAGCCGCCGCATACTGCAAAAGGAAAATTCAAATGCGTGATGGTTTGATCGTGGATGAATAATTTTTATTTTTTTAATGGTTAGATAGATGAAAAGAATTATCTTATGGGATTATGAACGCGGCACCTGGCAATACGATGCGTTTTGTCTTCTGATAATCACATTTATATTTCTTACGCCGAAAACGTGGTTTGAAGGTAAAGAAAGAGATGCAACCCCAAAGCCGCTTACAACCGTCCAAACGCAGGATTTTTTATCCGTAAAAGATAAAAAGGAATTGAAAAAACTTAGCGGAAATTTTAAGAAATAATAATTAAAAATAATATCAAAATGTCATCATTTAATTGACATACGCTGAGTCTTGATGTTAGAGAATAGAGGTCGGAATTTGCGAGAGTAAAGAAATTTTGACCTCTGATCTCTAACATATTTTTATAGGAGTTATATTTATGCAAAAAATTATAAGATTAGGTTTATTTAGTATCGTTTTCACATTTATTTTCAGCATATTTTCTGTTGAACGTGCAAATGCACAAGGTCCTTTGACCGAGGTTCTAAACAGAATGGAAGCACATCAAAAATCTCTAAGTTCTCTAAAAGCAAATGTCAAAATGTCGAAAATTGATGCGACGCTTGGGGAAGAAGATATAACAGTCGGAACTGTAGTTTATTTGCCGCAAAATGGGCAAAATGATTATGTCCGAATTGATTGGACAAAACCTGTTGAGGAGTCATTAGCTGTTGTTAAAGGTTCATACGTCCTTTACAGACCACGCTTAAAGCAAGCGATATGCGGCGAAACGGATAAAGTGAAAGGCTCAGGAACGGCAAATAATGCCTTGGCGTTTATGAGTATGTCCAAATCACAATTAAAAGCCAATTATCAGGTTAAAATGCTTGGGGAAGAAAAAGTTAGCGGAACATCGGTTGCACATTTGCAGCTAATTCCAAAAACAAAATCAAGTTATCAATCGGCAGATATTTGGGTGAATGTTGATGGAATGCCGATTCAGGCGAGAGTAATTGAAAAAAATAAGGATTCAACTACAATTCAACTTTCAAGTATATCCAAAAATTTAGGTTCGATTAACGGCGGCATTTTCAAGATTAATTTACCTAAAAATGTAAAATGTACGAGAGGTTAAATTTTCCAAACAAATAATTTATTAAAAAGGCTTTGGCTAAATCGGTCAAAGCCTTTTATGCGAGTTTGAAAAGAATCTGTTCAAACACTATAATTACGAGTTTGATTCATTCCGCAGAATTTAATTAGGTTATTTATGCCAAAGGCAAGCAGTTTTTCGCGGTTTACGCGGGGAGTTAAACATACGGTCAAAGCGTTTGCTTCAACGAAGCATCCGGTTTTAGTTCACATCGTCCCGATGCGGCGATGCAATCTCGCCTGCACATATTGCAACGAATACGACAAAACGAGCGATCCCGTGCCGATTGACGAAATGCTCAAACGCATTGATAAACTCGCGGAATTCGGAACTTCTGTCATAACAATTTCGGGCGGCGAACCGATGATGCACCCAGAAATCTATGAAATCATTGCCAGAATTCGCCATCACGGAATGATCGCGGGCTTGATTTCTAATGGCTATTATTTTCAGCCGAAAAAGATCAAAAAATTAAATGAAGTAGGTTTGGATTATCTACAAATCTCGATTGATAATGTAACGCCTGATGAAGTTTCAAAGAAAAGTTTAAAAGTTCTCGACAGCAAATTAGTAAATCTCTCCGAACACGCTAAATTCAAAGTAAATATCAATTCGGTTGTCGGCGGCGGCGTGGCAAATCCTGACGAAGCGTTGATAATTGCAAATCGTGCCATCGAATTAGGTTTCTCATCAACCGTCGGTGTGATTCACGACGAAATGGGTTTGAACAAAGGTTTGACCGACCACGAAAAACGCATCTATTCCGAGATCAAAGCCAAAGGACAAAGCAGTTACGCCCGTTGGAATTGGTTTCAAGACAAACTCGTCGAAGGCGAAGAATACGATTGGCGTTGCCGTGCCGGAGCAAGATATTTATACGTCTGCGAAGAAGGCTTAGTCCATTGGTGTTCGCAACAACGCGGCACGCCCGGAATCTCCTTGCACGAATACACGCACAAAGATATGGCACGCGAATACATCACCGAAAAATGGTGTGCCCCAACCTGCACCATCCAATGCGTCCACCAGGTCGGACACCTCGACGCTTGGCGTGATAAACAAATTTCGGTTGATGATTATAATAAGAAAAATGGAAAAGGCTTGAAAAAAGAAACCGTTCGGCGAATTCTGAAAGCAGAATAATTCCCTTGATAATTTCTCTGATAAATCGTTGATTTTTTATTCCATTAATTAAATTATATCAGGCAACTAAATAATTAAAAAACTAATCTAAACTTTAGGGCAGCCAACTAGCGTATTTGAAGTATAATTTAGATAGATTTCCGTTTTATTCAATTTGTTAGATAAAGCTGTTTAGATTTTAAACCAAAATTTTAGGGGGATTATGATGAAAAAATTTAAACAAATAACATTTGCCGGATTTTTGCTGGCATTCTTATTTGTTTTCGGGTTAAGCCTTGATGTTTCGGCACAAGGTAGAAGCGGACAGCGTGGTAATAGCAATCCGGGCAGCAGCGGCAGACCAACGAGTTCGCCGGGTGTTAACAGAGGAATCAATACTGCCGGAGATCGCTCGAACGGTCGTTCGAATGATGGTCTGAATTCAGCTTCGAGAAATTCAAACGGAAGATCCGACAGGGGGATCGAACGGGCACGCCTGCAACGCGAAAATGCTCAACAGGCTGATAGAGAACTCAGAAGAAATCCGGGTATTGCCAATGGACTGAGGACAAATGCCAATGATTTGCGAGAGGATTATCAAAACGCCTTAACGGTTAATCCAAATTTGAAGTTCGGACAATTTGTTGCGGCGAATATGCTTTCAAGAAATTTAGGCGAACGCTTTTCTAATGTTACGACAGAAGCTGTTTTGCAGGGATTGGCGGACGGCGACAGCATCGGTGAAACTTTGAGAAATCTAGGTGTCAGCAAAGACGAAGCAAAGGAAGCGAAAAAAAGAGTTGAACGTCAAATGAAAGAAAACAGACGTCAGGATTAGCAGTAATCTTTATCTTTCAGATACATATTTTTGGAAACAGAAGTGATTTTTTCAATAAGAACAATCACTTCTGTTTTAATTATGTTTAGATAAGCAAACCAAATGAAACCAAATAGCAAAAAAGATTTGGTAAAATGTTTGCTGTGTTCATCAAACGATCACGAATTCTTTTTCAGAGACAAATTTCGAGCATACAGGCGTTGCAATGTATGCTCGATTATTTTTGTGCCGATGGAATTTCACGTTTCAAAAGAAAATGAAAAAGCACGTTATGAAGAACATAATAATGATTCAGACGATATTCGATACAGAGAGTTTTTAGAACGAATTACAATTCCGATAAAGTCGCGTTTTACGAAAGGTGCGAAAGGCTTGGATTTTGGCTGCGGCTCAACGAATTTACTGGCGGACGTTTTTAGAGAAAGTGGGTTTGAAATGGAAGTTTATGACCCGTTTTATGAAATAGATAAATCGGTTCTCAGTAAAAAATATGATTTTATCGTTTCAACCGAAGTGGTTGAGCATTTAAATAATCCTTTACCGGAATTTGAAAAACTGTTTGCAATGCTGAAAGCAAACGGTGTGCTTGGCGTGATGACTCGCATTTTTGATGATTCGATTGATTTCAAGACTTGGCATTACAAAAATGACCGCACGCACATTGGGTTTTATTCGATTGAAACTTTTGACTGGTTGGCGAAATATTTCGGCGTAAAGTATTCTCAGATTGAAAGCGACATTTTTGTTTTTGAATCAAATAAATTATGAAGATCGAAGAACTCGCATATCACAAAACGGATTTGGGCGAACTGATTTTGCGTCGTCGGGAAGAACCGCGTTTGCAGAAAGGGGAAGTTTTTGAAGTTAAACTCGGCGATGAATTTCTGATGTCGAGTTTGTTTACCGAAGGCGAAAAGGAACTTGCAAATATCGGCTTGGCAGGACTTAAAGGCAAACTGGATGTCGTTGTCGGTGGACTCGGGCTTGGTTACACGGCTGTCGCGGCGTTGGAAAATAAGGATGTTTGCTCGCTGCTTGTAATTGATAAATTTCAGGAAGTGATTGACTGGCATAAACAAAAACTCGTGCCGTTGGGAAAAGTTTTGTCGGAAGACAAAAGATGCGAATTAAGGCAAGGCGATTTTTTTGAACTGGCTCGAACCGGTTTTGGTGTGTCAAATGATGAGCGAAAATTTGATGCGGTATTGCTTGATATTGATCATTCACCCGAACATTTTCTTGATGAAAAAAACGAAACTTTTTACAGAAAAAAGGGACTCGAATTTTTACAAAAGCAATTAAAAAACGGCGGAGTTTTTGCACTTTGGTCAAATGATCCGCCCGATGTGTTATTTACGAAACACTTGAAATCCATATTCGCCACGGCTACTGCACATAATATCGAATTTCCAAATCCCTATACAAATTCTACTTGTGTTAATTCCATATACACAGCTACTAAATAAATCCAGGAACTAAAAAACTGTCTGGGAACTCTAAAAAATGTATCGCCATTACATAAATTTGTTATAGTAAGGATTCATAAAACTTTTACAAACATTCAGCCAGCCGGAAGATGCAAAATATAGTTCAATGGATACAAAGTCATTTAGACAGTTTAGGTCTAAGCCCTGTTGTTCAGACGCGGTTATTTACATCGCTTTTTGCAATCCTGTCTTTATTAATTCTTCGCCGAATAATTTTATTATTTGTAAATCGCCGCACAAAAGATGTGCGAATACGCTACCGTTGGCGAAAGACCACAACTTATATAAATTTCGGCTTGATAGTTTTTATTGTTGGAAGCGTATGGTTTAGCGGTTTACGATCTCTTTCGGTTTATTTGGGATTAGTTTCGGCAGGGATCGCCATCGCGTTGCAGACACCGCTGGTAAATCTGGCGGGATGGTTTTTTATCTTGTGGCGGCGACCTTTTCAAGTCGGCGACAGAATCGAGATTGGAAATGTTCGCGGTGATGTGATTGATCAGAGACTTTTTATGTTTTCCTTAATGGAGATCGGGAATCGGGTTGATGCCGAGCAAAGTACGGGGCGGATAATTCACGTTCCGAACGGCAAGATTTTTTCTGAATCTCTCGCCAATTATACCGATGGATTTGAATATATCTGGAATGAAATTCCGGTGTTGGTAACTTTTGAAAGCAATTGGGAAAAAGCGAAGGAAATCTTAACGGAAATAATTGCGAATCGCGGTGAAGAGTTTTCGCAGACCGCTGAAGATCAGATCAGACAAGCCGCCGGAAAAATGATGATCTACGTCGGCAAACTTACACCGATTGTTTATACAACAGTTAAAGACCACGGCGTTTTGCTGACGATGCGTTATATTTGCAATCCGCGTCGCCGCCGCGGTTCGGAACAGGAGATTTGGGAAGATGTGCTTCACGCATTTGCCGAACGTAAAGATATTGATTTTGCGTATCCGACACAGAGATATTATTTGAATCATTTGGAAGGAAAACCTGAGAGCCGTGCTGATATAAAAGGAATATCAATCGAGGAATGAACGCTCAGGACAAAATAGATTCGGATAATATCAGCATTAATTCAATGACTGAGCAAGACATAAATGATGTTTTGGAAATTCAAAACGAATCGAACTTGAGTCGTTGGAAATACATTGATTATAAGAGGGAAATTGAGAATAAAGATTCAATCAAATTAGCCGCAAAATTTTGCGATAAAAAAGTAATTGGTTTTGCAGTTATACGCCTTTTGTCAGATTCGTATAAATCGGAAACAATTTATAGTTCATCTGAAATTTACAATATCGCTGTCAGCAAATCGTTTCAAAGCAAAGGAATCGGACAGAAAATATTTGATGAAATTATAATTGAATTGAGAAAACAAAATGTTTTAGAAATTTGGCTGGAAGTTCGGGAATCGAATGCGAAAGCTATAAAATTCTATAAAAGAAACGGATTCGTGAAACATTCCGTGCGTAAAAATTATTATAAAAATCCATTGGAAACTGCTCATATCTTGAGGCTTTTACTAAATTATGAAAATCAAACTTAATCAAATTGTATTTATTCTGCTCATTGCCTCCTGGCAGACAATTTTAGTTTTTCCGCAAGTCCATACGGAAGTTGATGATTTGATGAAAAACAAACAGGTGAAAAATGCTTTTGAATTTATCAAACAAATCGAACCCGAAACGATTGAGGAGCAAATAAAAATTGCCGAAATTCCCGCTCCGACCTTTGCGGAAGAAAAGAGGGGTGAATATTTCAGACAGCGTTTTGCGGAAATCGGTTTAAAAAATGTTCGTGTTGATGCAGTTGGAAATGTTATCGGCGAGCGAATGGGAACGGGCGGAAAAGATGCTCCGACGCTTGTTTTGGCGGCACATCTCGACACGGTTTTTGCAATGGATACGGAACTTAAAACCGTCCGCGAAGGAAATATTATAAAAATTCCAAGCATCGGCGACGATTCAAGAGGTTTGACACTTCTTCTGGCAATTGCCAAAACGCTCGAAAAACATAAGATCGAAACCGTCGGAAATATAATCTTTGTTGCCAATGTCGGCGAAGAAGGTTTGGGCGATTTAAAAGGTGTCCGGCATCTTTTTAACGAAGAATTAAAGGGTAAAATCACGCATTTTATCTCGATTGACGGAACGGGACTCGGCATCACGACGGGAGCTGTCGGAAGCAAACGCTATCGTGTAACATTTTCAGGACCGGGCGGACACTCTTACGGTGCATTTGGAATGGCAAATCCGATTCACGCAATCGGACGTTTGATCGCTAAAATTTCCGAATTTCAAACTCCAATCGAGCCGAAAACAACTTTCAGCGTCGGGATGATTCGCGGGGGAACGAGTGTTAATTCGATTGCCCGCGACGCATCATTCGATATTGATATGCGTTCACCCGATCCTTATGAACTCGACAAACTCGACAAATTATTTAAATTAAATGCCGAAGTCGCACTTAAAGAAGAAAATAATCGTTGGAATGATAAAGGCAAATTGAAACTGGATATAAAATTAATCGGCGACAGACCGACGGGAACACAGCCGCAGGATTCACCAATAATTCAAATCGCCGCGTCCGCCAATAAATTTATGAATATCAAAAATGATTTCGGTTTTTCCAGCACGGATGCAAATATGCCGATCAGTATCGGCGTTCCGGCGATCACGATTGACGGCGGCGGAATCGGAAAAGGTGCACATTCATTGGACGAGCAATGGGATTCCAAAGACAGCCATCTCGGAAGCCAGCGTGCTTTATTAATAGTTTTGGGAATTGTTGGAATTAAATAAATTATCAGTTGAAATTTTACTTATTGGGAAGCGTAATGAATTGGAATTTTTTGGAAAATTGGTTTTGCAGCATCAAGTTTGTGTAATTTTTGAAACATACAGGCAGGAATTTATAAAATGTCAAAGAAATACCAATAGGATTTCAAAGATGCCTGTCGCAGCACAATTAATTTTGGATTTGATTAATTTGAAGAATAAGAACTAAAATGGTTCAACATTCAACTTTTAACAGGAAAAAAATAGATATGAGAAAAATTTATCTGGTTATTAGCATAATTTGTTTAACTTTAGCTGCAACACCCGTCGGATTTGCATTTACAGCCGAAAATTATGATTTAGTTATCACCAATGCCCGCATTGTTGACGGCACAGGAAATCCCTGGTTTTACGGTTCGATTGCGGTCAAAGACGGAAAAATTGTCAAAATCGGACAATTTGAAACAAATGATGCAAAACAAATCATTGATGCAAAAAACAAAATCGCCGCTCCCGGTTTTATAGATGTTCACGCTCATACGGAATCAATTTACAAAAATCCAAAGGCTGAAAATTTTATAAGGATGGGCGTAACTTCCGTGATTACGGGAAATTGCGGCGGTTCGGTTATTGATACGGGCAAATTTTTAAACCGCATCAAAGATGAACCTTTGGCAATAAATATCGGAACTCTGATAGCTCACGGTTCGGTGCGTGAGGAAGTTCTCGGTTTGGATGACCGGCAGCCGACACCCGAAGATCAAGCGAAAATGAACGAGCTTGTCGAAAGGGCAATGAAGGTAGGTGCGGTTGGTTAGTCCACAGGTTTAATTTATGTTCCGGAAACTTATGCCAAAACGTAGGAAGTTATTTAAATAACAAAAAGCGCCGCAAAATATAACGGCGTATATGCGAGCGAAATAGGAAACGAAGGTGAAAA
>MWWE01000028.1_pt1 | contig 20148 bp, 18 predicted proteins | sample 1047301 | NCBI WGS metagenome assembly MWWE01 (sample SAMN06349973, study PRJNA376086) | soil metagenome | isolation source: MS1-1 sample Antarctic (ecotone) soil | place: Antarctica
TAAAATATTTAACGCGGTTGCGGGTTTTCCGTAAGCGTTGTTTCCAAAATTTATAACCGAATCCGATTGCGTCATAATCGGAACTTGATTTTCCGAAGCCATATAATCGGCAATGTTTTGTGGTTCGTCTTCGGGCGTTCATTTGCTTGCTTTCTGGCAATTCCCTTTTCAACATCGGGATTTTGCGTGTTTAATTGAAAAAGTCTGACATTTTCGATTGAAATATCTACGTGGTCGGTCGTGTAAAACCAGCCGCGAAAAAACCAGTCCAAATCCTGTCCGCTGGCATCTTCCATCGTGCGGAAAAAGTCTGCCGGAGTCGGACGTTTGAACATCCAACGCTGCGAATATTTTTTGAAGGCAAAATCGAAATTTTCACGTCCTAAAATAGTTTCGCGTAAAATATTTAACGCGGTTGCGGGTTTTCCGTAAGCGTTGTTTCCAAAATTTATAACCGAATCCGATTGCGTCATAATCGGAACTTGATTTTCCGAAGCCATATAATCGGCAATGTTTTGTGGTTCGCCGCGACGCGAAGGGTAATTTTCCTCCCATTCGCTTTCGGCAAGGAACTGCACAAAAGTATTCAAACCTTCATCCATCCAAGTCCAATCACGTTCGTCGGAATTGACGATCATCGGATAATAATTGTGTCCGACTTCGTGAATAATCACGGAAATCAAACCGTATTTTGTCCGTGCTGAATATGTTTTATCGGCGTTCGGGCGAGGTCCGTTAAAACAGATCATCGGATATTCCATTCCGCCGACGGGACCGTTTACCGATATTGCGACGGGATAGGGATATTTGAATGAATAACGCGAATAGACATTTAATGTGTGAATGATCGCCTGCGTTGAATACTGCTCCCAGAGCGGATTTCCTTCATTGGGATAATAGCTCATCGCCATAGTTTTATTGCCTTCGACGTTATGACCTTGTGCATCCCAGATAAATTTTCTCGACGATGCGAACGCAAAATCGCGGACATTATCGGCTTTAAATTCCCAAGTTTTTTTGCCCGTCGGTTTGTTTTTTTCATTAGTTTTGGCTTCTTCGGGCGTAATTATTAAAGTCGGTTTTGCCGCCGTTTCCGCCTGTTTTAAACGCTGTCTTTGTTCCGCCGTCAGAGCTTGATTCGGATTCTGCAAAACACCGGTTGCGGAAACAACGTGGTCATTCGGTGCGGTAATTCTGACCAAGTAATCGCCGAATTCAAGCGTAAATTCACCGCGTCCTAAATACTGATGATGCTGCCAGCCGTGCATATCGTAATAAGCCGCCATCCGCGGAAACCATTGAGCGATTTCATATATATAATTTCCATCCGAAGCAAAATATTCATAACCCGTTCTGCCGCCGAAAATTCTTTGATTATTAATGTTGTAATTCCAATCAATCTTAAAAATAAAATTTTCATTCGGTTTCAGCGGACGCGGCAGATCAATCCGCATCATCGTATTTACAAGAGTATATTTCAGAGAATTATTTCTCTCGTCTCTAACGGAAGTTATATTTACTTTTCCATCATAAGATCGGCGTGTGATCTGTTCGAGATCGGTAAGGGGAACTTGTTCGGCAAAACTCGGAGCGGTTTCGGTTTTTTGTGTGTCGGAATCTTTGGCAAAGATATTTTGGTCAACCTGCACCCATAAGTAATCGAGCGTGTCAGGCGAGAGATTTTTATATGTGATGGTTTCTTTGCCGATGATTTTTTGATTTACATCGTCAAGTTCGACATCAATCACATAATCTGCCCGCTGCTGCCAATACTGGTGTCCGGGCGAACCCGAAGCCGTTCTATAACTTGTCGGTGTCGGAAGTTTTTCGTCCAATTGTTTGAATTTATCGCTTGGATTCGATTTTGATTGAGCAAAACCAGCGATTACACTCAGCAGAATCAGAACGCAAATAGAAAATATATGCTTACCTTTCATTTAACCTCTCTTTTTTGTTTAATTTTTCGATAGAAAATAAATTTAAGTTTCTTAGAAATAACTAAAAAATGCAAGTAAAAAGGCAGAAGCCCGACACTTATGGATGGTGGTTTTGGGATTCAATCAAGCTGAATCTTAAACAGCACCCTCATTTACATTCGGGTTTCTGCCTTTTAAAAATAAATCTGCAACGCCGTAGATTTTTTTTTCGTCTAAAAAATTGGTAAAGTAAGTTTCAGACAAGTCTTTTCTCCCGAAAAATTATTATGAAAAAGTTTTTATTTTTAATCGCAGTTATCTCGGTTTTTTCCTTTAATTCATTTGCACAGGTTTATAATGATGCGACTTTGGCGAGAGTTGTTTCGCAGGATAATTCCGGCAAAGACGCAAAAGGAAATCTTGAAAAGCTGACCATCGGCGAACATATGTATCGGGCGGATGTTTATATGTCGAACCGCCATTTTGCCGAAGCCCGCGAGCATTGGAAAAAAGTGCTTGCAAATTATCCCGATGACGCACTTGTTCCAAAAGCCCTTTTCGGAATGGGACGCTCTAATATGTGGGAGCGGAATTATGAAGAAGCGGTTGTCTGGTTTGATAAGTTGGTAAAAAATCATCTTTCCGATGAATGGGGACAGGAAGGTTTGGCTTACAAGGGAGCGAGTCTTGTCCGCTTGGGCAAAAATCTGGAAGCGGCGACGACTTACGGGCAATATACCGTGATGTTTCCATTCGGGAAACGCAGCGAATCGTCTTATTTAAATATTATTGACGCATACCGCGAAGCCGGAGAATACGACAAGGCAAACGATTGGGTTGATAAGACCCGCAAGCGTTTTAATGGGATGGGAACGGAAACAAACGCACTTCACGCACGGCTCAGAATGGAAGTTTACCGCAAAAACTGGAATGCTGTAATTGCCGCCGCCAATGAACTTTTGAGATTAGATAATTTTAGTAACTCTATGGCGTTTGAATACGAAGTTCAATACTTAAAAGGTTTTGCACTTGAAAAATTAGATCAACGCCCGCAAGCAATCAGCGTTTACACTTCGATTCCGGCAAGTGCTGATTCATATTTTGGAAGTCTTGCCACCGACAGAATCGCGGCTCTTGGCGGAAATGTAACATACAGAAATCAGCAAATGGAAAGAGAAAGCCGAAATTTAGCTGGACAATTTCCCGTTATGTATCGCTCGGAATTAATTCAACATACCAAATCACGCGGCATTGATCCGCGGTTCGTTTTGGCAATAATGAAACAGGAAAGCAGCTTCAGAGCAAGTGCAAAATCTCCGGCGGCGGCTCGCGGACTACTGCAATTAACTTACGATACTGCGATAAAATATAATAAAAAAGCCGGTTTTAATAATTTGGATGCAGATGATCTGTATCGCCCGAATGTCAACATCGCCATCGGAAGCGTCTATATCGCGGAATTAAAGGATGAATTCGGCGGATTATATGAAGCCATCGCCGCTTCTTACAACGGCGGAGAAGACAACGTCGCTCGCTGGTTGGACAGAAGTGAACCAAAAGACGCGGCAATTTTCACTTCGGAAGTCGGATTTTCAGAATCTAAAAAATACGTTTTTAAAGTAATGAGTAATTATCGGATTTATCAGGAATTATACACGGAGAATCTTACACGAAAGTAATTAAAAACTATGTTTAAAAGAATTTTATTATCCATATTTTTTATTCAGATTTTGTCGTTAAGCTGTTTTGTGTTTGGACAAGATAAAATTGAAAGGAAATATGGAACTGAATCACAGGACGAAATTGTTAAAACAGCACCTTTTAGATATGTAATAGTTGCGGGAGTTTCGAGACTTGAGAAACATATAAATCGTGATCCTGAAAATAGTTTATATCTTGAAGTTATAATGGAAGATTCTGCTTTTAATGAAAAGAATTTGAAAACACTTTTTAAATTGCTTGATAAACGATTCAATAAAACTAACAGTTTATATATAGAAGTTTATACATCTCTTGGTGCTATTCTGACACCCGAAGAAAACGATAGATTAGACTTGAAAGGATCAATTGATGATGTCGAAAAAAAATATAAAATAGCAAAATATTTCAGACTAAAAGATAAAGATAAATCATTTACTTATTCAATTCCAGGTATGGACGGAAAAGAAGTCTTGATAGAACAAGCAAATAATAATTGATTGTTCATTTTACGTTACTCTTCCCATTCCCCAGGTTCCTCCCTTGCAACCTGATAGCCTGAATTCTGCAATTCATTGAAAATATCATCACCGTGTTCTTCGTCACGGACTTCGAGCAGCATTTCAATTCCAACCTGTCCTAAAGGTGCGAGATACATTGCCCGTCGGTGGAAAACTTCGATGACATTAGCTCCTTTTGCTGAAACAGCATTGAGCAATGCGGCAAGTCTTCCGGGACGATCCTGAACCAGAACTTTTAAAGTGATGTAACGAGATTGGCGAACCAAAACCTGTTCGAGAATTCTTGCCAATAAATTTGCGTCAATGTTCCCGCCGCACAAAACCGCACAGACGGTTTCATCTTCCGCAACATCAATTTTGTTCGCAAGAAGTGCAGCTACGCCCGCCGCACCTGCTCCTTCGACTACTAAACGGTTATTTGCAATGCAGTGAAAAATTGCATTGGCAATTTCTTCTTCGGTAACTTCGACGATTTCATCAACGTATTCTCTAATAATTTCAAGCGTAATTTTCCCCGGACTTTTAACGGCGATTCCATCAGCAATTGTGGATTTTAATTTTTCGGCAACGGGCGAACCCGTTTCGAGCGAATCTTTTATGACGGCAAAGTTTTTTGCTTCAATACCAATTATTCTTGTTTTCGGTAGAAAAGTTTTGATAGCAATCGCAATTCCCGAAATAATTCCGCCGCCGCCAATCGGAACAACAACCGCATTTACATTTGGCAAATCATCTTTAATCTCAAGTCCGATTGTTCCCTGTCCGGCGATAATCAATTCGTCATCAAATGCGTGGATGTGCGTGAAACCGTGTTTTTTTGCTAATTCAAAAGAATAATTCATCGCTTCGTCAAAACTGCTTCCGTGCAAAATAACTTCAGCACCGTAGTTTTTCGTCGCCATAACCTTCGTTAAAGGAGCAAATTCGGGCAATACAATTGTTGATCTGATACCATTCAAACTTGCCGCAAGTGCCACGCCCTGAGCGTGATTTCCTGCCGAAGCAGCCACCACACCGCGTTTTTTTTCATCATCCGTCAGACGTGAAATTTTATTGAAAGCCCCGCGAATCTTGAACGAACCGCCGCGTTGCAAACATTCGGCTTTGACAAATACGTTTGTTCCGATGGTTTCCGATAATTTGTTATCTGGCAGAATCGGTGTTTGAGTAATTACATCTTTCAGGATATTTTTTGCTTTTTCAATATCGGAGATTTTGATCGTCATAGATTTGAATTATAGATAATTTTAAAATGCTTTCAATACTCAAACTAAAACTTTTATAAAAAATCAGCTATAATTAAAACATTGTTTTTATTTAACAAATTTTTGGAGGTCAAAATATGTTTGTGTCGCTTCTTTTATTTCAGCTTGAGATAGGTTTCGGTCTAATTTTCCTGATGTTTTTGGGAATTGCACTTCTGACCGTCGCCTGGAAAACTATTAAGATCGTTCCGCAGTCTTCGGTTTTGCTTATCGAAAGACTGGGAAAATTCAGCCGTGTTGCCAGAAGCGGTTTGAATATTATCGTCCCGTTTTTTGAAGCACCCCGAGCGGTTTACTGGACAAATTCGCGACCCGGTATAACCTCGATTGACCTGCGTGAACAATACATAGACCTTCCGCCGCAACCTGTAATTACACGCGATAATGTAACGATCAATGTTGATTCAGTTGTTTATTGGCAAATTACCGATCCGGCAAAAGCCGTCTATGAAATTACCGATCTCGTCGGTAGTATCGTCCAATTAACGATTACCGGAATGCGTGCCGTGATGGGCGAAATGGATTTGGATCATACGCTTTCTTCACGCGATCAGATAAACAGCAAATTGCAGTATATTCTCGACGAAGCCACCGATAAATGGGGCGTAAAAGTTACCCGCGTAGATGTTAAAAATATTAATCCGCCCGAAGATGTCCGTATTACGATGGAAAAACAAATGACGGCGGAACGAAATCGTCGGGCGTTGGTTTTACAGGCGGAAGGTGATAAACAAGCCGCAATCGCACGAGCCGACGGTGAAAAACAAGCCGCAATTATGCGTGCCGAAGGTGCTAAACAATCGGCAATCTTAGAAGCCGAAGGTGCGGCAAATGCCCGTCTTAAAGCCGCCGAAGCCGAAGCCTCCGCAATAAATCAAATAGCCCAATCAATCGGCGACAGAGGACAGACGGCAAATTATTTAATCACCGCAAGATATATTGATTCGTTGCGTGATATGACCCGGACGCAGAATTCAAAAGTTATTTTTATGCCGATGGAAACTTCAAATGTTTTATCGAGCGTCGGTGCAATTAAAGAAGTTTTAGCGGCAACGGGTGAAGATGAAAAAGATAATAAACCTTCTTTGCCTAACTCCAGAAATCGTCGGGAACTAAATGAGTAACTTGCTTTTTCTGCAAACTGTGAGATGATTGCAGGCTATAAATATTCTAATTTACCCCCTTTTGTAAAATTTTCTATTTTTGGAGTTACGAATATATGCAAAAGATTTTAAGTTTTTTTGTGGTAGCAATTATTGCGACTGTTATTTTAGGTGTCTATGGAATTAATATGCTGAGCAGTTCGGCATCAAATATGAAATCTGAAGTTACAGCAAAATCAATCTATGAATTTAAAGTAACCGATATTGATGGGAAAGAAATTAAACTAAAAAAATATAAAAACAAGGTCGTAATGTTCGTAAATACTGCAAGCAAATGTGGTTACACGCCGCAATATGAAGGTTTGCAAAAAATTTATGATAAATACAAAGATCAGGGATTTGTTATTTTAGGCTTCCCCGCTAATAATTTTGGCGGACAAGAACCGGGAAGCAATGAGGAAATTAAAGAATTTTGCACACTAAAATATAAAGTTTCATTCCCGATGTTTGCTAAAATTTCCGTCAAAGACGACGATCAGCATCCGCTTTATCAATACTTAACAAGCGAAAAAACCGACCCGAAATTTGCCGGAGAAATAACATGGAATTTCAATAAATTTCTTGTCAATGAAAAAGGCGAGATCATCGCCCGTTTTTCGTCAAAAGAAACTCCCGAAAGCAAGGAAGTTACAACTGCGATTGAAAATGCTTTAGACAAAATGAGTAAAAAATAATTTACAAAAGTTTGCTTAATTGTTCAGAGTTCAAACTTCAGTTTGCCAACCGCTGCCGCTTTCGGTCAGCGGTTTTTTTTATTTCAAACTATTCTTTATAAATCAGCGTTTATTAGATATAAAGTTTTCTGCTAAAATTTTAACGCAATGAAATTTATAAAAATTCTAATAATTTTATTTATACTTTCTCTTTTAACCCTCGGCGGAATTTATTATTGGCTTAACAGTTCACTGCGAACCAGGGTTCAGCACGATAAAGCCGATAAATACATCACTATCGAAAAAGGCGAAACTCCAAATCAGATCATCGGCAGATTGACTTCCGAAGGAATTATCAAAAGTCCGATGGCAACTCAAATTTATCTGCGAACCTTCGGTGATGCAAATAAATTGCAGGCGGGAGAATATCAATTTGATTCCCCAATTTCTCCTTTGCAGGTTTTGGAAGCACTCGAAACGGGCAAACAAAAAACAATAAAACTGACTATTCCTGAAGGCTGGACTCGTTTTGATATCGCAAAACGAATCGCCGCGAAATTCCCAACCAATCCGCCGATAGATGAAAAAGCCGTTCAATATTTAATGAACGACACAAGCCAGATCAAAGTAATTGACCCGAAGGCGGAAAACCTCGAAGGTTATCTCTATCCAACAACTTACCATTTCCCGCTCAATACCAAACCGCAAGACGTTATCAAACGAATGGTTGATCAATTTAAAACTACATGGAAACCCGAATGGACGCAGATGGCAACTCAACTCGGCAGAACAAATCAGGAAATCGTCACCATCGCCAGCCTCATCGAAAATGAATCGAAAGTCGCCGCCGAACGCCCGATTGTTTCATCGGTAATCTACAACCGTTTGGACAAACAAATGGCACTCGGAATTGACGCGACAAATGTCTATATCGCCAAACTTCTCGGACGCTGGGACGGCGTAATAAACAAAAGTGATGTAGAAATAAATCATCCGTATAACACGAGAAAAATTTCAGGTTTGCCGCCCGGTCCGATTTCATCCGCCAGCGAATCTTCACTCGAAGCCGCTTTAAATCCCGCCAAAACCGACTATATATATTATGTTTTAGACGTTGATAAAAATGACGGTTCGCACAATTTCTACGCAAGTGCGGCGGAATTTGAAAAAGGCAAAGCAAAATATCAAAAATGGCTGGCTGAACAGAGAAATAAATAATAATTTGAAAATATTCTGAAAGAAAGACAATTTATGATGAGTAAAAAAGACAATTCACAAAAATCGCAGACTGATTGGGAAAGATTGGATAAAATGACCGATGATGATATTGATTTTTCCGATATTCCAAGAATGACACCTGAAATGTGGAAAAATGGAATTTTACAAAAGAATTTCAAACCGATACCAAGAAAACATCAAGAGAATTTCCCTATTGACAGTGATATTATAGAATTCTTCAAAAAGAAAAGTTGGGATTATCCAAATAAAATCAATCAAATTCTCAGAACTTATATGGAAGAAGTTCAAAAGCAAAGTTAAAATTTAATGATAAAACTTTTAGCACTCGACCTCGACGGAACGCTTCTTAATTCAAACGGTAAAATTCCCGAAGAAAATATTTCCGCCATCCGCCAAGCTGAAGAAAAAGGAGTAATGGTCACGATTGCGACCGGAAGGCGTTTTCGTGATGCTCGTCCTGTTGGTTTGGAATGCAAATTCAATGCACCGATAATTACTCATAATGGAGCTTTGCTTAAATATGCGGAATCACTTGAAACTGTGGAAGTTTCTTTGATTGCAACCGAAACGACCAAAGAAATTCTGCGTGTCGGGAGTGACTTCGGCGGCGATGCACTTGTAAGTGCCGATCCGAATGGAAAAGGAATAATGATTTACGACAGAATTTCAGCAGAAAATATTCCCTTGCAAAAATATATTGTCTGGGCAAAACATCTGCACGGTGACGAAGCGGAGACGGCTGTTCATCGCGTTGAAAATTTGGTTGATGTGATGGACGAAAACGAAATTATTCACATTTCATATTCGGGAACGTGCGAACCGATGTATGATTTGCAGAGATTTTTGGAAGATGAATTAAGCGATTCGGTCAACATTTTAGTGACGATCTATCCGCACCTTGATTTTACGCTTTTAGATATTTTGCCGCCGAATACTTCTAAAGCAAGCGGTTTGAAACATCTAGTGTTAAAAAATAATTTTTCGCATTCCGAAGTAATGGTTATCGGCGATAATTTCAATGATGTGGAAATGCTTGAGTATGCCGGAACACCCGTTGTGATGGGAAACGCCGATGCGAGTTTGCTTGAAAGAGAAGAATTTTATACAACATTAAGTAATGATGAACACGGCGTTGCCGTAGCAATTAATAAATTTATACTAGGAGAATTAAATGGGTGAAGTTCGTGTAAAAGTTAAATTAACAAATGCTTTAGACAGAGCTTTGGCTAGACGTGGAAAAATTGATGAAAAAGATATTCGCACTTATGAAGCCGATGCTTTAATTGATTCGGGTGCGGTTTCATCGGTAGTTCCTCAAAATGTTATGCAGCAATTAGGATTACAATCCGATGGTCAAAGAGTTGCAGAATATGCCGATGGGAGAAATGATGTAGTTGAATTAACAGAACCGATAATGTTCGATATTATGGGACGAAAAACTACCGAAGGTGCGATGGTTTTAGGCGATGAAGTAATTATCGGACAAACTATTTTGGAAGTGTTGGATTTAATGGTTGATTGCAATAGACGCGAGGTTATTCCAAATCCCGCACATCCCGATCAACCGATTGTAAAGATTAAATAAAGGAGAAATTTTATAAAAAAATATGGTTAATAAAACAGCAGTTATCGAAACGAACAAAGGAACTATTAAATTTGAGCTTTTAGAAGAAGATGCTCCGAAGACAACGGAGAATTTTCGGCTTTTGGCAGAAACAGGTTACTATGACGATGTGATTTTTCACCGTGTGATTGAAAATTTTATGGTTCAGGGCGGCGATCCGCTTGGCGAAGGCTACGGCGGCGAATCGGCTTGGGGCGGAAAGTTTGATGATGAGATTAATAAATCTTCGGAACTTTATCAAGGCGTTTACGATAAAGGAATAGTCGCCATGGCGAATTCGGGACCGAATACGAATGGTTCGCAGTTTTTCATAATGCACAAAGATTATGGTCTGCCGCCGAGTTACACAAAATTCGGGCGTGTAATTGAAGGACAGGATGTTGTTGATGAAATCGCACAAGTTGAAACAAACTCAAGCGACAAACCGCTTGAACCGGTCGTGATGGAAAAGGTTTATATTGAAGAAAATGAATAATGGAAAGTGAAAAATGGAAAATTGTTTGAAAAGTTTAAGTTCAACTTTCTATTACAAATTATTCTCTTAATTTTCCATTTTCCGTTTTCCACTTTCCATTAGAAAAAATGCGTTCTGTTTTGCAAAGAGTTTCAAGTGCTAAGGTTTCGGTTGACGGCGAGATTATTGGCGAAATTGGTCGGGGAATTCTGGTTCTTTTGGGAATTTCGCGGGAGGATTCGGAAACTGAAGCAAAGTATTTACTTGAGAAAACTCTGAATTTACGCATCTTTGAAGATTCTGAAGGGAAAATGAATCTTTCTTTAATTGATATTAGAGGCGAACTTCTCGTCGTTTCCCAATTTACACTTTACGGCGATGCGAGAAAAGGTCGCCGTCCTTCTTTTATCAAAGCTGCGTTGCCGCAAACTGCCAATAAACTTTATGAGTTTTTTGTCAGCGAAGCGGAAAAACAAATTAAAAAAGTCGAAACAGGACAATTTCAAGCGATGATGAATGTTGAACTTATCAATGACGGACCTGTTACGATTCTTTTGGACACCGACAAAATTTTTTAAAATATGAGCCAAAAACTTACGCTTTTAACAATACTTATTTTTTCACTTTCTGTTTTTTCCTGTGAAAACAAACAAGTTTCAAATAATAATTCTGAAGTTCCTGAAGTTGGAAAGAATGTTAAACCTATTGCGGATAATGAGGTTGCCGTTATCGAAATGGAAAATCAGGCGGCTTTTGGGACGATCACGATTGAACTTTATTCAAATATCGCCCCGAAAATGGTCGCACGCTTTAAAGAACTGGCAAAAGAGGGTTTTTACAATGGAGTTTCATTTCACCGCATAACTCCGCAGGTTATTCAAACAGGCAATCCGAATACAAAAGATAACGATCCGGCAAATGATAGTGCAGGAGGTTCGGATAAACCCGATGTCGAAGCGGAATTTTCAGATCTGAAATTTGATACCGGAATTGTCGGTGCGGCAAGAGGTGATCAGGATTTTAACTCGGCAAATTCACAGTTTTTTATAATGCTCAAACGCGAAGAAGGTTTTGACGACAGATACACAATTTTCGGGAAAGTGATTAATGGAATGAACAATGCCAGAACAATCGGCGGTGCGACGCGGGACGGTGAGCGTCCGCTTGATGATATAAAGATCAAGCAAATTAAAATCGAACCGAAACCGTAAATGTTTGGATTATTTTTATGATTGAGATCACTAGCCGTGAAAATCAGAAGCTTAAATTTGTCCGCAAAGTTCGGGATGGTAAGGTTGTAAATTTGATCTTTATTGAAGGTTTAAGACTTGCCGAAGAAACGCTCAAATCAAATATAAATCCTGCCGAAGTTTTTATCTCTAAAGAGTTTGCCGAAGATCAAAAGAATTCGCAAATTATAAAAAAATTATCTGAACATACCAAAATTTACACAGTTTCAGAAAAAATTTTCAAATCAATTTCCGACACAAAAAATCCGCAGGGAATTATTTTAATTTGCGAAAAGCCCGAATTTGAAAAGGACTCTTTTTTTCAAATCAATCCCGAGAATGACTTTCCCGTATTTATCCTACTTCATAAAATCAATAATCCGAATAATTTAGGAGCAGTATTCAGAACTGCGGAAGCGGTTGGTGTGAAGCGAATTTTTATATCAAAAAACTCCGCAAACGCCTTTTCCCCAAAGGCTCTGAGAGCCTCGATGGGTTCGGCTTTGAGAGTTGCGGTTTGGGAAAATGTTGAATTTCAAGAGGTTTTGGAATGGGCGAAAGAAAATAATCTGACAACAATTTGTGCCGATATTAATTCGGATAAAAATTATACTGAAGTTGATTGGAAAAAGCCGAGACTTTTAATTTTCGGCTCGGAAGCACACGGTTTAAGTCAGACGGAGCGTAAAAAAATTGAAGAAAGTATATTTATCCCGATGGAAAAAACGGTCGAAAGCCTGAATCTCGCCGTTGCTTGCGGCGTGATTTTATTTGAAGCAAAAAGGCAGAATTCAAATTAATTTTGAGGTGAAGTCTGCGATTCAGGATTTGAGTTTACAACTGGAGCATTAAAATCCGAATTTGAATTTGTATTAATATCCGAATTAGAGTTCTCGTTTTTTGAAATTCCGAGTTCTTTTTCAAATTCCGTCTGAGCAAATGGAGTATTTATTATCGCTAAACCTTGAGCAATTTCAAAAGCCAGGACTTGAGAATTTGAATCATTATTTCCGGTTAATTTCTCTTTTGCACTCTCTAAAGCACTCCTCGCACCGGCAAAATTTCCCTGCCGCAGATATGCTCTGCCGATCAGATAATAATCTTCAGAATTTTCCGGTCTGACATTCTCAGCAATAAATTGTGCGGGATTTTCGTCCGCCGATTTTTTTCTATCTTCAAATGTTGAAACGGAAGTTTCTTCAGAATGCGGTGTAGGATAAGCAATTTCCGTTTTACGGGGTTGATTTTCCATCCAGAAATATGTGATTCCCGCCCCGATCAAACCGCCGATCAAAAGCCAAACCAAGCCCGAAATAAGTTTTCCCGCAATTCCATCATCGCTTTTATTATTTGTATAAGATTCCAAACCTGGTGTTGAAACTAAATCTTCATTCTTTTCTACCGATTCATTATTTTCAGCAGCCGGAACAGAAAATGAATCAGCATTGTCCCTGATTGTTAAAACATCTCCTTCCTGAATCGGTTGTGTAAAAGTATCCTCAGACAAACTTTTATCAGCTGATTTATTATCAATAATTATGGCGTTTGAAAGAACCGAACTATCCACCAGTGACGGACGCGAAGCTGCCACCGTTTCTTCCTCAATGTCAAATTCATTCGGTGATTCGGCATAAGAATTTTTGGCTGATTCTTTAGAAAGTTTTACCAGAACGGCGGTTAAATTATCTTCCGCACCTCTTTCGTAGCACAGTGTTTTTAGTTGCTGACAAATATTAAAAATATCGTTATCAGATTCCAAAATTTCTTTTAATTCCTGATCGGGAATGTGCCGGGTTATACCGTCCGTGCAAACCAAGAAAGTTGTGTCCGGCTCAAATATGATTGTTTTCATATCAATTTCGACACTATTTTCCGCACCTAACGCCCGGCTTATTATATTTCTGCCCGGATGTGTCGCAGCTTGTTCGGCAGTCAAACGTCCCGCCTGAACTTCTTCTTCCACAACCGAATGATCCTGTGTTTCCTGAAGTAAATTTCCGTTTGAATCAAGGCGATAGAGCCTTGAATCTCCGACGTGACCGATGGTGGCAATGTTTCCGTTAATGTGAAGTGCGACAACTGTCGTTGCCATTGTGCTGAGTTGAGCCAAATCGTTCGACATCTGAAAAATCGCGGCATTCGCTTGTTCGAGTGCCTCTTTCATACGCTTTTCGGCATCACCATTTTCCTCTAAATTAATAAATGCTTCACCTAAAATTTCCATTGCCATCTGCGAAGCGACATCCCCCGCTTGAGCTCCGCCAACACCATCGGCAACGGCAAAAAGTCCGCTATCTCTCAATTCTAAATAAGAATCTTCATTGTTTGGACGCTTCTCGCTTAATCCTTTATCGGATACTGCCGCCGAATTTATCTGGAAATCATCTTGAGCCATTTTCTTCTCCAATTATTTTAATTTTGAAAAAATTCCCTTAAAAAATCTTATTGTGAATTGTGATTTATACCAATCTGTCTGTCAATTGCATTTCGGTGAGAAAACGCCATCAGCATTCCGAGCATTATAAAACTCGTTATCAAACTAAACCCGCCGTGGCTGACAAATGGAAGTGTAATTCCGGTCATCGGCAGGGCTCTCGTGATTCCGCCGATATTGACAAGTGCCTGAAAACCGATAAAAGCCGTTAAGCCGACCGAACAGAGTTTGCTGAACATATCGCGTGCGTCCAGAGCCGTCCTAACTCCAGCACTGACAAAAATTATCAAGCCAAAGATTATCAGCAAACCGCCTAAAAGTCCAAGTTCTTCGGCGATGGCGGCGTATATGTAATCGGAATCGGCAACCGGAATAAGTTCGACAAAACCGAGTCCTAAACCTCGCCCGGTCGTTCCGCCGGAAGCCAAACCGTAAGTCGCCTGGGCGGGTTGAAATGCCAGAATATCAAACCACGCATCAATATTGATTGATCTTTGCAGACCCGGTTCTTGTTCGAGCATTTCGGGCAAATTTGGATTGTTTTTTACCAGCCGTTTGTAATAAGCGTCGTAACTGCCTTTCCACCAATCTGTTTCCGGTGTCGGCGGATTAAAACCGTCAAGCCACAGATGAAAACGCTGCTGGATTCTATCGGGCAGAATTTTTTTTACGGGTTTTGCAAAAGTTGGAAGAAGCGGTATGTTTTCCTGCGATTTTTCGGGCAAAGCACTGACAACTAAAATACTTACGAGCAAAACCACGCTTCCGATCAAAACGATTCTCTGCGGCAGACGGCGAACGGCAATAAAATAAAGTGTTACATAAACCGAGCTGAAAACCATCATTTGCCCGAAATCTTTCAGAACAAAAAAGGGGAAAAACGGCAGAATCGCCATAAATACAAGCGGCACGACATCTTTTGCACGCGGGATTCCCCAATATGTCCGTTCTAAGTTTTTATACAAAACTGCTAGAATCGCCGCAAAACCGATCAAAAACGGAATCTTCGACAATTCCCAGGGTGTCATATTTCCGATGGATTTTCCCGCACTTGAAGTAATTGCCGCAAGCAGAAGCGGTCCAAGCGTTAAAAGCACGATAAGAAACCCGTTTTTCTGCATTATTTCTAAAACTTTTTCGTTGCGAGTCAGAAAAAATGCACCCAGGAAACAAAAAAATGCAAAAATCGGAATCCAGGTTTTACCTGAAAATAAAACTTCATCCATCCCGATTCCCGACGGACGAGGCTCTGTTTTCGAGAGATCAACGGGCGAAGGTTCGGTTGGTTCCAAACCCATCATCTGCTTTTTCTCCGCCGAATAATTTTCCTGTATGTAATGCTCCTGCAAAGTTTTTATCTTTGCTTTTCGGGCTTCCGATTTATTTTGACGCGAAGTGTATTCGGGATCGCTGAATAGACGATATTGAGCGGTTAAACCGATAGAAAACAACAGAATTACGGATGTATAAATCGTCCAATTACCTTTGTATTTGAAAATTTTTGAAAGAAAGATCGGCAAAACTGCGAGAATTATCAGCAAAAATATATCTCTGCCGCCCGTCCACCAGGAAGCCTCGTAACCGCGAATTAATGCTCCGTAATAAATGGAGTAATGCGAGATTGCCGTTAGAATGACAATTAAAAATAAGATAAGAAAATGTGTTGACAGGCGTTTCATTTTTTATTAACGCTTTCTTCTATTCGTTTTACCGTTAGTTTTCGTTTCAACTTTCGGCATATATTTTTTGCCTAAAAGTCCTAATTCTGTTGCTTTTAAAACAATATTTGCGGCAATCGGTGCGGCGGTGGTTGCTCCGTAGCCGCCGCCTTCGACGACGACGACAATGGCGAGTTGCGGATTTTCAAGTGGTGCGATTGAAACATACCAACTGTCGGTTCGGTCATACAAAACGGGAGCGTCATATTCAACTAATTTGCCATCTTCAGTGCGGCGTTTTTTCTTAACGGTTTTTAATTTCCCCGTAACTTTGTCATAAACGGGAGCTTTCTTTTCAGCCGTTCCCGTTTTTCCGCCGGTGCGAATTCCCGCCGCCAGAATTCTGGCAAAAACACGCCTTCCCGTTCCGCCGCTTCCTTCGGTTACGAGTCCCATAATCTGTCTGATCTGTGCGGCTTCGGCAGGTGAAACTATCTTTGCAAAGGTTTCGGGTTTTTGGTCAAATTCAATTTTCGGTTTCATCAACTTGCCCTGCAAATTTGCAGCGGCGGAAACTACCAAAGCCATCTGAAACGGTGTCATTTGTCCCGCATAGCCTTGGCCCATTCCTTCTAAACCGATATCATAAGCCGAAAGTTTCTCGCCCGTAACAATTGTTGACTGTCTTGGTGCGATAGAGTGGGCGATTTTTTCATCGCTCGTGTTCCAGATATTTGGAAAAAAATTAGCTCGCAAAGCATCTGCCGGTGTTTCGACGGGCGAAATTCCCAAAGCTCTCGCCGTTTCGCCGATTCTTTGTCTGCCGAGGGCAACCGCCATTTGCGAAAAATACTGGTTTGAAGATGCTTCGTAAGCCTGTGCAATATTTATATTTCCGCAACCGTAAGGCGGTTCGCACGGCGGCACGGCATCAAAAATCGGACGCGAACCGCGAAACGGTATAAATCCTTCGGGACGACTGACGAAAATTGCATTTTGCCTATTGTTGCGAAATGCCGAGAGCATTGTAAAAGTCTTGAAGGTCGAACCCGGCACGTAATATTCCCGCAAAGCACGATTTAGAAGCGGTTTGTCGCGTGAATTTCCCTCGAGTTTCAGCCAACCGTCTAAATTTTGGGCTTCTTTCAGATCGAAAGAAGGATTTGAAAACATCGCCAGAACATCGCCCGTCTGTGGATTTAACACAACAATCGCACCTTTTTTATCTTTTAATTGTTCAGCAATATACGTTTGCAGTTCACCGTCAATCGTGATGCGGACATCGCGTTTTTCTTCGTCGGGTTGTTTTATTTTTGTCAGAACTTCCCAAGCCGTGGGCATCGGATTATCTTTTTTTCGATAGAGACTTCTTTCCAGACCGGGCGTTCCGCGTTCCGTTCCGAGCAAGTGTGCCATCTCCCTTTCGTGCGAAAATGCACGGACAACATCGCCGTCCGAATCAACTTTGTAATAAGCCAGAGCGTTGCCGAGTTTGCCCGAACGGTCAAACATCCAACCACGCAGATTTGCCGCAGTTGTCCGACGATAACGTAAATCCTTATAGCTCAAAGCCTGAAATTGTTCGTTGTATTCATCGGCGTAATAAGTCCAGTAAACGTGATAGCCGTAAACGGTGAAGGCGAGTATAAAAAAAACAATCTGCCACAAACGAAGACTTCGATTTGTCGCTCTGGAGTTTAATTTTTTGCCGACTTCCTCCGGCAAATTCATTTCAAAATTAAAGCTCGGACGATTAAAATTGCCGATAAATGTTGAGAATAAAAAAAAGACCAAAACTGCCAAACCGACGATATAGGCAATCGTTAAACCCGCCGGAGTGCGTTCTAAAATCTGCACGCCGAAAAAATTTTCCGGTCGGTATTGTTGCCAATCAATTTGCAGTAAAAATAAAAGCATTTTTAGATTTCCCAATCCTGCGTTTTGTCTATATTTATCTCTTTAGAATTTTCATTTTCCACTGTTTCGGGCTGAGATTTTATTTCTTCGTATTCAGCAGATTTATCTATGGAAGATTCTAAATTCGCTTCGTTTACAGGAAATTCCGCTATCGTTTTATCCAGTTCGGTAAAATTTTCAGGATTTTCCAAAGATTTCGAAGGTTTGATTTGCGGTTGAATTTCGTTTTGATTCAAATTCATTATCGCTCCCGTCGGCACAGGTGCGGGGTTTTCAAATTCTTCGGGTAATTTTTTTTCGAGTTCTTCCAATCTTTCAAATACAACTTCAACCGTGCCGAATTTAACTTTCGCTCCGTCCGCTATGGACAAAGCCTTGCCATAAGCTATACGTTCACTATTGATAAATGTTCCGTTGGTCGAACCCGTATCGGCGACCTTTAGTTGCTTTTCGCCGTCTAAAACAAGCGAAGCGTGAACCTTTGATACGCTTTGGTCGGGAATTGACAGATCGTTTTCCCCTAAACGTCCGACGGAGATGCGTCTTTTTTCGTTAAAATCAAGTTTAACTTCTTTCGGCTGATTATTAAATGTAAATTTAGCAAGAAACGTATCTTTTTTTGTATCAGCATTTGCATCTTCTTCGCTTAAATTTACGGTAATTTTATTATCTTTTACTAAACCTTCCGTCCGCAGATTGGGAATCGAAACATTGACGGCAACTTCATCAGCTTCGTTTTCTGCAAATTTACCGAAACTCGCTATCATTCGGACTCCTTCGGTAAAATAATCGGTTTTTATTTCGATCTCTAAAGGTGCGAAAGTGTGATAGAGTTTGTCGTTTATGCGGTCAATCGCCGCCGCGTGCAGTTCGTGTTCGAGTTTTTTAATTTCCGTTTCGGCTTCGGTTGAAAATTTATTCCATTGCATTTTGAGTTTAATGATATGCGGAACAAATTTGCCTTCGACACCTAAATTTCTAACTTCCGAATCCAGCAAAAACTTCAGTTTTTCAATCAATTCACTGGTCGCCAGACTGCTCGAAGGATTCCAACCTCGTCCCGTAAAGCGGTCAAAAGTATCGCCGAGTTTTGTCAAAACTCCGCCAACCAACCAATCTAATGAAAATGATTTTTTATCCGTGCTGTTATCTTCCGCCATTTTTGAAAGTTAAAAAATTCTATATTTCAACCAATTCTAAACAAATTTAGTTCGCTTTGGAAATAATTTCTTGAATTAATCCTAAAAATTATCCATTATCCGTCATCTATTATCCATTTTTATTATGTTATTCTCCGAAACGAACTTTGAATTTATAAAATCGTATGAAGTTTATAGAGTATTTCTTTGCTATAATGAAAATCTCTGAAATTCTATGAAAGAACTGTTATTGAAAAACAGCCGTTTGGACGAAAGATACGACATCCGCGAAAGATTAGGTCGCGGGAGTTATGCTGAAATCTATATGGCACTAGATACTTTGGCTTCGCCGCAGTCTCCTCATAGATTTGTTGTTATCAAAGCACTTAACGTCTTTATGCAAAATGATCTCGATCTCGATCTGGAAAGAACGCTGGTGGAGAATTTTCAAAATGAAGCGATTGCTCTTGATCGGGTTCGCCATCCGAATGTCATTAGCCGTTTAGGACACGGAACTGCGAGAGATTTACGCGGAACGGTTTTTCATTATCTTGTTCTAGAATATATGCCCGGCGGCGATTTAGCTAAATTCTGCCGAAGAAAAAGTTTGGAATTAAAGTCGGCGTTAGATTATCTCGAACAAGTTTCTGCCGGACTTTCTCACGCACACAAAAACGGAATAATTCACAGAGATATAAAACCGCAGAATCTGCTGCTGACGGCTGATAAAAAAATAGTAAAAATTGCCGATTTCGGTGTTGCCAGAATTTCTCAAACCGATTCACCGATTACCAGAGTCGGCACAAATATTTACGCTCCGCCCGAACACAGTCCGATGATTTCCACTAAGAAAAATAAACTGGTTTATCAAAAACTTACGCCCGCCGCAGATATTTATTCGCTGGCAAAATCGGCTTATGTCTTGATTACCAATGAATCGCCAAGATTTTTTGCAAATCAGACGATTAGCGAACTTCCCTTTTCGATACGGCAAAAATCCTGGGCGGACGAACTGTTGAAAATTTTGAAGAGAGCAACGCAGAACGATCCGAGAAATCGTTATCAGGATGTTAATGATTTTTGGAAGGAGTTGGCAAAATTACATCTTTTGGACGAATCGAAAGTTTCCGATATTGCGGCAAAAGTTTCAGCCTCGTCAAATTTGACACCGCAGCCGCAAATCACAAAAGGTTATACGCCTCTAACTCCGAAAAAACCTGATTTTGATACTTCCAAAC
>MWWE01000029.1_pt1 | contig 19841 bp, 14 predicted proteins | sample 1047301 | NCBI WGS metagenome assembly MWWE01 (sample SAMN06349973, study PRJNA376086) | soil metagenome | isolation source: MS1-1 sample Antarctic (ecotone) soil | place: Antarctica
AGCGTTCCACTTTGCACACATAAGGAAATTCGATATGCCGAAACGATTCTTTTAATCGGCGGTGAACCTGAAGAAGAACAAACATTTACCGGCAAACAGATGCGTCAGGCGGTGAAAAACGGTGGTGCGAATTTAATAATTGTAAATGAAACACCGATTCGTCTTGTCCAATCGGCAACGCAGTTTATTCACATCAATCCCAATTCGCTGGATGCCTTTGCATTGACCTTGAGTGATTCCGCAGATGAAAATAATTTGAAAAAACTCGGAATCGAATCAAAAGAAATCGAACAAATGTTAAAAACCATCGGCGAAACCGAAGGTGATCTTATTATTATGTTCGGTGGAGATTTATCGCCTGAAGCCCAGGCAATTCTGGCAAATTCTGTAGGGAATTTTGCTACCGAAAATCGCAGAGTGTTGCTTCATCCGCTGCCGCTTTATAATAACTCGGTCGGTGCAAACGATATGATGGCGGACAAAAAATCCGTTGACGAAGTTATTAAAAATTCAAGAGCGTTGCTGATCGGCGGAAGTTTACAGGACAATTCAGGTTTGCAAAATAAAGATTTTGTCGTTGTTCAGGAACTTTTTGAAACGGAAACAACCGATTATGCGGATGTTATTTTACCAGCCGCAAGTTTTGCGGAAGTTGACGGCACTTATACGAATAATACAGGATTTGTGCAGAGAGTCCGTAAAGCGATTGAGCCGATTAATCAAGCAAAACCGGATTGGCTGATAACATCATTTATCGCCCGTGAAATGGGAATCGATTTCGGTTATAATCTTTCCGCATCGGCAGTTTTTCGTAGTATTGCAGATATTGTAAATGCTTACAGCGGTTTACGTTATCCCGATTTGAAGGATGAAACCAGACCTGTTCAGGTTAAACACGCAATCTCGGAAAATGCAGATTTATCAAATGAAAAAGAATCATTAAAAAAACGTGTCGAAGCGATGCCCGACGAAGCGGAAAAATTTACTGAAACACCGAAAGTTGGTCATAAATTATTCAGAATTACTACCTTAACCGACAAAACCAAACAGTTTCATCTGCTTGCCAACGGAAATCCGAAACCGGATAATTTACTGGTTTCGCCGCTCGTGCAATTTAATCTGGATGGAACTCCAATTCACTCAAACGGCAACGGCGATGAAGATAAAACTGGAGTCGGATTAAATCCGCCCGAAGCGGCAAATATGGATGCTTCGGATGTAAATTCAATTGACCGCGTGAATTTAGGTATAGATAAATAAAAAATTTATAGAAATGGAATCTATTGTACAAACAGCTTTTCCTTATATTGTAATAAGCGTCGGCATACTCCTTGCCTTTCAGGGCGTTCTGATGATCGTCGCTTATACGGTTTTAGCTGAACGGAAAGTTTTGGGTTGGATACAAGGGCGAATCGGACCAAATCGCGTCGGACCTTGGGGACTTCTACAACCGTTTGCAGACCTATTTAAGTTTATTTTCAAGGAAGACATTGTTCCCGATAAATCAACGAAATTTATCTTTTATCTTGCACCCTTGATAGCTTTGATCGCGGCTTTGATGCCAATCGTAGTTTATCCATTCGGACCGCCGATAAATGTTGACCTGAGTTTTTTGCCATACGGTTTGGGCGATGGAATCAAGCAAATTCCGCTGACGATTGCCCAGATTGATGTCGGTGTTTTGTATGTTTTGGCGATAACTTCGGTTGGAGTTTATGGGATTGCACTTGCAGGATGGTCTTCGAACTCAAAATATTCTCTGCTCGGTGGTTTGCGTTCTTCGGCACAGATGATTTCTTACGAACTTGCAATGGGAGCATCGGTAATCGGTGTCGTAATGCTGGCGGGAACTTTGAATTTAAATGGAATTATTTACGCTCAAATAAATTCACCGTTCAGATGGTTTATCATTCCGCAATTCATCGGCTTTTTCGTATTTCTGATCGCCGCGTTTGCCGAAACAAACCGTGTTCCATTCGATCTGCCGGAAGCGGAAACGGAACTCGTCGCGGGATTTCACACGGAATATTCCGCATTAAAATTCGCACTTTTCTTTATGGCGGAATATGTCAATATGTTCACCGTTTCAATGATGTGTGCCGTTTTGTTTTTGGGCGGTTGGTATATTCCCGGACTTGATTATCTCGCCCGTCTGATTGGTTTTGAATGGCTGTTCGGTGTCGGCACAATCGGTTATGCACTCATCAGCCACGTCGGATTTTTATTAAAGATTTTTGCATTTTTATTTTTATTTATCTGGGTTCGCGGAACTTTGCCGCGTTTCAGATTCGACCAATTAATGAATTTCGGTTGGAAATTCCTCTTGCCCGTTGCATTAGGAAATGTAATTTTGACCGTTATAATCGTATTTTTCTTAAATAGATAAAATTAAGTGGTAAGTGGTGAGTGGTAAGTGGAAAGTGAAAAACATCCAAAACTTACCACTTACCACTCACCACTTACCACTTACAAAAGATGGTTACAGCACTTTTTTTCATATTTGCAGGTCTGGCAATCGCGTCTGCGATCTCCTGCGTCTATCACAAAAACCCACTTTACAGTGCGGTTTCGCTGATCGGCGTGCTTATTTCGCTGGCGTGTATATATATAACGCTTGCCGCACCATTTATCGCCGCTGTACAGATTCTGGTTTATGCGGGAGCGATTATGGTTTTGGTTGTTTTCGTTATAATGCTTTTAAATTTAGACGAAGAAAACCCCATAAATCAACTTCGATATTTATATGCAATCGGCGGCGGATTAGGACTGATTTTGCTTGCTCAGACATTTTTTATTTTTTACGCCGTCAGCCGAACACCCGCAAAAGAATCAGTTTTGGATGATAAAGTAGGGCAGACCCTAAATATCGGTTCGGCAATGTACACAGAATATATTCTGCCCGTCGAAATTGTCGGTGTTTTGCTCCTGATGGCGATTGTCGGAGCAATGATTATGTCAAGGCGTTTACAGCGTCCGAATTTAGAATTAGTTGTAGATAATGAGAAGGATTAGAACGTAAATGGTAAATAGTAAATTGTTAATTGTTTTTTAACTTACCATTTACCACTTACCGTTTACCACTGGAAAACAATGGAACCAAGTTTAGAAACCTATTTAGCACTTTCGGGAATACTTTTTACCATCGGAGCAGTCGGCGTGATTTACAAACGCAACGCGATCGGGATGTTTATGTGCATTGAGTTAATGTTAAATGCCGTAAATCTGACATTCGTGGCATTTTCAAGACATTACGGCGATGTAACCGGACAGCTTTTTGTCTTCGTCGTAATGAGCGTCGCGGCGGCGGAAGCGGCGGTCGGGCTTGGAATTATCATCACATTTTTCCGCAACCGCGAATCGGTGGATGTTGACGATGCAAGTATTTTGAGAAATTAATTATTTAAATGATTAATGCCGATGTTTTGACATTTCAGGAATTTATGACGCACGAACCATTGCCATTGTCGAAAATTCACGGTGCGGTGCTGAAATTTTTGCAAGGGCGGAATGATGTTGTTTTATTCGGTGCTTATGCGGTAAACGCTTATGTTTCCGAGCCTCGAATGACACAAGATGTTGATTTGCTTTCGACAAATGCGGAAGTTTTGGCGGAAGAATTACGGGAATATTTGAACGATAAATTTGAAATTGCAGTTCGTGTGCGTGAAGTTGGAAACGGAAAAGGATTTCGGGTTTATCAAAAACGAAAAGAAGGTAATCGGCACTTAGTTGATGTCCGTTTAGTTGCAAAATTTCCGACAACGGAAATAGTTGAAAACATTTCAATTTTATCACCTGCTGAATTGATTGCGAGCAAAATTGTTTCTTATCAATCACGAAAAGGACAACCGAAAGCAGGAACAGATTGGCGGGATTTGGCTTTTTTACTTTTGAAATTTCCTAAATTAAAAACTGAAAAAGGTGAAATTTTTAAGATATTAAAATTAAGAAATGCTAACAATAAAACTTTAGAATCTTGGCGAGAAATTGTTGAACAAGATTTACAACCAGAAAACGAAGACGAAGATTTACTTTTCTAAATAGTTAAATGACTGAAAATAATTTATTAAGTCTGATAATTTTTGCACCGTTATTTGGTGCGATTGCCAACTGGATTTACGGCGGTTGGTTGAAGCAGAGAAACGAAACCGTTAGCGGAGTGATTGCTTGTGCGTCGGTGGGAATTTCTTGCGTGGTCGCTTTTATGATCGCGTTTGGCATCGGCACACCGCACGTTGGGGCTTTGTTTGCTCCCGAAGGCAAGCCGATTCTTGACCATATTTGGACGTGGATTCAGGTTGGCGATTTTCGGGCTGATTTCGGTTTGGGGATGGACAGACTATCGGGTGTTTACGCCTGTTTTGTTACATTTGTGGCTTTGCTGATTCACGTTTTCGCAACGGGTTATATGCACGGCGATGAAGGTTTTTATCGCTTTTTTGCTTATTTGAACCTGTTTATGTTCGCAATGCTGACGCTGATTTTGGCTGACAATTATCTGTTGATGTTTGTCGGTTGGGAAGGCGTTGGGCTTTGTTCTTATTTGCTCATCGGCTACTACATCAAACGCGATGAAGCGAGAAAGGCGGCGAAGAAGGCTTTTGTAATGAACCGCATCGGAGATTGGGGCGTTTTGATGGGAATGTTTCTCATCTTTACGATAACCGGCTCGTTATCTTTCTTTGACAAAACGGTTAACGGGCAGGAAGTTCAAAGCGTTTTTAGTTGGGTTTCGGCAAATATCATGACGGCTGAACCTTTTACATTTTGGATAATTTTCGGTGGCGGTTTAACATCGGCGGCAATTTTATTATTTATCGGTGCAACGGGAAAATCGGCACAAATTCCGCTTTTAACATGGCTTCCCGATGCGATGGCTGGTCCGACTCCGGTTTCGGCACTTATTCACGCGGCGACGATGGTTACGGCGGGTGTTTATCTGGTTGTTCGTTCAAATATCATTTTCCAAAACGCTCCGACGGCAATGTTTATCGTTGCAATCATCGGTGCGGCGACGGCGATTTTTGCGGCGACAATCGGTTTAGCCCAAAATGATATAAAGAAAGTTCTTGCCTATTCAACCGTTTCGCAGCTCGGTTATATGTTCCTTGCATGCGGGGTCGGTGCATTCGGTGCGGCAATTTTCCACGTAATGACACACGCATTTTTTAAAGCCTTGCTTTTCCTCGGTTCGGGTTCAGTCATTCACGGAATGCATCACGAACAAGATATGAGGAAAATGGGTAATTTGAAAAAATATATGCCGATCACGTTTTTTACAATGATGGCGGGTTGGCTGGCAATTTCGGGAATTCCCGTTTTTGCAGGATTTTTCTCAAAAGATGAGATTTTATATAAAACATTTGCAAATACAGCATTTGGTAATGTGTCAACAATTTTGTGGATAGTTGGTTTGATAACGGCGGTTTTAACGGCTATTTATATGACCAGAATGATGGTTATGACATTTTGGGGCGAAGAAAGGTTTCACGATGAGATAGTAGATGATTTGCCGGTTATCGAAAATTTAACCGAACCTTCAAGAGCCGAAGAAAACGCCTTTGCAATGGGTGAAGCACACGATGCTATCGAACCGGGACATGACGCACACGCTTTGGCACATCATTTGGAAGATGAACACGATGATGATGACGACGAACATCATCACATTCCGCACGATTTCAAACCACACGAATCGCCCTGGACAATGACAGTTCCGTTAATTGTTCTGGCAATTCTTTCCACCTTCGGCGGACTTATCGGAGTTCCCTATGCGTTGAGCGGCGGAACATTTGACAATTATTTTGAAAAGACACTTGAGCCTGTAATCGAAAAAGTCCACGTTAACAAAGAACATTCTGAAGAAATTAAACATTTTTACGCCGAAGAAAAAGCCGAAGCTGCCGGGGCAACACATACCGAACATTCAGCAGAAGAACTTTTTACGGAAAGGCTGCTGGCAGGTTTATCGGTTCTTTTGGCTCTGCTCGGCATCGGAATCGGTTGGTTTACCTTTCAAAGAGAACCGCTCAAGCGTATGCCCAAACTTTTTGCCAATAAATGGTATTTGGATGAAATTTATAACAAATACATTGTTGATCCGATCACAAATCTTTCCCGAAAAGGTTTGTGGAAAGGTTTTGATGTTGGATTTATTGACGGCACCGTGAACGGCATCGGAAGTTTTGTGATCGAATTAGGTTCGGCGGCGAGGCGTATTCAAGTCGGATTTGTCCGAAGTTATGCGGCGTTTATTTTGTTCGGTGCATTGGTTGTCATCGGCTACTTTATTTATTACGGATTTAGACTTATTAGCTAACTTTCAGCAAACAGCTATCAGCTATCAGAAAAATACTGACAACTGACAACTGACAACTGACAACTCTGAAATATGGATTTCATAAAAGAAAATCTGATAACAATTTTAATTTTGCTTCCCGTAATCGGTGCAGTTGCCGTTATCGGGCATTCTGTTTTTTGGAATGAAGTAAAACATTTGAAGTGGATAACATTTGGAATCACGATTGTTATCTTTTTGATTTCCCTTTTACTTTTGGGCGATGGAGCAATTTCGGCAAACGGGTTTTATTTTGAGCGAAATGTTCCGTGGATCGAGGCGATAAACACGAATTATCACGTTGGCGTGGACGGTTTGAGTTTGTGGCTCGTAATTCTGACAACATTTATTATGCCGATTGCTGTGCTTTCGACTTGGGATGCGGTTGAGAAAAGACATACGGCTTTTTATGTGTTTTTGCTTCTGCTTGAAAGTGCGATGCTCGGCGTTTTTGTTTCGCTCGATCTGCTCGTATTTTATCTGTTTTTTGAAGCCTCACTCGTGCCGATGTTTTTTCTCATCGGGATTTGGGGCGGCACGAACAGGATTTATGCGGCGGTCAAGTTTTTTATTTTTACGGCGTTGGGCAGTTTGCTAATGCTGGTGGCGATAATCGCATTGTATTATCTGCATTTTCAGGCAACGGGCGTTGGAACATTTGATTATGTAACGCTTTTAAATTCGCTCCAACTCGGTAAATTAGTATTTGTCGGGAACACGGGACTATTTTTGTTTCTGGCATTTGCACTCGCGTTCTCTATCAAAGTTCCGCTGTTTCCATTTCACACATGGCTTCCTGATGCACACACCGAAGCACCGACGGCTGGTTCTGTAATTTTGGCGGCGGTTTTACTGAAAATGGGAACTTACGGTTTGATGCGTTTTTGTTTTACGCTCTTTCCCGAAGCATCCCGCGAAATGGCTTGGATATTTATAATTCTGGCGATTATCGGAATTATTTACGGTGCATTAGTTGCAATGGTTCAGCCCGACATTAAACGCCTTGTTGCATATTCATCAATCGCACATATGGGTTTTGTGATTCTCGGAATGTTCTCATTTACAGAAATGGGAATGCAGGGGGCTTTATACACAATGCTCGCTCACGGCGTGACGACCGGAGCATTATTTTTGCTTGTCGGATTCATTTACGACCGCAGACACACACGGCTAATCACGGAATACGGCGGACTTTCGAGTATTATGCCGATTTATGCAACTTTCTTCGTGATAACGACAATGGCTTCAATCGGACTCCCCTTTTTAAACGGATTCGTCGGCGAATTTCTAATAATGATCGGAATGTGGAGTTCGACAATTTTAGCCGGAAGCTGGAACGAAATTGCCGCAATGTTTGCTGGAACGGGTGTGATCTTTGCAGCTGTATATTTATTGTGGATGGTGCAGAGAGTTTTCTTCGGTAAAATTACAAATCCGAAAAACCGCGGATTGCTTGACTTGAACGCACGCGAGATTGGTTTAATGATTCCGCTTCTTTTCTTAATGGTCTTTATGGGCGTTTATCCGAAACCGATTCTGGACGCTTCGAGAGATGCCGTCGTGCAGATACAAAAAAGAGTTGTCGGCGAAACGAAAGGCGGAACGATTACGGAATTAGAAATGAACAATGAAAAAGTTAAAAATTAAAAAAACTTCAATTTTTAACTTTTAACTTTTAACTTTTAACTTTTTTAAGATGAACATTTTATTATTAGCAGATTTAGTTAATCCAAACGTCAACTTGCCGATCATTTTGCCGGAAGTTCTGGTTTCCATCACGGCGATAATTCTGATGGTTTACGATAGTTTTAAACCGAATCAGCAGCGAAATACCGGCATAATTTCAATGATCGGACTTCTCGCTTCGGCAGCCGCACTTTTTTATTTATGGTCAGATCCGAATGTTCCCAAAAGTGCTTTTAACGGGATGATCGTAACGGACGGTTTGCGGCTCAGTTTTACGATTGTATTTTTATTTGTATCTGCTCTGACGATTTTAATTTCAAGTGTTTGGGTTGAAAATGAAAAAGTTCCCGCCGGTGAATATCACGCGATGCTCCTTTTTGCGACGGTTGGAATGATGTTTATGGCTTCGGGAAATGATCTGGTGATAATTTTTCTCGGACTCGAAACGCTTTCAATCGCAACTTATGTAATGGCGGGAATGCGTAAGAAGGATTTGAAATCAAATGAATCGGCAATGAAATATTTCATTCTCGGGTCTTATGCTTCGGGATTTTTGCTATACGGAATGGCTTTGATTTACGGTGCGACGGGTTCGACTAATATTACCGAAATTGCCGTGAAAACCGGCGATGCAAACTTTCCAGCTTTACTGCTTGTCGGCGGTGCGATGTTGATCGTCGGTTTCGGTTTTAAGGTTGCGACAGTTCCCTTTCACGTCTGGACACCGGATGTTTATGAAGGAGCTCCGACACCGATTACAGCATTTATGGCGGCGGGACCAAAAGCCGCAGGTTTTGCCTCGTTCCTGAGAGTTTTTGCCATCGGATTTCCACTAATCGCCGGTGTTCAGGCTTCAGAACTATTGCACGACACCTGGATCACGGTTTTGACGGTTATGGCGATTCTGACAATGACCGTTGGAAATATTGCCGCCATCGTACAAAACAATGTCAAACGAATGCTCGCCTATTCTTCGATTGCACACGCGGGTTATGCACTCGTCGGATTTATCGGAGCCGGCGTTGCCAAAACGGTTCTCGGACGCGACGAAGCAATCGCCGCCGTGGCATTTTATATGCTGACTTATGCGGTAACAAATCTCGGTGCATTTTCCGTTGTCGCATTGCTCGCACAGAAAAATGACCGCCGCACGGAATTTGAAGATTACAACGGCATCGGCTTCAAATCGCCAATTCTTGCTTTCACGCTTTCGCTGTTTATGCTATCGCTTTTAGGTTTGCCTCTAACCGCCGGATTTATCGGAAAAGTTCTCGTTTTCCGCCCGGCACTCGAAGCCGGAAGCGTATTGTTGACGATTTTGGTTGTGATTGCAGTAATCAACACAGCAATTTCCGCCTATTATTATCTGCGTTTGATCGTCGTGATGTTTTTCAAAGACAGAACAAGCGACTGGCTTGCACCGAAAATTCCTGCCACTATCGTAATCGTATTATTAGTAACGGTATTAGGCGTATTTTATTTTGGAATATTCGGCAACAGCACGATCAAATCATTTGTCAACGCCCAACCGCCTGTAAATGCACAGCTAAAATAAGTTTAACAATGGAAAACGGATAATGTTTTAAAATGGAAAGTGGAAAATGAAGCAAAGGAATATAAATTCAAGTTGAACTTTGAGTATTAAAAACATTTTCCATTTTCCACTTTCCGTTTTCCATTATCGAAGTTTTCCGTTTTCCATTAAATTTATGTCTGTTGTAAATGAAATAAAAACGAGTTTGGATGCAAATTGGATTCCCCGGATTTACGAGGAAAAAATTCGCACGCAGAGAACCCGTTCGCATCAGTTGGATGTTCCACGTAAAGAAAACCGGGCGATTATTCAACATACTCTTCTCGGTGTGGAGTTAAAAGTCGGCAACAAGCGTTTTCAATGTCCTGATTTTTCAACCGCCCGATATTTACAGTTGTTTGCACGGCTTGGCTGTCAGGAAATTGCTGTGCCTTACGATATTACAAAAATTTCAAGCCTTGCCGATGAACTCGAATCTTCGTGGCACAAAATGCTTTTGCTCGTTGAAATGGAAACGCAAGGCACAACGCCCGCCGCTCGCGGAAGGATAAAAGCAGCTTTGATTCGTGAGATCAGATATGAAATAGATGAGATCGGTGCGGGCGAACTGATGCCCGAATTCAAAAAAAGTACCAAACAACGCGAAAGTTAAATATTTAATCTGACTAAAGTAAGACGGGATGTTAAATTTCGCATACAAATAGTTTACAAACTACTTAAATTTTAAGATAATTTTATAAATATGTTGGACTCTGCACCTAATAAACAAATAATTCCGCAAACGGTCAATTTACCCTTCCCATATCACAAGCAGAATTTTTGCCGTTATGAACCGATTGAACAGCAAATCGAACACGCAAGGGTTTTGATCGTTAATAATTTGCTGCGTTATGAAACAGATTTATCTGAACTTGCAAAAAAAGATTGGGCGGACGATGCGGACAAAAATCTGCGGCTTGAAAGAAAATTAACGCAGATGGCTTGTGATAACATTGCCAGCAACATCAAACGGCTTGTGAAACAACCGAAATCTTTAACCGTTCATTTGTCTGAAGTCGCCGAAGCTGCCGAAACTTTTTGTCCCGATGCGATTGTGATGAGCGGAACTTTGACGGATTTTGATTATTATAATCCCGAATATCTCGAAAGTTTTCAAAAATTCATTAAGCAGACAAAAATTCCTGTCTTAGGAATCTGCGGTGCTCACCAACTTATCGGCTTTTCTTTCGGATGCGAATTGAGAACACTTGATAATCGCCGACAGGACGAAATCCGCACGGACAGAATGGTTGAATTTCAATATCGTTTTGTGAAAATTACTGATACGAGCGATCCGATTTTTGCAGGAATTGCGGACGAGGACAGCGGAATCTGGCAGGATTATACTTTAAAGGATAATATTTTGCGTATCTGGCAAAATCACGGGCTTCAGGTAATCGGAATTCCCGAAGGATTTAAGCATCTTGCAAAATCATATCTCTGTAACAATCAAATGATGGCGAAACATTCCGATGGGCAAATGATCTATTCGGTGCAGTTTCATCTTGAAAAATCCTTTGAAGACTGGTCAAAAAATCCAACCCGTTGGGAACATCCGAATGAATCACGCGATGGCAGAATCTTGTTTGAAAATTTTCTCAAACTTGCTCTTGAACATAAAGATTAATAATGTCAATAACTCTCTATTTAACGTGAGTTTGAGATAAGAAAATATCTAAATTGTTATTTTTCTCACCTTTGCGTATCTCCCGCGTCTTCAACTTTGCGAACTTTGCGGTAAAAAAAAAGAAAATTTAACCGCAAAGTTCGCAAAAAATCAATAGAAAGTTTCAAACCCTGGTTTAATCATCCAAAGTTTCGTCAGTATTTATTAAAAATTCTAATCCTGCTTTTTAAGTGGAAATGTTTTTTCCCTTTAAGGTTAGAACAGAATGTGATAAACAGTGTCAATAGATATTTAATAATGTTTTACGTAAAACATAAAAAATAATCGAGGCAAAAATATTACCCCGACTATTTTGAAAATTTACAGTAATTATTTTATTAAAAACATTCCTTGGGAACATTCTCTAAAGTGTTTTTTATCAGCATATCAACAACCGGATTGAAATCACCATTGGATTCTTCATAAACTCTTAATTGTTCATCGGCGGAAGTGCCGCGTTCTAAAATTGTGTAAATATGTTCGATTTCTTTTCTTGAACCCAATTCGTCAACGACTTCATCAACAAAATCAAGCAACTCGTGGATTAAATCTTTTACGGGAACTTCTTTTTGTTTCCCGAGATCAAGTAGTTTTCCGTCCAATCCATAACGAATCGCCCGCCATTTATTTTCCTGAATCAGGCGGCGATGATAAAGTCTGAAACCCAAATTGTTATCTATCAAAAGATGAAGTTTTGCAACGATCGCTTGAAAAAGTGCGGCAATTGCAATCGTATCATCAACTTTTGTCGGTATATCACAAACTCGAAATTCGAGCGTCGGAAATATCGGATGCGGGCGGATATCCCACCAGATTTTAGTCGCATCTTCCGCACAATTCATTTTTATCAGCAAATCTATATAATTTTGAAATTCCTGATATGAATTAAAATGGTCGGGAATATCGGTTCGCGGAAATTTCTTAAAAACCTCGGTGCGGTATGATTTTAATCCCGTATTAAATCCGAGCCAGAAAGGTGAAGAAGTGGTCAAAGCCAAAACGTGCGGCAGAAAATATCTCGCCGCGTTCATAATATGTATGCGGCGTTCCGGGCTTTCGATGCCGACGTGAACGTGAACTCCGAAAATAAGCAGACTACGGGCGACCATTTGCAGTTGGTCAATCAGTAATTTATATCGGTCGTGTTCATAGATTTCCTGTTCCGACCATTTTGAGAATGGATGTGTCGAAGCGGCAATTATTTCCATTCCCTTTTTGCGTGCGAGCGATGAGATTATACAGCGGAGTTTGGTAATATCCTCGCGGGCTTCCTGTATATTGGCACAAACTCCCGTTCCGACTTCGATCATTGATTGAATCATTTCCGGCTTTACCTTCTCGCCGAGCATCAATTTTCCTTCATCCAAAATTTCAGAAACGTGGGATTTTAACTCGCGTGTTTCCGGGTCAACGATCTGAAATTCCTCTTCGATTCCCAAAGTAAATTGGTCAAACATATTTTGTTAATATCTCCCTGATATTTATTCTTACAAGTAAAATGTAATAATTTATTTAGTATTTTCAACATCAATCGCAAATCGCAAATTGAAAATCGTAAATACCGAATTATTCTATTTCCAATTCTTTTTTAAGCTGCGATACATTTTCACGCGAGAGATTCTTAAAGCGAATTCCAACACCTTGCCCCGGATCAATATATGCAACTATACCTTCAATATTAAATAATTCTCCGCCGATAGTCATATTAAGAGCAACCGCTTCACCGTTTTCAAAATCTGTGCCGGTTTTCATATAAAGTCCGCCGATTCCAATATCTCTCGTATTGGCAATGCCCGTCGCATCACCACCGTTAAATTTTACATCAACAATTAATTTCTTACGATCCGATTGCCTTCTTTCCTGCGGCGTAATTGCTTCATCCGGTTTGTTTGGTAGCATTTATTTTCCTCCGGGTTTTTCGATATTAAAACTTATTGATACTGCTTTAATTTTGTATTGTAATCTATTTTTAATAATTTTGAACTCTATTTATTATAAATTAACACAACAATATATTTAAAAATCTCACGGGTTGCTTTTTTTTTTCTCTCAAGTTACCATAAATCACAACAAAATAAGCCTTTTATATAGTTTGTTTCCCCATCAAAATTTATAATCTTAAAAAGGCTGTTTTTATTTTAAACACGGTTAAATAATTTATGGGTTTTGCGACAACTGCCATCCACGCCGGAAATGAACCTGATACTGCGACGGGTGCGGTCAGCGTGCCGATTTATCAAACTTCTACTTATAAACAGGATGCTCTCGGTGAACATAAAGGCTTTGAATACGCACGAACTCAAAACCCGACAAGATCGGCACTTGAGCGAAATATTTCGGCTCTTGAAGGTGCAAAATTCGGCTATGCTTTTGCTTCCGGTATGTCTGCCACCGATGCTTGTCTGAAATTAGTCAAAGCTGGCGATCACGTAATATTAGGCGATAATACCTACGGCGGAACTTTTCGTTTATTTGATAAAGTTCTATCAAATTACGGAATCGAATTTGACTTGGTTGATACGACCGATATTGATAATGTTGAGCAGGCATTCAAGCCGAATACAAAAATGGTTTTTGTCGAAACTCCGACAAATCCCGTAATGAGCGTTACGGATTTAAGAGCGGTTTCAGATTTGTCCCACGCACACGGAGCGAAAGTCGTCTGCGACAATACATTTATGTCGCCGTATTTTCAGCGTCCGATTGAACACGGAGTTGATATTGTCATCCATTCGACAACCAAATATTTAAACGGACATTCCGACAGCATCGGCGGATTTGTTGCATTAAACGATGAAAAAGATGCTGAATGGATTCAGTTTATACAGAATTCTGTCGGGGCGGTTCTCTCGCCGTTTGATTCATTTCTTGTTTTGCGTGGCACGAAAACACTTGCCGTCCGAATGGAAAAACATAATGAAAACGGACTGGCGGTGGCAAATTTTCTTGCCGAACACCCAAAAATTCAAAAGGTAAATTATCCCGGTTTAGCTTCGCATCCGCAACACGAATTGGCAAAACGACAGCAAAGCGGATTCGGCGGAATGATTTCATTTGAAACAGGTTCATTAGATTACGCAAAAAAAGTTTTGGAAAACGTCAAACTCTGCACGTTAGCAGAAAGTCTGGGTGGCGTTGAAAGTTTGATTTCACATCCGGCGACTATGACACACGCATCCGTTCCATTTGAAAAACGTGAAAAGCTCGGAATTACCGATGGTTTAGTTCGGGTCTCGGTTGGAATTGAAGATACCGAAGATATTATATTTGATTTAGATCAAGCACTTAGTTAACAGAAAGTGGAGAGTAGAGATTGGAGAGAATTATTTTTATTAAAACTTTCCACTCCTTAATCTCCACTCTCTACTCAAAAAATTTATGTTGATTGTTGAAACGCACGCCACATCTCATGTTGGACGAGTCCGCAAGGGCAATGAGGATAATTACCTTTTGCTTCATATTTCGGACTTACAAAAATGGACGAGTTCGCAGGACGCGAGTGAGTTTAAAATTGAATCCCAAAAATTTGAAATTAACGACCAAGGCGTTGTTTTAGCAGTTTCTGATGGAATGGGCGGAGCGTTAGCAGGTGAAGTAGCCAGCCAGATGGCGGTTGAAACCATTTGTAATATAATTTTGGATGACGACCCCGATAAAACCGCTTCACCTGAAAGTTTCGGTGAAACATTGGTTGGAAAATTATATGATGCAACCGTTTATGCCAATCATTTAATTCATCAGAAAGGACGCATTGATGAACAGCATAAAGGAATGGGTGCAACTTTCACAGGCGTTGGAATCACGCCCGAAGCAGTAGATTTGGTGCAGGTCGGCGACAGCCGTGTTTATCTGATTCGCAATGCCAAAATCTATCAGATCACAAAAGATCAGTCCTTGGTTCAGCAGCTAATTGATGCCGGTCAAATCCAACCCGAAGAAGCCGATACTCACGCATTAAAAAATGTTATCTTGCAAGCACTGGGAGCTCAAAACGAAATTTATCCGGTCGCGGCACGCCTTATGCCGCAGCGAGATGATATTCTGCTTATTTGCAGCGACGGACTTTCAAACAAAATCAACGGTCCCGAAATACAAAGTATTATTTTTGAAAATATTGATAATCTGAGTGTTGCCGCCGGCGAACTCGTCAAGGAAGCAAATGAACGCGGCGGAGAAGACAACATAACTCTGATTTTAGCTAAATTGACCGGAAGTGCTTTGCCCGAACCGACTGATGAAGAAATCCGTTTGGAAACAATCAATCAGGAAAGCATACACGACACGGCGGATCAGGATACGGCGGAATTTGTATAAAATTAATTACGCCAATCGGGTAATTCTTTTTTTCCGGCTTTACGGACGTATATGGAAGAACCTTTGATTTCGACTACTTCAACTTTTTCGCCTTCTTCAAATTTTGTCTGTTCATCAATTGGAAACGCAGTCCAGTCGCTTCCGTAAACATTTACTATTGCCTGTCTTAACGCTCCCTTACTTTCTTTTTTTACCGTTCCGATCTGACCGGGTAAAGTGTCAATTCCAGTTTTAATTTCTTCATCTGCGGCAAACCTGAAAACATTGTCAAAAATTGTCCGCGACATAACGGTTAATAAAGTTGAAATAACTGCAAAAACGAGAAATTGACCGAACATACCGACACCCAAAACTGCCGCCAACGCCGCCCCGATTGCACCGATACCAAACCACAACAGCACAAATCCCAGCGTAAAAAGTTCCGCAATGATGAAAAAAACACCAAAAATAACCCACAATATCCAAATATATTGTTCCATTTATCTCCTCTGAAAAAAACTTTTTCACTGATAGTATCGCAAGTATTTAACAATTTGTCATTTATTGTCTTTTAGAATAGTTTTTCCGTTTGGACATCCAAAACAAGTCGTGCTAATTTATTCAGAGTAAGTCGGCTGGGGTGGCGGAATTGGTAGACGCACAGGACTTAAAATCCTGTGTCCCTTGTGGACGTGCGGGTTCGACCCCCGCCCTCAGCATCATTACTTTTCTTAAAATTATTCGATTTTCAATAAAAGTCTTGATTTATCAGGGCTTTTTTATTTGTTTGAAATACAAATTTAAGGTAAAAAATTAACCGGATAGAAAAATAATTTCTATCCGGTTTTGTAGAGTTTTTGTCCCTTTTGTTAAAAGGTTCGGTTTAATTTACTTAATCCTGAATTCTATCGTGTGAATTGTCGGATCATTTCCGGCAGTAAAGGATAGATTATAAACTCCCGGACTAAGTCCCGTGGTTTTCAAATTAAAAGCATAACGCCCATCTTCGTAACGGAAATTATTGTCCGGGTTTGAATTTCCGGGAGTTTCGATCTCTACTTGAGTATCGGGAGCAGAAACCAGCGTAATACCTATAACTTTGATTATGACATCAGGCGAGGAAACATTTCTTCCCTCGGCATCACAAAGCTGAAGTTTGATCGGATATGTTCCACCGCTTTTTACGGCTTTGCTAGGATCATAAAGCAGACAGACTGCATACCTCACTATTAAAGTCCCGGTTCCGACACTTGGCAGAGTCGTATCACCGCCGCTGTAACTGGCGTTGATTTTTAGTGCCTGCGGCAAAATATTGCCCGGCAGGAAGAAATCAGCGGTCGCTGTTCCGTTTATAACCGCCGCACTAATAGTGCCGATTGTTGTTGATCCGTCAAGCGTTGTTATAGTAAATGTTACAGTTCCTTCATCAACTGAATTGACATCGGTAGCAACATTTGCCGTTAAGGTTATATTCTGTCCATCCAGATTATAAATTACAGATACATCAGAAACAGACAGAGTTGTTGCCCTTTTCGGGAATTTGAAATAAGCAACCGGCATATCGTGATCGGAATTAACTTCCGGTCTGGTCGGCACTTGGAATTCAGGAATTTCCGGAAAATCGGCATTACTGCGGGCAATGGCATAGCGTTGCAGTATGGAATAAGCCGCCGAATTAACGATCACGTGATCGAGTGCCTGCGGAGTTCCTTCAAAAATAAATGTGTATCTTTGATCGGCAGACAGTTGATCGGTCAGATTGATAAAGTCGGGATCAACAAAATCAGGACTTTGATCAACGACAACTTCATCATCCGAGGTCGGCATTCCCTTGATAACAGAAATCGGATCGGTGTAACCGTCGTTAAATTGATACGCATTATAATCGCCGACCGAAATAACCGGAGTGGTCGGATTACTTGTCTGTAAATCCTGAAGTAGTCTCGCGGTTGATTCAGCCTGAGCGGTTCGTTTAGCACGAACGCGGGCATCGGTTTCGATGTTGATAAATGAACGCAGGTGATTAACGACGACGATTACAGACTGCGGATTTCCTCCGTCTGCACCAACCGTCGCATTTAAAACCAGCGGCGGACGGTCGTGAAGCGTTTCGGGCAGTCCGGTATTCGGATTAATAAATGTTTCCGTTCCGGCTTCCTGCGAAATCGAATCAATTCTTATTGTCGAAGTTTTGACAAGAAATCCGACATTCTGCATTCCCCCTAAAGGAGCTTGAATCAGACGTGCTTCATACATCGGATTGCTTCCGGTGGCGATAAATGTATCGCTGTTCACCTGATTGGCGAGAGCTTCCAGACTCGCTAAATCCAAAATTTCGATAACGCCGATAATATCCGGCAGACGCATCAAAGTACGGATTGCCAGAGCAGCTTTAATTCGTTGATTGTCGGAGTTTTTGAAGTTTTCGATATTGTATCCGGCAACTGTAAATTCACCCGCCTCAGGCATCGGAACTGGAATCGCACTCATATTTGCCGTGGTTGAAGGAGTAATTTCCGGCACGATTTTGTAATCTCCAAAATTATAATCAAGTGGTCCGATAACATTTGTAAAAGTTACATTTGATGTAACGGAGATGCGGGTTGAACCGACTAATCCGTCGCTGTCAATCAAAATTCGCTCGGGATTTTGATCCCAACGCGGGATGCAGCAATCAACTACGCCTGATGTCGGATCGGGCGGAACGGGCAAGGAAATTTCAATTCCCGGCTCACGAAACGGACGTGCTAAGCCGCTTAAAACCGTATAGGTTTCACCAAAATTATTGGTCGGTGCAACCGAATGTAGTGAATCGGCAGCAACACGCATTCCTTCGAGTCTTTCTAACTGATATATTGATCCGTTCGGATCGAGAATCGTTTGTGTTAAAACAATCGGAGTTGGCAACGGATTATTGCTGCCGTTGACAACAACATCGCTGTTACTGGCATTTATTTCCGTAAAATTGTTAAATTCAACCGCCGTGCCTGTAACCATTACAAAATCGCCAACCGTAACTGTTGGAGCAGCCGATGTGAAAACGAAAATTCCTTCGGAAGTCTGCGAATCGGCATCAACCGTTGCATCGGGTTCCTGCAGGAAAAATCCGTTATTTTTAAGTGCCGTCACGATTCCGTTCGTAATTACGCCCTGTCCGTTATAGGGTGAAACCAAACTATTGCCTTGAATTTCGTGAATTGCTGCTGCAACCGCGGGTGCCGGACAACTGTTTTCGACTCCCGGTGTCGGCGTGCGTTGCAGATAACTTGATGTATTTCTCGCTCCGCCGCCGCCATTCGGGCAGCGTTGGTTTGAAAGAGTCGCTGCTTGCCCGGAACTGTTTTCATCAACCTGCGGCTCATTTGGATTTAAAAGAACAAGCAGTCCCGGATCATCAGGATCGCTCGTATCATAAACAAGTGCGTCAATAAGATTTGCAGTTGTAACAGCCGAACCGTTCGGAAAATCCGTTCCATTTGCCTGATAGAGAGCAACTGCATCTTCACCGTTTTGGATGGCACCGTTAGGAATTACCAAATTAACACCGGAAACTGCCGCGTTACCGACCGTAAAATATCCGTTACTGTCGGTTGTGTATCCATCAAGGTCAATGCTTCGGTAAGATTTATCGTCACCACCGTTATAGAAAACTAAAACTAAACCGTCTAATGCTGTATTTCCTGTTCCACCGTCAAATAATTCAATAAATTCCGCTATATCCGATCCCGGTGTATCCGCATCGAGTTCATTAATAATAATGTTTGAATTTATGGGCGGAGTCGGTGACGGAGTTGGACTTGGTGATGGAATTGGTGTTGCCGTTGGACTTGGTGTTGGAGTTCCATCCGTTCCACCGAATGTCTGACCTGTATTGGGTTGCCCGGATGTGTTTGGTGAAGGAGCAGTCCAAGTGAAATTTCCGTAAGTAGTTCCCGTTCCGCTTAATTGCAGAGAATTTCCCACCGGATCCGCACCGCCTTCGTTGACTCCTATGTCTGTACAAGTTTGTCCGTCAGCCGCACCGCCGACGGCTGCGAAAGTTCCTTCATAACACAGAAACTGAATCAATCCGCTTGGTCCGACTAAGGCAATACCATCGGGTGAACCGTTTTGTATTCCGTTGCTTGGATAAGAAATAACTGCCGTTCCGTAACCGTTTTGCTGATTTGGAATAGTTCCCGAAAAAGCATCGGTATCATAAACTGCTCCGCCTGAGCCGTTGTAAAGAACAATTGAATAACCGGTCAGATCAGTTCCTGCCGGACCCGCAATTTCTATAAATTCAT
>MWWE01000030.1_pt1 | contig 19832 bp, 17 predicted proteins | sample 1047301 | NCBI WGS metagenome assembly MWWE01 (sample SAMN06349973, study PRJNA376086) | soil metagenome | isolation source: MS1-1 sample Antarctic (ecotone) soil | place: Antarctica
AGATTGTACAAGCCTACTTGGAGCATCATCGGCAAGATTCAAATAGCAAGAATGACAAATTCATTCTGGATTAGGACTTTCAGTCCACATTAAACCTCTGCATTTCCAATGCAGAGTGGTTTAGTTTTATTGAAACTTCTTCACTTAAAAAAGTGTAGAATTAAAAAAAATAATCAACATCGTCGCAGGTGGTTATGGCGGTTCGGAGCTATCTAAAGCAGGCGTTCGATACATACAAGGAGGCAAATGTAAAAAATGATTCAAAAACGAGAAAAGATAGAAATTAAGACCTTAGCTACTCGAACTAAGATAGAAATGAGCAAAAGCACACTCGTCTTGTCTTTCCTTGGGACAGTTCTTTTTATGTTACTTGGGTTTTGGATGATCATAGATTCGGAGTCTTTCGCAATGTCCAAGGGTTCAAGTCCATTAATACCAATCGTTATAGGAATCTTGGGTGTTGCGTTTTCCGGAGTTTGCTTAGTGAATATCCTTAGGCTGCTATTTAATAGAAACGCTGGGCTGACAATCGATCAAAATGGAATTACCGACAATTCACATTCTACAAGTGTCGGTTTTATAGACTGGAACGACATTACAGGAACAAAAAGAGTTGATATTGGTGTAACGAGAATTTTGTTGTTGTTTACCGATAAACCGGAAAAATACATTAGTCGTGCAAAGACAAGTCGTTTTAGACGCGTGTTGGAAGCTAACAACCGAAAGTATGGGACTCCAATATCGATCATGTCAGGCACATTGGAGATCAAGTTTGGTGATTTAGAAAAATTGATTCTTGAAAAACTGGAAACGAAAGACAGTAGAAGATTTATTAGAAATGAAGTTCCTGCTTCCTATGAATTGGACATCGGAGACGAGCAACGTATAACAAGTCCAGAAGACTCGTTGAAGTAGTCGAACCCGGTCCGATATCAAATGGTTCTGTCACACAGGCGGGCAACATGGTCACATATACGGTTTAAAGGTTGAATTTCGGGTGGCGATTTCGCTTGGTCTGCGTAATCCTTTCGGACCGTTTATGGCTTTTGCTGAAATTACCTTTCCGTCTTTGTTAATTATAACCTCAACTGTTACTAATCCGACGATCTTCATACTACGTTCCAGTGGTGGATAAATTGGTGTAGCTAATTTTACAGCCAGATTTTGTAGTGAACCAATGGAAACAGGCTCATTTGAATCAGTTTGTTTTGCCGTTTGTTCTGTTTTTTATTAAACAAGAAAACACATTATTTAACTAAGTTAAACAACATATTTTATACTTAAATTTTAAAGAATGAAATTTGCAGAGATAAAGTAGGAAAATCGGATTTCTGAAGAAAAAAATAAAAAGCGAAAGACAAAAAAAATTATTTCAACAATACTAAAAATTCATAATTATATTGTTCGGTCGGTTTCCTTCCAAGCCGATTTCGTTGTTGATTATGCTTTGAACGAGAATAAGTTTTGCTAAAGTTTTTATGTCAGAGCGTTGAAATTGGTCAATCAAACTGGTCGTTTTACTATAATCGGCAGCAGCTAATTTCCCCAGTGCTTCGCCCATACCGGCAAAAGTTACGCCCGTAAACTGCGTAAAAATTATTTCGCCGTCGCGGAAATCGTTGTTGCGTTTATTATACTTTGCGATCAAAGCATAAGCGGTCAGCAAGTCATTAGACATATTAATCAGATTGCTTAAATATGGAAAGGCTTTGTCGGGGCTGACTATTGCCAATCCGGCAGCGGCTTTTAAAGTATCTGAAACTTCTTCACGACTTTCCGGGATTTGATTGATCAAATCGCCGGCATCATTCATCAAACGAACCGCGTTTTGATGAGCATCTTCGGTATTTTTCTTCTCAAAACCGATTGCCAGATCAACCATCATTTTAATTTTGGAACTTACCGACTCGGATTTGCCGATCAGTATTTTTGCATCTTCGAGCTTTCCGTCTCCAATCGCTTTGGTGGTGAGTTTTGAATCGAGATATTCAAGTGCGTCATCGCGTTGTTTGCTGTCGGCTTCACGTTTGAGCAGCCCACGAACTTTTTCTGCTTCTCCGGCGGCGATAGATTTATCAACCGCCGTTTGATAGAATTGCTGTTTTTGCCAACTCGGATATTTTTTTGCTTCCGAAATCAAGGTTTCGTTTGTCGTATCGGGATCGCCCAAAGTTTTGTAAGCATCCTGAAAACCCCTTGTAGATTCGGGCATTATTTTGTCAAACTCTTTTTCCTTTTGTCTCAAAGCCGCAACTTTTGACGGAGCATATTTTTCCAGGTCGGGCAGGATTTGCGAGAAGCCGAAAAAGGTTTGATAGTTTGTGGATTTCAAATAATAATCAGCGATTTTTTCGGCAATTGCTCTTAAATCACTGTCGGCAACTTTGATCGGCTTGAACTTATCATTCCTGATTTTAAAGGTTTGCGGACGTGCCGATTGTGTCAAAAGATATTGTGCCGCGTATAATTCCGAGTCGGGATTTCCTTCAAATTGATGATTTATAAGTTTATTGACAACTTCGCCAAGCAGTTCTTTTCCCAGATCTTCATTTTTTTCGGAAATTTTCGGAATCAGATTTATCGCCGACATCGAAACGCCTTTTTCGAGACTTTCGCGGATAATTGTGGCGGCTTTTTCAGGATTTTGTTCGGCGGCTTTGATGGCGAATTGCTGTTCGAGATTTAATTCCTGCTGAACGAAAAATGTATTTTTCCGCTCATTTAACATTTCTGTCGCAGTTTTCTTTACATTTTTATTTGGCGGAAGATTTTTTGCATCAATCGCCGTCTGCACTTCGGCGGGACGGGTTTTTTTGAGCAGTTCCAGAGCCAGATCCGCATCATTTTTAGCGATCATCAGCATTATCACGGAACGCGGAGAACGCTGCTGCCAGAAATTATATTCTTCAAACATATCACCGGATTTTACTTTCGGCTGAATCGCACCTTGAATTAATTCATCAGCCGAATGTCGAAACAGTTCTTTCGCCCGTTTTTGATCCTTTTTCCAAAATAAATCCCCGGCAATCGCAAAAGATAAAGCACGATTTTCCCAGAGTTTCAATGATTCGGCTTCTCCGAGTGCTTCATTAAGCAGTTTGTATGCCTGCTGTTCGAGTTTTTCTGCGGCTTCATCCTTCACGGTTTGAGATTCTGTTGGAGAAATTTGGGCAAACGCTGTGGTTGATAAAAAAATTGTTAAAATAAATGAAGTGAAAACGAGGCGTGAAAAATACATAAAAAACTCCCTGCTTTACAAATATAAAATTAAAATATAGTAAATAAGCAGTTTTGTAAATGATTTTTTTTAGTTATCTGATTGATAATTATTTACCAAAATTAAATAAAATGGAAGTTTCCAACAGAATTAATTCTCAAAAATCTGAGATTTTAAGGTTTTAAAGTTAAACAAAAATGGAATAAATTATATTCCAAACGGATTTAAAGTAATAGATTGAATCCAAATTCGTCAATTTTTCGTAATTATTTATAAGTGAAATATTATAAGTATTCGTGCAAAGATAAGTTAGACTTTTCATTGATTTTCCTTTGTTCCTTTGCATCTTTGCGGGAAATAATTACTAAAGAAAAGAAACACTCCCGCAAAGGAGCAAAGCACGCAAAGAAAAAATTTCAGTTTCAAATTCAGTTGATTTTGCTTGAGTGCTTATTAAAATAAAATAAAATGAATGAATCCAACAAAATAAAATCAAGCGAAATAACGGATGAGAAAACATATTTGAATCGGCGGAATTTTATACGGGCGGGTTTGCTTGCGGGCACAACTGTTGCGACGGGCTTGACTTATCGTTTCTTAAATCCGCCGCCGCCGAAGGAAGTTGTAACTGAAAGTATTGACGATGTTATTAAATCAGAACCCACAAATTTGAAGGATGGGTTGACTGATTTTCAGGATATTACGAATTACAATAATTTTTATGAATTCTCGACAAGCAAAACGTCGGTTGCAAGCGAAGCGGAAGATTTTGTAACAAAACCCTGGACGGTTTCGGTTGAAGGTTTAGTAAACAAACCGAAAGTTTTCGGCATCGAGGAACTTTTAAAAATCGAGCAGGAAGAAAGAATTTACCGCTTCCGATGTGTCGAAGGCTGGTCAATGATTGTTCCCTGGGTTGGTTTTCCGATCAGCAAATTACTTGAAAAAGTCGAACCGCTGGGAAAAGCAAAGTATGTCGCATTTCAAACTTTTTATGACGGCTCGAATCCGAAAGGCGAAAATGTAAAATTGCCGAAAGGCGGCAACGGAATGCAGTCATCGCTTTTTGCGGGAATTTCTTTTCCGTATGTCGAAGGTTTGCGGCTCGACGAGGCTTTGCATCCTCTGGCGATTTTGGCGACGGGACTTTACGGAAAAGTTTTGCCCAATCAGAACGGTTCGCCGATAAGATTAATTGTGCCTTGGAAATACGGTTTTAAAAGTATTAAATCAATCGTCCGTATTGTTTTAACCGACAAAGAACCAAACACAACTTGGAACATCGCCGCACCGAATGAATACGGATTTTATTCAAACGTCAATCCGAATGTTGACCATCCGCGTTGGTCTCAGGCAACCGAAAGACGAATCGGCGAACTCGGACGGCGTGAAACACTAATGTTTAACGGCTACGCGGAAGAAGTTGCAAAACTCTATAAAGGAATGGATTTGAATAAAAGTTATTAGTGGTAAACGGTAAATGGTAAGTGGTAAGTGAAAAAAATCAAAAACTCGCCACTTCCAATTTACTATTTACCATTTACCAATTACTACTGAATATGACTGACACAAAATTCAACAAAATTTTACTTTTCATAAATGCTCTGATACCGCTCGGTTTGCTTTTGTCGGATTGGTATTTCAATCGGCTTGGTGCAAATCCGGTTGAATTTTTTCTACGCACGACGGGAATTTTAACGCTTGTATTTCTGTTTATAACTCTGCTCATCACACCGCTACGCAAAATTTCGGGTTGGAATCAGCTTATAAAATTCAGACGGATGCTCGGACTTTACGCATTTTTTTACGGCGTAATTCATCTTATAACTTACAGTATTTTTGATAAAAGTCTGGATTTTGCCGACATCATCGGCGACATCTGGAATCGCCCGTTTATCGCCGTTGGGATGTTGGCACTTTTTTTGATGATTCCGCTCGCCGTTACTTCAACCAACGCAATGATAAAACGTCTGGGCGGAAAGAATTGGCAGAAACTTCATTGGTTGATTTATCCGACAGCGATTTTGGGAGTGATTCATTTTTACTGGATTCAAAAGTCGGATTATTTTTATCCGATATTATTTGCAGTAGTTTTAACTTGGCTTTTGGGATATAGGATTTATAAATCCTTGGAAAAACCCAGTCTGCAAAAGCAAAAGGCATAAGAAAATAGAACGCGGATGATGCAGATTTGGCGGATTTACGCAGATAAATTTAAAATAAAAAAATCCGCGAAAATCCATTTAATCCGCGAAATCCGCGTTCTATTTCTTTATTCTAAAAATTACGGACGCTTCTTCATTTGAGTAACCTGATCGAAAGTTTGGCGGAAGTCTTCGCCATTTATTATAACCGTTTTACTCATTTCAAAAAGTCTCGAACGCATACGAATCCCGACTCGATCTTCTAAAGTTTCTTCGCGTTCATTTGAAACATTATCGAGATAATTGGTTGTGAAAATCGTCAATTTCTTGTCGTTGTAGCGGGTATTGATGATGTGCGACATCGTGTCCCGCACCCATTCGGTTGGTTTTGACGCACCGATTTCATCCAAGACTAAAATTTCAGCTTCAAAAACGGGAGAGAGAACTCCCAACTCCGATGTTTGCGAAACGTAATTGTAAGAATTTTGAATTTCCTTGAGTAAACCGCCGAATTCATAAAATAGACAGGAAAATCCGCGTTCGGTCAGACCTTTTAGAATCGAAACTGCCAGATGAGTTTTACCGACTCCGACCGTTCCCATTAACAGAAGTCCGCGTTCGATGGCGGGATATTCCATTGCCAGACGCGATGCAAAACGAAACGCACGTTCCTGCGAAGGATTTAGAGCCCTGTAACTGTGAAAATGACAATTCTCGTAGCGTTTCGGAATGCGTGTCGTTTTCAGAAGTTTAGTATGCGAATTTTGTTTGCGGCACTGGCACACTCTTGCACCTTTACCCGGCACAACTTCCATCCCCGAACCGAAGCAAAGACGGCACACTTCAGATTCTTCATCCGTTTCGGAAAATCTTTGAAAATCTTCCTCAACGGGGGATTGCTCAGCCTTCTTAGGTACAGCAAATAAGGGATGAATTGTCGCTTTTTCCTGGGACATTCGGTAAAAAATAAAAAGTATTTTCCTTACTTATAGCTTGATGAAACGAAGGAGATTTTAAGTAAAACTTCTGTGTAAAACTAACTCGGATTATAGCATCAAAAAAGACGATTACAAATTAAATTTTGCAGAAAAATCTTTCTGTTACGACCAAAAAAGGGGAAGCGTTTGAAAACACAAGACTTAAGTTTTAAATATTTTTTTCACGAACAGCAAAAAAATATTTTCGATCATTTTTCATAAAACTGACTTGTGGTATATTAAATTCTTTGAGTAAAAGGCTTTATAAAATATGAGTATGTTACGCAGTATATTGATAAAAATTGGTTTAGCGGATTTTTCCTCCGACCACACCGCTTTGCAAATTTTTATTCTTGATGATGATGAAAGAAGGCATCGTTGGTTTAAGAAAAGATTTAAAGGCGATCAGCTTGAAATAGCGGAAACGGTTGAAGAGGCAAAAAGAATTTTAGAGGTCGGGAAGTTCGACGCGATTTTTCTCGACCACGATCTGCTGCCGCATCATTATGAATCAAATGACCACGATGATTTCCAGAACACGGGTTTTGCCGTTGCCGAATGGTTGGCTAAAAACGCTAAGATTCAGCCGTCCGCAATGATTATTGTTCACACGCGAAATAATGACGGCGGTTCGAATATGGCTGAAAAATTACGCGAAGGAAAACGGCACGTCGAATATGTTCCCTTTAATATGCTCGATTTTAAAATCCAACAACACTTTAATAAATAATTTGTCAATGGAAAATGGAAAACGGAAAATGGAAAATATTTGGATTAAGAAGTTCATTTTTATCTTTTGCTCTGCTTAGCTAATAAGGAACTAATTTTAATTTTTCACATTATCCATTATCCGTTATCCGTTATCAATTAATTCTCCCGTATTTGCGTAGTAGTTTTTTGGTTTCCTCTATCGGTAATGCTTCCACCGTTCGATTATTTTGTCCTGTCATTGCTTTTGCCTTAAACAGAGAATTGTAAATTGCTTCTTCGGTAGCTTCGATGGTTGCCAGAAACAGAGGCGACATCGAATCGTTCGGGAGAAGTTTTCTGGCTTGCGGACGGTCGCCGTCGGATTTGATGCGAACATCCGAAGAATTTGAAAAAGCAATCGCATAATCGCCGCTGCCGTTTGTTCCCGCCGCACCCGTTTTTGCTAAACCCATCATCGCACGTGCCGCCAAACGCTTTAAATTTCGTGCATCAATCGGTGCATCGGTTGCAATGACGATAATTATCGAGCCGTCCGCATTGTTATTTAAATTTTTTGTGTTGGAAATATTTTGAGCAGATTCAACGGATTCTTTTAAATAATACTTGCCGAGTTCTACTCCAATCGGAACGCCGGCAATCTGCAAGACTCCGCCGAAATTTGTCTGAACCAAAACTCCGACGGTGTAACCACCGAGAGAGTCGGGAATTTTACGTGACGATGTGCCGATTCCGCCTTTCCATCCAAAAGCAATTGTCCCGGTTCCCGCACCGACCGAACCTTCTTCAACCTCACCCGTTTTTGCATTTTTTATAGCATTAAAAACATCATCACGCGAAATATGCCGTCCGCGTATGTCATTTAAGTATCCGTCATTGGTTTCGGCAACAACAGGATTTATCGAACGCACATTTTCATTGCCCGGCAACGCAAGCATATAATCCATTAAAAAATCTCCGACCTTCGGCACGCTCAAAGTCGAGGTCAACAGAATCGGTGTTTCGATTTCGCCTAGTTCTTCAACCTGCGTCGAACCCATCAATTTCCCAAAACCGTTCCCGACAAAAACCGCTCCCGGAACTTTTTCCTGAAACAAATTCCCACCGTGCGGCAAAACAGATGTTACGCCTGTCCGCACATTATCCCCTTTTATAATCGTTTTATGCCCAACTCTTATGCCGTCAACATCCGTTATTGCATTAAGTTTACCCGTCGGCAAAACTCCAATCTTCAAACCCATTTCTCTTACCCGCAGACGCTCAGATATAGAATTATTTTGTGCATTATTTGTAGAATTAAAAACAAAAAGTAAAATAATCGAAACAAATAAATTCATCTTTAGAAGTTTTCGCATAAAAACTATTTTACATTTCCATTGAAAAAAGAAAAAGAGATTACACAATTTAAAACGATTTTTCTGGACATAGCGTAGTGTCTTATGTTATACGTTGTTGCATAGATGTAACACAACTTTTCTTTTGTTTGCTTATTTAAGTAAATGATTATTCTAATTATGCTCAATTCTAATACTCAAATCTTTCTTCATCAATCGGTTAAGACCTTATTTATTCCGCTTGTTCTGTCGCGTGTCTGTGCGGGTTTTCCTTCACCTGCCGAAGATTACATTGAAGGCAGAATTGATCTTAACCGTGAACTTATCAAAAATCCTTCGGCGACTTTTTATGTGCGGGTTATCAATGATTCGATGGAAACTTTGATAAGTCCGGGTGAACTTCTGGTGGTTGACAGAATGGCGGAAACTAAAGATAAAGATATTGTCGTCGCACGGCTTAATGATGAATTATGTGTTAAGCGTTTGCGATTTACCGATGACGGTTTAATTTTTCTTGAATCGGCAAATCCCAACTATGAACTGATCACGATCACAGAGTTTCAGGATTTTGAGATTTGGGGAAAAGTTTTGCATTCAATTCAGACTTTTTGAGAATGAGTTAACAAAATAAATATGATCGCTTTAGTAGATGTCAATAATTTCTATGCTTCGTGTGAGAGAGTTTTTGCACCAAGTTTGCGAAAGCGTCCGGTTGTAGTTTTATCAAATAATGACGGATGTGTGATCGCTCGAAGCGATGAAGCGAAAGCATTGGGAATTACGATGGGAACGCCTTTTTTCAAGGTTGAATCTTTGATAAAAAGTAAAAAGGTTGCTGTATTTTCATCAAACTACACACTTTATGGTGATATGAGTTTGCGTGTGATGGAATCTTTGAATTATTTTTCTAATAAAGTTGAAATCTATTCGATTGATGAAGCCTTTCTGGAATTGAATCTTGATGCAAAAGAAAGAGTTATAAACAATCAAACTCTCACGGCAAAAGGACACCACATCAGACAAAAGATTTATCAATGGACGGGATTGCCCGTTTCAATCGGAATCGCACCGACCAAATCGCTTGCCAAGATCGCCAACAAATTAGCTAAGAAAAAGAATCTCGGAGTTTTTGAATTATCGGATAAAACACTGATTGATAAAATCTTGAAAGAAACTGATTTGAAAGATGTTTGGGGTATTGGTTACAGATCGCAAATAAAATTAAAAGCCATCGGAATAGAGAATGCTTTTGATCTGAAAAATTTAGACAGAAGACACGCCCGGAAACTTTTAACGGTTACGGGAGCAAGGCTGGTCGAGGAATTAAACGGCAAAGAATGTCTGCCGCTCGAACTTGTGCCATCCATCAAGAAAAACATCTGCTGTTCACGTTCCTTTGGCAATCCTGTTACCGATTACAAAGATATGAAAGAGGCGTTAGATTTTTACTTAAATAATGCTTCATTAAAGATGAGAAAACAGAATCTTTCGGCAAGTGCCGTGAGTGTATTTCTAAACACCAACCGATTCAGAAAAGACGATCTGCAATACAGCAATTCGATCTCGATGAAGTTAGCATATCCGACAAATTCCAATCGAGAATTACGGCAAGTTACAAAAAAACTCTTGAAGAAAATCTATCTGGAAGGCTACAAATATAAAAAGGTTGGAGTGATGCTTTTGGGATTAGAACCCGAACAGGCAAACACGAAAAGGTTATTCGGCGAATCCGATCACATAAAGGAAAAGCGTCTAATGAAATCGCTTGATATAATCAAAGAAAGATTCGGCAAGGGAAAGATTGATTTCGGATTAATAAATCAACAAAGACGATGGGAAATGAAGGCGGAAAGAAAATCACAAGGTTATACAACTAATCTTAATGAGATTTTGCAAATTGTTTAATTTATAAAAAAGGAACTTGAAATATGTGCGGAAGATTTACACAGAAAAACGATAAGAAAACGGTTGAAAAAAAGTTTGATGTTGAAATTTCAAAAACTAAACTTTTCAATAAAAGCTATAACATCGCACCGACTCAAATAATCGGAGCGATTCGAGTAATTGAAAACGCCAGAGAATACGCAAATCTCAAATGGGGTTTGATTCCGCATTGGTCAAAAGATGATTCGTTTGCCTCAAAACTAATAAATGCACGGGCGGAAACTTTAGCGGAAAAGGCTTCGTTTCGAGATGCTTATAAAAAACGTCGTTGTTTAATTCCCGCAAGTGGTTTCTATGAATGGGAAAAGACCGCAAACGGCAAACAACCGCATTATTTTTACCTGAAAGACAAAGGCGTTTTCGGATTCGGCGGACTCTGGGAAGAATGGCTTGATAAAGAAAGCGGCGAATTGATCGAAACATTTACGATAATTACAACCGAAGCAAACGAAGTTTTAGAACCGATTCACAACCGTATGCCTGTCATAATCAAAGAAAATGATTATGAAAAATGGTTAAATGAAAGTGTTTCAAACATTACAGATTTGCTCAAACCTTTTGATGCAAATAAAATGACTTCAAATACGGTCAGTAAAGCGGTAAATACACCGACCAATAATTCACCCGAACTTATTTTGAACAGCAAATAAAACACACCAATGATACACCAAACAAGAAAAGGGCATCTGTGCAGATGCCCTAAACTATTGATTCTAATGGTGGCTTGGGACAGAATTGAACTGCCGACACGCGGATTTTCAGTCCGCTGCTCTACCAACTGAGCTACCAAGCCGTATTGCATTTGTTCAAATATATCTGACTATTAAAATTATATCCGAACAAGTGAAATAGTGTAAATAAGCCAGTCGGCGATGTCAACCTCTCGGCAAAAATATTAAAACTGTGTTTAAAATGTGAAAAAAACTGTTGACAAGTTGACTCAAGTTTCTATATTCTATCGGATGTAGCTGTTGCCCATATCAGTTACATAATCCTTCCGAAGCCCATTTGATACCTGCCCGTGTCAGCTTGGTTTCAGTCAATGTCTTCCGTTGATTTGAAATTCAAGCTGACACATTTATTTTAAAACGAATTAATTTCTACATTTCGGCAGTTGCCTCTTTAGCTAATTCTTTATCGCCGCCTTTGTCATCGTCTTTGTCATCGCCTTTAGCCTCAGCATTTACATCTTCGATCAAACCGATCTTTACTTTTACATCATGTTCGATGCGTCCGTAAATTTCGCGGTCTTCTTTAAGAAGTGTGCGGACTTTTTCGCGTCCTTGTCCTAATCTTTCTTCGCCGTAGGAAAACCACGCACCACTTTTCTCAACGATGTCGTTATCAACCGCTAAATCAAGCAAATCGCCTTCCTGCGAAATTCCTTCGCCATACATTATGTCGAATTCGCATTCTCCAAATGGCGGGGCAACTTTGTTTTTCTTGATTTTTACGCGGGTTCGGTTGCCGACCATTTTATCGCCTTCCTTGATCGCTCCGATGCGGCGTATATCAACCCGCAGACTTGCATAAAATTTCAAAGCGTTTCCGCCCGTTGTTGTTTCGGGACTGCCGAAAAATACACCGATCTTTGAACGCAATTGATTGATAAAAATAAATGTCGTGTTTGAATTTGCAACGATTGCCGTGATTTTTCTCAAAGCTTGTGACATCAATCTCGCTTGCAAACCCATATGCGAATCGCCCATTTCGCCGTCCAATTCCGCCCGCGGAACAAGTGCCGCAACCGAGTCAATCACGATCACATCAACGCTGTTTGAACGTGCCAAAGTTTCGGCAATTTCCAAAGCCTGTTCGCCGGAATCAGGCTGCGAAATCAGCATTTCGTCAACCAGCACACCTAAATTTTCGGCATAAGTCGGATCAAGTGCGTGTTCCGCATCAATGTATGCGGCAATTCCGCCATCGGCTTGTGCCGAGGCGACAACTTGAAGTGCAAGTGTCGTTTTGCCCGAACTTTCAGGTCCGTAAACTTCAATGATTCGTCCACGCGGAAAACCGCCGATACCGATTGCCGCATCCAGACTCAAACAACGAGTCGAAATCGCTTTAATATCTTCAGCAGGCTTTTCGCCCAGACGCATTATCGAACCTTTACCAAATTTTTTCTCGATCTCCGCCAAAGCCGAATCTATGGCTTTGCCCTTATCCATACTCATTTTAACCGCCTCTTTTGCCATTTTATATTTTCTACACTCCTTTAAATTTCTTATTTTAAATAAAATAATTTTAAGACAATATGAAGAGTAGCATAGAAAGTGTGGTTTGTGAAATACTGTTTCACGAATGAAACGCTAATTCTTTTTTCCAAACTGTGATTTTATTTAATTAAGTTAAATTAATTCTCTGATTTATGCAAGGTTTATTTCTAACTCTGATTTATCCGCACAGGATAAAGCTAAAATTGCAGATGATAAAATTCCTTGTGATATAGACTTGGCACGACTTTTCATAGAACAGCAGGTTGCCGATGCGAAAAACACGCCGGGAACTGACAAACGCATAAAAATTTTAATATATTCAGCAAACATTTTGTGGGAATTTGATGCAGAAGGCAAAATAGTGAAAAATTTTGATCTAAAATCAAATCACTAATCGAAAATTTCATCCCCCAAAATCGCAGTAAAAAAATCCAAAATAACGATTTACTTTCGGCATTATTCAAACAACGATTTCATACTGTAAAATATTAAATTATTTTTTATTATTTTGATTTATTATTTGAATTTATATGAAGTCAGGGCGAACAAGGGAAAATTACCGGACTGTTTCGGAAAAATCGGTCAATGAAGAATCTTCGGGATTAAACAAACGCCTGATGATAATACAAATACTTGTATTTCTAGCGGGTTTTGCACTTTTAATTTATTTGATATACAAAACCGGATTCTACACGGTTTACAATATTATCTCACAAATCGGCTGGTATTTTTTTATAATAGTTTTGCTCAACGGATTAAGGCATTTTTTAAGAGCCTGGTGCATTTATCTGACAGTTCCTCCCGCCACACGTTTTTTTAAATACAAAAATGCGTTGGCGGCAAGATTGGGTGGTGAGGCTATTAGTTTTATAACTTTTACGGGTCCGTTTCTCGGCGATGCGACGAAGGCAGCACTCCTCAAAAAGCATATTCCGCTTTCGCAAAGCGGGGCAGCAATTATTATTGATGATGTTATTTATTATATTTCGGTAGTTATGCTGATTTTAAGCGGAATCGGTATTTTGTCGCTTTCCTACATCAATAATAATGTGATGAAAATGGTCTTGCTTGCCGTTTCCGTCGGCTCTTTCGCTATTTTTGCAGGCATATTTTTATTGATTCGGTTTCGCATAAAACCCTTGAGTTTCGTCATCAAAAAACTTTCGAGAAAAAATCTCATTCCAAAATTTATATTAAAGCAAAAAGATTGGATTTATGAGTTGGAAAGAAACGTCTATCAGATGTATCTACACCGCCGCCCGACATTTTTTGCAGTATTCGGGATAAATTTGTTGGCACATATTTTCAGCATAATTGAAGTTTATACCGCCTTGCGTCTGCTCGGTTTCCTGACAACCATAAAGGTCGCATACATTATCGAAGCCTTAACAAAGGTGATAAATTTTTCCTTTAGCTTCGTACCGGGAGCAGTCGGCGTATATGAAGGTGGAAACGGTTTGATCTTGAAAACTCTGGGATTTACAACCGCCGTGGGAGTTGCATTGGCTTTAGTCAGACGCGGTTCGATTTTTTTCTGGACGTTCATCGGTTTGCTGGTTTTACTCTGGCGAAGTATTTCTCGCAGCACGGGAAAAATTTCCAAGCGTCTGTCATAAATTATTCGGTCAAAGTCCGCCGATATTCTTTGGTCAAAAGTATAAACAGAATACTAATGCCGACAAGCAAAATAAGATGTATAAAACCGCCTTTACCAAGAATAACCAGCAAAAACCATACTCCAAGCAAAATAATCGTAATTAATTTGAGCACAACATTGACCTCATAGATATTTGAGAAAATCTCAGTTAAGGTTTTTAATACTAACATAAATTTATGTTGAATTTTACAGCGTTTTACGTAGAAAGTATTCGATTTGCTGTTTGGAACGCAAATTATTCTTCGGGTAAAGTAGAACGATTATCATATATCCGTTTTTATTTTTAAGGAACTAAATAAATTGTCGAAAAGCATTTTACAGCCAACAACCGCCGGCATTCGCCCCGAATTATTTGTGGATACAAATCTACTGAACACAAAAACAATTATTGCAGTTTTAGCTGTGTGTTTATTGTTGGGATTCGGTTTGCGGAGTTGGAATTTGGGGCAGGAAAGTTTGAGTGAGGACGAATTAAACAAATTACAGACAGTAGCAGAATACCGCACCAATGGTTTAACGGGACGCAACGGCGAACATCCATTTTTGATGAAGGGTTTGCAGACGATCAGCATAATGGCGGCTGAAAAGTGGAATGATTATTTTGCATCGCCGAAAATATCGGTAGAAGCCGCACTTCGTTTTCCGACGGCATTGTTCGGAACTTTCACCGCACTTTTGCTTTTCTTTCTGATCAAAGAATTGTTCGGTTCATCAATCGGTTTGATCTCTGCCGCCTTGTGGTCGGTTGACCCGAATGCGATAGGATTTGATCGCCTCGCCAAGGAAGACAGTTTTCTACTTTTCTTTTTTCTACTCGCCAATATTTTCTGGTTTCGCAGCCAGACGGCAGCCGAAAAGGGTGTTAAAAACTGGACAAATTATTTATGGCTCGCGGCAATCGCCTTCGGTGGAATGGTTGCGTCAAAATATCTTATTCATTTGTTTGCGATTAGTGTTGCGTATTATGAGCTTACATCCGCAATTCCGGTCAGAAACTGGCGTTTTGAAAAAGAACGCTGGAGCAAATTCTTTTTGATTATGGGAGTAAGTTTTATAATTTTGAATCCGACGATTCTGCTGCCTGAAACGTGGCAGCAGATGCTTACATTCTCCAGCGAAAAACGCATCGGGCACGACAGCTATGAATTTATGGGCGAACTTTACCGCAACCAACTGACTTTGTGGTTAGCGGGAGTTCCATGGACTTTTTATTACATATTTATTCTGGTTAAAACGCCGATTTTAACTTTACTGTTTTTCCTGTTGGGATTGCCGATGCTTCTCAAAAGAAAATTGGGCGACGGTCGGTTTTTCATCTTTTTCTGGCTTTGTTTCTGGTTTTTACCGTTCACGGTTTTAGGCGGAAAATTCACGCGATATTTCACGACCGCTCAACCTTTACTTTTTATCATTGCGGCAATCGGCTGTTTTTATACGAGTAAATGGTTGGTGGAAAAATTATTTTCAAACTCTAATTTGAAGAATTACTTTGTTTGGATCGTTCCCTTTATATTAGTTTTCGCATCTTTTATGAATTCGATTTCCGTTACACCGCATTATCGCTTACACACAAACATTTTGGGCGGCGGAAAACAATCTGCGGGAAATTATTTTCCGCACGATGAGTTTTATGACACAAGCACCCGTGAAATAGCTTCTAAAATTGCCGGAGTTGCTCAGGAAAGAGCATTTGTAGCTAACGAAACTCCGTATTTATTTGAGTATTATTTCAATAGATACGGACAAAATAACTTGGTTTCGGTTTCACTTTCCGATAAAACCAGGATTTCTGAATTATCGGCAGGTGATTTTATTGTAGTCGCAAAAGGCAGGCGATATTTCAGCAATGATGCTTATTTGAAGTATCTTGAGGAAAACTTAAAACCCGAGTTTGTTATCAAAATTAATGAAGTAAATTCTGCAAATGTTTATAAACTCGATAAAAAATCCGTTCTTGAAATTAAAGATTTAGCAGTACATCAATAAAATAAATTTATGAAAAAATCTCAAATAACTTATTCATAGTTAAGAGCATCAACCGCATCGAGTCCGGCAGCTCGCAGAGCCGGATATAATGCTCCGATAATACCGCTTAAAATACCCAGAACGACGGTTAAAATTACAATTTGCGGTTCGATCTGAACATTTAAAGTTGTCCATTTTGCCAAAACAAATTTCAATATCACAGTCAGTAAAACACCCGCAAAAGTCCCGCCCGCACTAATTAAAAGAGCTTCCTGCACAATTAGGGAAGTAATTTTTACTTTGGACATTCCCAAAGATTTTAAAACGCCGATCTGCCGTGTTCTTTCGGTTACGGTCGTGTACATTGTCAGCAGAATTATTAAAACACTAACAATGCCCGCAACTGCTATCACGACATTCAGAAAAACTCCCAAAGCCGGAACTGCTTCCATATAAAGTTCTTCCAGGTCTTTAGTCATAATTATCTGACTTTCGGGAAATTGTTTGCTGATCCTTTCCGCCACTAATTCCGGTTTTATGCCGTCTTTAACTTTTATTAAAAAAGCTGAAACTTTAGCGTCTGCACCGAGTTGATTTTGCATCGTCAGAAGCGAAATTTTTATACGTCCGCCGGCTCCCGGTTCATAAGTGCCGACGACCTTAAAATCACGATCATAGATTTCAACCGAATCGCCGATCTTTAATTTCTTTTGTGCAAGCCAAGCCGTATCCGACATCATCTCGTCGCTGCCTTCGACAAACTTTCGACCTTCGATAATCGTTAATCCGGCAAGATCGGCAAACTCGTCATAATTTACACCGTCAACCAGACGATTTCCCGTATTTGTATCTTTTGCTGAAACGGCATTTTGAGCTATCGGAATTCCGCGTTCAACGCCTTCGACCTTTTCAATTTCGGGAATCACTGCAACAGGCAGAGTCAATGCGTCCGAGCCGCTTAAACCAAGCGAACCCGACGGACGATACATAATTTCAGCATTTACGTTCGCCTCTCTTTCAGCCCTTTCACGCAGAGAACCGTTTGCAAGTCCGACTGTAAAAACAATCAGTAAAACACCGATGCCGATGCCGATTATGCTTACTGTTGTCCGCATCGGGCGATGGAACATATTTGATAAAACCAAATTATTCATATTTAAAAATCCGCAATTTTCAAACCCGTTTTCTGCTCAAATTGGTCCGCCATTGAAAGCATTCCATAAGAACTCTCGTCCCGGGACAACCTTTCCAAACGCCACATCGGATAAAACGCATCCTGCATCGGCAAAAATTGTTCACCATTTTTTATCGCCGTCGTCCATTCTTCAAAATATTCAAGATCAATCCCGCGAACAAAAACGCCCGCCGAATTTACCTCGTGCAGAACACCGAAAATTTTCTCCCGCGGATTCTGCATAATGATTATGACGCTTTCGCCTGTTTCAATTTTCATAAGATTATTTTAACTTAACTGCGACAATATGTATCTCTGCATTCTTATCTAAAATTTTTGCATCAAGTAGAGGACTTTCGGTCAATTCTGATATGACTCTTTGCGGAACTAAAACCAATGCAGAATTTTTGTTTTCTCCCTTCAAATATTCAACAATTTCCGCAACGCCGTTAAATTTCTTTTGTTCGCCATTTTTTTCACGCACTAATCTTTCATTTCCGTAAAATTCAATATTATGCGAAACCGTATGCAGATTCAGAATTTTTTCATTTGAGAAACCGTTTGCATTTGCAGTGTTCACCAGATGTTTGGTCGAATCTTGTTCGGCAAAATTCGGCACGACAAATTGCAGGAGAATAGCGACAACGATAAACATTAAAAATGCCAAACCCTGCAAAAGATATTTTCTTGCATCATTTTTCTGCACAAATCTATAAACATATTCCGCCGTCAAAATACAAGCGGCGGGAAGTGCGGGCAGAATGTAGCCGGGAAGTTTTGAACCGGAAAGCGAGAAGAACACGAGCGGCACTAACATCCAAGCGAATGCAAAAAGCCGTAATTCGGAATTCGTAACTTGTGATTCGCTCTTACTTTGCAACTTTGCAGCTTTGTGGGAAAAGGTTTTTCTAAAAATATCCCAAATCGAAGCAAAGAAAAACGGAATCCACGGAATTGTAAAAAGCGGAAAGATAACCCAAAAAAACCAAAACGGTTGCGGATGTTTGAATTTATTTGAAGCGAATCTTTGGAAATGATGTTGGATAAAAAACTCGTCAATAAATTCCCAACCATTTGTCAGATAAACGGGCAAATACCAAATCGACGCGACCAAAATGCTTAAAATCGTTCCCCAAAATAAACTTATTAAAAAAGTTTTACTCGGTAGAAGTTCGAGTTTTAAAATGTGATAGAAAAAAACAATTGCAAACGGAAATACAATACCAATCAAACCCTTTGCAAGAAGTGCGATTCCGATAAAAACGTAAAAACCAATTAGCCAAAAATACGCAACGATCTTTGGAGAAATGCCGGGTAGGATTAAATTTTTTGTAAAAAGTTTTATTGCAACAAAGTTTTCATCTTCATTATAATAATGTTTCTGCAAAAATGTATCGAACAAAAAATAGCAGACAAGCGAAGCCGTTATCGGAAAAGTTATCATTATGTCAAAACTCGCCCCGCGTGAAAAAACGATCAAACCGAGCGACGAAGCGGCGATCAAACCAAGCCAATTGGCGAAATTGGACTTTGGACTTTGGTTTTCAAACTCTGAACTCTGAACTCTAAACTCTGAACTCTGAACATTTCTACCCAAAATCCATAAACTTAAAACCGTTCCCAAACCGAAAAGTGCCGAGCCGAAACGTGCCGCAAATTCATTTACGCCGAAAATGTTATAGAAAACGATTTGCAGCCAATAAAGAAGTGCGGGTTTTTCAAACCAATTAAAACCGCCGAGCGTTGGCGTAATCCAATCGCCGCGTTCAAACATTTCGCGTCCGACCTGTGCATAACGCGGTTCGTCGGGACCGAGAAGCGGTAAATTTAACGCGAACAAATAAACCGTAACAATGATAATTGCAAATACGATCCAAATAATTTTGTCTCTATTTTTCGACATATTAAATCCAAACCGCAATTATCAGTTATCAATTTTCAAATATCAATTATCCTTTGAGTTTTTTCATCGGGACTTACAATATAATTCGGAATAGAGATTTGATAATTGATAGTTTTTACAGTTATCGTAATTCCGGTAAATTATATGAAATCAAACAAAATGGAAACAATCGCAGACCGCAAATCACAAATCGCAAATATCAAAACCGCCGTTATCGGAGTTGGTTCGCTCGGACAGCATCACGCCCGAAATTTTGCCGAACTTGCAAATGAAGGAAATACCGAGTTTGTCGGCGTTTGTGATCCTGATGAAAATCGGGCAAAAGAAATTGCCGAAAAAAATAATTGTGAATATTTTACTGATTGGCGGAAATTGATTGATAAAGTTGATGCAGTTTCAATCGTCACGCCGACGGAACTTCATTGCGAAATTACCTGTGCGTTTCTGGAAAAAGGCGTGCATTGTCTGGTCGAAAAACCGATTGCTATGACTTTAGCAGAAGTTGATAAAATGACGGCGGCAGCGGAAAAATCGGGTGCAAAAATTATGGTCGGGCATCTGGAAAGATATAATCCCGCAATGGTTGC
>MWWE01000031.1_pt1 | contig 19725 bp, 29 predicted proteins | sample 1047301 | NCBI WGS metagenome assembly MWWE01 (sample SAMN06349973, study PRJNA376086) | soil metagenome | isolation source: MS1-1 sample Antarctic (ecotone) soil | place: Antarctica
TGCCTAGATACTCTGCCGCTTCTTTTACGTTCATGGTTAAAGGTGCGTCAAAGATGCGTCAACTTCGGAAAGTCGTAGCTTGTCTCAGGTCGTTTTTGTTCGGTCGGGCAAAGGTGCGTCAAAGATGCGACACGCCCGAGATGACGCAGCTTGTCGCCGCTCACTTCTTGCCGCCCTTCTTCGGGGCGAGTCCTTTCCGCTCAGAAGCGTTGGACTTGCGCACAATCACCGCCCCGTCGCCCCGTCGCTCGAAAGCCAGCACGTCGCCGTCCTTCGCGCGCAGCGCCTTAACGACCGGCGCCGGGATCTTGCCGCGTACAGAAGCCCCGTCTCGGTAAACCGTGGCGAGGGCGATTACCTCTTCAGTTCCTTTACTCATCAACGCTCCTTACTCCTGATGTGATCACTTCTTCCCGCCCTTCTTCTCACCTGTAGAGCCGCCCTTGCTGGCGCGTAATCGCCCTGCGGCGCGCTTTTCGGCTGTGGCTGAAGCTTTGGGCGGTCGACCGACTGTCGGCTGTACGAAGTCAGCTAGATCGCTTTCGGGAACAGTCCACACGGGACCGCGCGGCGTTTCCTCTTTCACCGCGTTCGGGAACTTACCTTGCAGACACCAAACATTGACTGTGACTTGCGCAACACTCAGCCGCGCAGCAATTTCCGAAGTGGTCAATCTCTTCATGCTCTTCATGGCCACGAATTCTAAGGCGAGCCTGAAAATAAATCAAGAAAAATATAAGGCATCGCTTATTTTTCTATTGACATAACACTAAGGCATGGCTTATAATTCCATTCATCGGTTGGCAGTAATCACAAACGGAAGGAAACAAAACAATGATTCAACTCACAACAGCAACGGCAATCGAAAAGGCAATCAACAAAGCGCGCACCGTCAAAACACGCGTTCACGTTAATGCTTTCGGCAGCTACAGCGTCACGAACAAGACGACGGGCGCAACCTACACCGTGACGTGCGAGAAGAGAGACGGCAAACGCTTCGCCTCATGCACATGCCGCGCGGGTGAACTTAGGAAAGCCTGTTATCACTTGGCGGCTGCCGTCGCCGCGCACATTCAACTTGCGACGGAGCAAGCGAGTCACTAAAAGCGAAGGGCTAGGAAAGTGCTCAGTTCCCTAGCCCCTCTCGTCCATTCAACACTCACAACAGCGCGAAAGGACTTGAATATGTTATCGAAACAACACACGCGGGCGCAAGGTTTGTCTTTACGTAAAGAAAACCCGCCTGAAACCGTCACGCGGAAGCTTGAGCACACACGCGCCGAAGTCAGGCGCGCGCTGGGAGACGTGCAAGCCAGCGAGGGGCGCTTTCTCGACTTCTCGACGGCCGAGGCGATCCAGCGGGCGCTCGTCGCCGCCGACCGCAACCTTCAGGAACTGACATTGCAAGTCGCTTGCTTGGAAAGGAAAAGATAATGACGAAGCAACGCAAAAGCCTACTCAACAAAGAATCCTACAGGGAAGCGGCGCGCCTTGACGAAATTCTCAACTCGCCGGATACGTCCGAAGCGTGGCGGGATGCGATAAGCGACGCAATGATCGAAGTCTCAAGCGCAACGGGCGTTATAGTTGACCATCCCGTGCTGGCAAAAACGGCTTACCTATGTATGAGCCGCGCGCTCCACGCCCGCCTCAGCAAAGACGAGCGGCAGAGGATTAACGACGCTTTCGACTATCTCACGCAAGTCTTAAACACGCCGCTTGAAGGCGACGCGGCGCAAAGCTATGAAGAGGCGCGCGCCTTGCGGAGCAAAATCCTTGCCCTTAACTCGCCGGATGCTTCACCGGAAGAGATGCCGCGCGCGAACGTGTTTGATATGTGGTGCTGGGCGCAAAGCCACACGCGCCCCGTCCGCAACCTGCTGTTCGCAGAGCGGGCGGATTTGCAGGCAAAGCCAGATTAGACTAACCAATCCGTTTACAAGCATCTACCCGTATATATAGGCTTCAAGGCGGGAACAAGCGGGGGCAGAGTCACGGCAAGTGGCTCTGCTATTTTTGTGCAGCACCCTTAATTCTTGTGCGCGGTGTTACGTTTGTGCAAAGCCCGGCGGCGGTGAACTTGTCATTACGTAAAGACAATCGAAGCGGGCGAAGTGGCAGCACCTAGCCCGCTTTTCTCTTTACGTGAAGAGATTCTAAGTTGAGGTAGCCACATTTGTGCCATATAAAATGGGCGGATTGTAGGGTGACAAGATTATGAGGCTATTGTATAGTTATATAAAAGCGCACTAACTGCGTTTTTTTTCTGCACCTCTCCCAGCTTACAAACATGCAGGAATTGACGGCACGTCTTTGGACTTACCGTAGTCCATGTAGTATTGGCTTGGTTTACCCCTGTAGCCGGGGGCAAGCTGTCCAATCTAAACGGAGGCCGTAAGGCTTTCCTGTAACCACAAGGAGTAAAATCGATGGAGCCTCGAAAAAGTAAATTAGTCCTCTCACTGTTCGCGTTCGCTGTACTTTGTGTCGGCAGCGCAATGACGGCACGCGCCGACATCGTGTTCATCCAAGTGCCGACCAGTGCGGCTGACGAGAACATTCAATTCAATAGCCCCGGGTTGATTTCAACCGGCAACCCCGTCACTGGCTCAACGAACAATACGAACACAGTGTTCCGCTTCAGTTCGTCCACGTCCGGCGAGGTGTTTACCACGCCGTCGGGTGGACAGGCGCGCATCGAGGCGCAGGACGGGACATTCACCAACATAACAATCCAGCCTGTCTCTTCGAGCGTTTCATTCACCGAACTGGACTTCAACCTGCTTGTCGCAGGTCAAGGTGGTAACGGAACCGGTACTGTGACGTTCACGGTCGTTGAAGATAACGGACAGCTGACCACGTCTCCGGCGTTTGCCGTCAGCTCCGCCGGCCAGAACTTCTTTGAAGTTAGGGCGATTAACAATCAACGCATCTTCAGCGTTACCATTAACTCGACCGTCGGACTCACGTCTTTACAGCAAGTCCGCGTCGGCGGTATCGGCACAACCACCACACCACCGGGAGCGATCCCCGAACCGGCGACGATGATCCTCTTAGGCACCGGCTTAGCAGGCGTTGCGGCAAAGGTGCGCAGACGGCGTAAAGAGTAACCGTCTCTCTCTCTTCCCGACGACTGATGACTAAAGGGCGGCCGATTAATCGGCCGCCCTTTTCCTGTTATGACCTGATCACTTTTCTGTAGACGTTAAGACAGGCAAAGGGAGTATCTTCCACCTTCATTGATTTACTCTTTGTCAGAGGGCTGAGGCTTCCGTGCGGAAACAACCCCGGCCCTCTTTTTGTGCTGAACGGGCAGCAAAAGCCGCTTTATCCTCGCGCGCCGAAAGTTCTTGTGTTTTCTTGTGGAACCTGATCCGCATAGACGACTCTGATCGTCAGGCGCTCTCTGCCGCACACGCCGCATCGTGCGTCCTCTTCGGTATCGCCCGCGTCGCCCCTGCCGTTGTCGGGTAGGATGACGCGCACGTTCTCAAACTTGGCGCACTCGCACTCGCCGTCGTACCCGGTTTGCCGCTCCAGCTTGTCGAGCCTGTTCTGTAGATTCATCGCTTCACCCTCTCCAGCGCGGTTATTAGTTCCGGCGTGATGCGCGCCCGTTTCGGTTGCCCTTCGTCCGTGTAGCAGGCGCGCAAGGCTAACAGCTCGTCATCCGTCAGCCGTTCCATGTCATACATTTTGAAGAGTGACGGGCGATTCCCACGCGCCGTTTCTTCTAGTCGTTTAAGTCTCGAATCTAAATTCACGCTTCCGCCTCCGCCACGTTGCCGATGTTGAACGTGAAGCTAAGGACTTTAATCTTGCGCCCGCACTCTGGGCATACGTCGGGCGTATGTTCCGGTGCATCTTCGCCGCCCGGCTCTTTAACAATCGTTACCACTTCGCGCGCTGCGCACGTCTGACAATCGCTTTCGCGGTCGCACGCTGACTCCAGCCGCTTCAATCGCTCGTCTAAGCCCATCGCTTACCCTTCGCCTTTTCCTGACTCGTTAAAGTCTCTTCCAACCGCTCGACGCGCTCTTGCAGTTCGATCAACTCGACGCCTTTGATTGCCTGTTCAATGATGATCTGCGCGGCGCGTATCTCGACCGCCGGGTTCTCACAATGAAGGTTGCGCTTCAAGGTCTCGACCGCCTCACCCGTCGCCGCCTGCAGTTCGGTTATGGCGCGCTCGACCACTTGGCGGCGCGCCGCGCGGTATGCGGCTTGGAAGTCCGGGAGTTGCAGCCAGCGCCACATCGTCGCGTCGTTGACGCCGCACACTTTCGCCGCCTCGCCAATCGTGCGAGTGGAAAGTAGCGACGCTATCGCCTTCTCTTGCGTGCGACTTAACTTGTCGCCGTGTCCTCTGGATTCTTGCATCTGTTAGCTTCTGCCTATCTCCGGCGCATAATTACATATCAACTATTATCCGACTCGATGTTGAAAATGAATGTGGCTTTATTTCGCAAAGCGCAAGGTATGGAAACCGTTTCGCTTTACGCTGCAAAGCTTGACCGCAAGATGCTGTGCTTTCAGTTCATTTTCAAAATCAACCCCGCGCATCCATATCTTGCGCTCACACCACTGCGTCCGAAGCATCAGCGCTGCTTTCATCCTCAGGCGCTGACGCGGCAAGGAGCACATCACGACGACTGATCCCTTTGACGCTAACATTGTGTCTGACCCAACCCTCCGAATACGGATAACGCAGCAAGGCGAAGTGCATCGCCGCCTCCCTCGCGTCGTCTTGCGTTAAAGCCAACTCAGCGCCGGGTATGACCTCAACGTGTAAGTTGAGGTTCGCGCCGTCCTCCCCCACCGCTTGAAGGTTAAAACTCTGCTCGCCTGAGTACTGCAACTCAGGATCAGGCTTCATCACCATGATCGCCACCGCGTAAAGTTTCATTCGTTCGCCCCTTCCTTTGACAACGCCGCCATTATGTCCTCGGACACCTCACGCCGCTGATCAATTCATCCTCGAATCTTGCGCTTATCTTCCATTTTCAATATCAGCCGCGCGCGTCCAGATGTTGCGGGGGCGAGCGTGTGTCCTTGCATACTCCGTTTCGGACTCATGGCATGAGATGAACGCGACCGCGCCACGCTTGCTTAACGATCGGCAGCCGGTTAAGGGCGAACTCTTTTTTGATCCCGGCGAGACGACGCCGCAAGTCTTCATAGCCCGACTCGTTGACGCCCCTCTCCGCCCGCTCGATCTTGGCGGCGAGTGCCGCCAACTCATCCCTCGCGTCGCGGCGGATGTGTGCTTGCTTCCGAAGCTGCCCGTCATGGTAAGAACTCCCGTGACCGTCATAACGGGCTTTCTCCGCGTCGTCGGCGAGCTGCGGGAGTTCTTCGTTAGCGAGTTTCAATTCTAGTTCCGCGCGGCGCTCAAGGGCGCGCGGCAACCCGGCGAGGGGTTCGGAAACGGCGGCGTACGCCCGCGAGCGCTCAGTTGCCTTTTCCTGCCGCTCGCGCTCTTCGCGCTGGAGCTCTTCTTCGAGCAGCCGGCGGAGGTGGGTGAGCGCGCCGCGCCGCGCGAAGAGCTGCGCCGCTTCGTCCGCGTCGCTCGCCGAAGTCAGCCGATTGATAGCGGCTTCCGTCCACGACTCCAGACGGTCGAGGCGGTCGTCGTCGGCCGTCCTGTAGGTTCGCGGCTTCGGCGGCGGCGGCTCGTCGGGCAGCTGAATCCACTGCCCTGACGATTGATGAAAAATTGTTGCTCCCATGTGATTTCTCTCCTCTACTCCGTTAGCCGTGACACCGTTCAGTCTTCTGATTGTCGGCTAAGCTTTCGTGCGCTCGCTTCTGCCGTTCGTATTCACAAAGCGCCAGCTTCGACACGGGCGAGATCGTAGCGACGGGCGCGCGGGTCGCTCTTGTTTAGATTGGGAAATATATTTCCCAATCTACGTGGCGAGATCGTAGCGACGGGCGCGCGGGTCGCTCTTGCGCAGCCGCATTAGCGACTCGTAAAAGCCGTTCGTTAGAAAACCGTGCGCGCTCACACTTTTCACTGGCTTCATTCCTGCAGCAACCCTTCGTCGCGCCATTCGCTAAAACCTTCCAAGCGGTATTGCCAGCCCGCAGGCGACGGGCGTATTTCAGCGACGGGCGACGGCGCGTCGTGCAATCGTTCACCTATGATCGTGACGGGGAAAACTTCCGCGCCAACCTTGTAAAGCGGTTCGTCCTCTTCAAGCGACGGCCGCCGCGCAGGGTGCGCCTGAATTTCCACCTCGGCGCGCTGGCGAGTCGGTTGGCTAAAACAAGCGAAGGTGCGATTCCACGCTGCAATATCTTCGGGCGAGTGCTCGTGCTCCGGCTCTTCCGTTGGTGTCCGCGTATCTTCTTCTTTATCGCGGACACCAACTTGCGTTTCTTCGTCTAGGGGGGGGGGGATACCGGACAAAATGTCCTAACTATCTCAACCTCTGTGTTTTCAACACTTACATTTTCGGTTTCGCCCGTTTCGAGACAAGATTCCAATTCTGCGATCTGTTGGCGCAAGGCTTCCAGCATTCCGCGCAGCTCTTCGCCCTGCCCGTTTATGAATGCGTCACGTTGACGTGACGGCATTTCTTCCAGCGACGCTTGCGCGCTCGTTATTTTCTTGGACGCGCCGCTTAAGTGCGCAATCGGAGTTTGCGCCGCCTTTCGCGGTTTGCGTGTTCGCATTCGTGAAGGGGCTTGTGGAATATCGTCGTAGTAAATTTCCGCCGCTTTTTCGATTGCCGCGCGTCGGTCGGTTTTATATTCAGGACGTGCGCGGGCTGTAGCAACCGCACGCTCTAAAGCGTCGGCAAACGTAATGCGGTAGGAAGTCGCCTTGTAGCGTTGCGTCTGTGTGTCGTATTCGCCCTCGACGATTTCAAGCGGAAAGAAATTTTGTTTCTGCGCTTGCTCAAGATAACTTGCGCGCCACCGTCGAACAGTTCGTTCGTTGCATTTGGCGACGTTCGCAATATCCTCGTCGAAGAGTTTAATGTTTTCTTCCGCGTCGCCAAGTATGCCGATTAAAGTCAAGACAAGATTGCTTGCGGCATAATCGAAATTGGCGAACTTGAAAAAGAACTCCGTCACAAGATTGCCGTCCGCCATGTCTGAAAAAATAGCGGACTGCTCGGTCGCGGCGGCGGGCTGTTGCACCTTGCGACGTAAATGTCCGGGCGTGTAGTCGGTGAAGGTTGCTGTTACGTTTGCGCTCATGCTGCCACCTCCCTTTGTGAGATCGCCAAAAGATAATCGTCAATCCCTTTCCACCCCGGCGGCCACGTCCGCACGCGCACCGTGAAGCGCGCCCGTTCCAGTTGCGCGACGAGTCGGAACAATGCGCGTCGCACGGCTTCCTTGTGATCGAAGTCCATATCGAAGGCGACGTAGATTGTGCGGAGTTGTGGGAAATCTCTTTTCAGGTTAGCGGCGAAGTCTGCGCCGAAGTTAGAGACACCGGCGGCGGCAATGACCGGCGCGCCCAGCAAGTGCGCGGCAATGTCGGCTTTAAGCGCGCCTTCGGTGAGTGTTACCTCGGTAGCAGTTTTCAGTAAATTAGGCTTCGCGTAGTGGACGGGTGAACCCGGCGAAGCCCCGCCCGCACGATCCTTTGAAGAGAACCAAATGTATTTCGGCTTTCCTTCGTCGCGGCGAATCTGCAAGCCCTGTATGCGCCAATCCGCGCCGCGCACGGGCACGAAGAAGCCCGCGCCGCCCGTCACCATGCGCCACTCGCCCGCGTCTCTGTAGAAGCCCGGTATACCGTGAAGATCGTGAGTGCGTGAAAGCGCCCGCGCTATGAACGAAGCGAAGATCGGCGTCGGCACACTCGCGTAACCATTGACGCCGATACTTAAGTCGTCAAGCCCGCGTGCGTGTAACTGTCGCCGGTGCTCTTCGCTCAACACGAGGTGCAGGCGCAGCAAGTCGGCATAGGCGGCGACGATCTTCAAGTCCTCGGCGCGTGGCGCGTTCTCGACGGTCGGCGCGTGAGGTGGCTGTGGTTGTTGTCGTGGCGCGGGCGAAGTGTCAATCAGACGGTGCATGTATGCGCCGTTGCGCGCCGTCTTGAAACTTCCTGACGAGACGCGCATACAGAAGACAATCGCGTCGTCGGCAGTGACGGAACACCAAGTTTTATGATCGCAGACGGGGCATTTACGTTTCGTTTTAATAACGGGCACGAGCGGCGAGCGGTCGCGCGGCTGATATTCCGCCAGCCTTGCGAGGCTGTCGAGGGTTGGCGGTTGGCGGAGATTGCCGAAAGTTTTGGCGGGCGGTGTGCTTTGTGTTATTGTTTTCACGTTAGTTAGTCCTAACCGTATCCGTCGTCTAACGGATTGCAATGAAGCGCCTCTCGTCGGAAAGCGAGAGGCGTTTTGTTATTTATGCCGCAATGGGTTGTGACGTGCGACGCTCCAGATACTCGCGCAGGTGCGCTTCGTTCAAAACAATGCGCCCGCGACGGCTGCCGAGTCTGAGAAAACCGATCTCTCGACGCGCGATCATTCGGCGCAGCGTACCCACCGAAACTCCAAGCTGCGCGGCGGCTGTGTCCATGTCGAAGTTTTTAGCGGCGTTGGTATCAAACATTTCTTTTCTCCGTTTCTTCCGTCTCCAAACAAAAAAGCCCGCCTCCGTCCTAGAAACCAACGTGGTTTCCAGACAAGAAGCGGGCGAGTGTCGCGTAAAGCGAGTGTGACCCTTTATTCTTTTGTGTTTCGTTGCGCGCCATTACGGGGCGCGACTAAATTCGTGTCAGAGCCGTCAACTCAAGTGTTAAGTTAACTTTTTGTGGACATTGAATTCAAATTCAACTACCATTCGCCCGGTGGTGCTAAAAAGCACTTTGGGGCGACGGTTTTCGTGATTTGGCTTTCCAGGGCTTTGGACACGAATTCGTCGCCTCTCCTTTTCTAGAAAATGCGCTCTTAAGAGCGTTCAAGCGTCAACTCGGGCGCAATATAACTTATTCACCCATTTGTGTAAATAGCTAGGATCTTCTTTCGCTGGAGTGCTTAGCGTTTTGGCGGGAGGCTCGTTAAACATGTTTAACAAATTATCTGCTACTTCAAAACCTTGCCGACGTAAGCGCGCAATTCATCCGGCTTCACCTTCCAACCTCTGCCGACGATCTTCGCCTTTAACTTCCCTTCGTGAATTGCCTCGCGCAAGTGATTCGCTGACAGACCGGAGAGACGCGCCGCTTCCGGTAAGCTGAGCATCAACTTGTGAGACAGATCGGCAATCGAATCAGCGCCCGCCTGCCCTTTTCTTGCCGCGTATTCGCCCTGTAGCGCGTCTTTAATGGCTGAGACGAGTATTGCCATGCCTTCCGCGCCCGGCTGCCGTTCGAGGGCTTGCGCCGGTGCTCTGACAACCTCTGACACGTTCGCCGCCGGGGTGACAGTCTCTGTCAGGGCGTCGCGTTGTGCCTTGAATCGCGCAACCTCTTCTGCGCTGAATGTCGCCTCTTCGCCGGTCGCCGTTTTCCGCATGGCGAAGCCGATCCGGTGCGCCGCCATATGGCGCTGTAGCGTGCGGACGGTGATGCCGAGCGCGGCGGCTGCCTGTTCCTTATTCATGCCGTGTCAGAGCGTGTCAGAGGCGAAAATATCAATAAATCCTCGTGTCAGTCCTTTGTCAGAGGGTGTCAGGGCTGACACTGTTTCGGGCGCATTTGTCAGGGCTTGTCAATGCTCACTTCTTACCCTTCTTCTGCCGCTTCTCGCATCCGGCTCTAGCACACCCACTCAACGCTTTTCTTGACGACTTCATCTCCGCTTAGAATGTAGCCTTCCAACTCGCGCTTAATATCATTTACGGCACGCGCGGATTGCGTGGCAAAACCTCCGACCGCTTCCGGCGACCAACCTTCTTCGATACCTGTTAGCACGGCGGACAGATTAATTTCTAATGCTTCGTTTAAGTGCCATAGCGACAACTTGAATTGCTTTTCCATGCGCGGCTTCATGTGGTGCGCCACGTCGGGCATCAACCGTTTGATCTCCGTTGATACTTCTGACCACTTACTCATTTCTTACCGCCCCTCTTCTTACTCGTAGATGCCTCATTGCTGCCACGTATTCGCCCTGTAGCGCGTTTGTCGCCGGTGGCTGGCGTGTTCGGCGGCCTGCCTGCTTTTCCGTAAACTTTCACGCCTTCAAGGGAACTCGTTGCGATGACGTAATCACGCCCCACTTGCCGCGCTTCCAGCTTGCCCTCGTCAATCAATTGGCGCACGCGCCGCATTCTTTTGTTGCTCAATTTTAGCAACGGCAGTTATAAGGGCATTGACCTAACTCTTTAACATCAACGTCGGCGGAACGCTTTTGTAACTCAGCTATATGAAACTCACACAGATTAGCGTGGCGAACCGTCAAACCGAATGCGGTACCTCGTTCGTTAACTTCTGTTACTCCTGTCGGTTGGTAGCTAAAGATTACATGCTTTGAGGAGTCGCCAACGCACCCTTCCCACTGACAAAAGCATTCGTTTGCCTGAGCACCGCTCATCTTCCGAGTCTCCACTGGTCGCTGGCATGCACCGCTAGTGTGATTTCCGCAAGTTTGTCGTGGAGCATCTTGCGAAGATCGAAGGCTCTACCCATACTGGCGGGGTCTGACAAACTTGCGGCGTACTCGTCGAGAATTTCTACACACTCCCGCGCCGACACCGCCGCTTTGCGCGCTTCGTCAGCGGCACTTTGTAAGGCTTCCTTCTCGGTCACTTCTTGCCGCCCTTTTTCTTGCCGCTGCGCCCGGTGGGCGTCACTTTCGCCAAGTTTGCGCGAGCTTTAATTTCCGCCATCTCAACGTCGGCAGCGGCCTGCGCTTCGGCGGCTTGAAGCTTGGTTTCGGCTTTGGCGATCTTGGTCTCAGTCTTCGCCTTTGCCGCTTCGAGGTCGGACTCAGCCTCGGTTTTGACTTTTTCGAGTTTCGCTTTGGTTTTGGCTGGATTTACCATCGGTGTTTTCTCCTTAGTCTCTTGGTGTGCGGTGTCGCTCACCTCTTACCGCCCCTCTTCGCTGACTTACTCACAGAAGCGCCATTGCTGCCCCGTGCTTTGCCTGTGGCGCGGTTGGTTGCGGTGGCGGGCGTCTTGTTAGGCGGTCTGCCTTGCGGACGATCCTCTACAGCCGACAAATCAGGGCGGTGAATCATGTACACGTTGGCGAACTTCTCAGCCCTCAAACGTCCGGTTTTTATTAACTGCAAGACACGCTGCCGGGATATGCCGAGTGCGGCTGCCGCGTCGTTCGTGGAAACGTAATCTTCCCTCATGCCGCGCATAATACACGAAAACCCTTGTCATGTAAAAATATATTCACGCTAGAACGTTTTTCACTTGACAATAGTTTATATGAGAGTAGAATAAGTCTTGTCAGGAAGCAATAGTTAAGGAGCACCAAGACAATGATCCAACTCACCACAGCCGCGAAACTAGAGAACGCAATTGCAAAGGCGCGCACCGTCAAAACGCGTGTTCGCGTTAATGCTTTCGGCAGCTACACCGTCACGAACAAGCAGACGGGCGCAACCTACACCGTGACGTGCGAAAAGAGAGACGGCAAGCGGTTCGCGCATTGCTCGTGCGAAGCAGGCAAGCGCGGGCGGGCGTGCTACCACTTGGCGGCCGTCCTCGGCGTCCACATCCAGCTTGCGACGGAGCAAGCGAGTCACTAAAAGCGAGGGGCTAGGAAAGTGCTCAGTTCCCTAGCCCCTCTCGTCCATTCAACACTCACAACAGCGCGAAAGGACTTGAATATGTTATCGAACCAACGGACGCGGGCGCAAGGAATTCCGCAAATTGCGCAAAAAGGAATTGCGGCAATGCCGCAAAACGCTATCCGGGTAGCGGATTCACTAACCGCGAAACTAGAACGCACACGCCTTGAAGTAAGACGCGCGCAAGAGAATGTCCAAGCGTCGGAAGGGCGCTTGTTAGACTTCGACGCGGCCGAGGCGATCCAGCGCGCGCAAGCCTGCTACCACGTCGCCGCGCACATCCAGCTTGCGGCGGAGCGAGCGAGTCACTAAAAGCGAAGGGCTAGGGAACCGCCCCGTTCCCTAGCCCCTCTCGTCAACCCCGAAACCTTGAAGAAAAGGAATTGACTAATGCAGAGATTAACGAATCACGCGGCGCGGGCGCAAGGAATTCCACAATTTGTGGAAAACTCTACCCGTGTAGAGAATTCATTAACGCAGAAGCTGGAGCGCACCCGCGCCGACGTGCGCCGCGCTATCACGGACGTGCAAGCCAGTGAGGGAAGGTTTCTCGACGGCCGAGGCTATAACAGCGCGCGCTATTCGACGCCGCGCGCAACCTTCAGGAATTAACAGTGCAAGTCGCAGTTATGGAGCGGCGGGCGGGCTGATGGGACAGTAAACTTGGTGGTCGATCACCAACACGGTAGCGGGCGGGAGTGGCGACACCGAAGCCCGCTTTTGCTTTGCTCTATATCAGCGGCATAGCACAAATGTGCCATACAAAATGGGCGGATTGTACGATGCGAGGAGTGTGCCGAGGGGCGTAGAGTGCGAGGGACACTCGAAACCTCACGCTATCGAAAGGATACTGTCATGCTCCTCGTTATCCGCAAATCCGTTCTAAGCTTGTTCGCTTTAGTCGCCCTCGCCGTTGTCGCCACCGAAGCACGCGCCGAATCCGTCACGCTCACCGACGGCACGGCGCGCATTTCATTTCAAGACGGGCGGGCGTCTCTAAGGGGCAACGGCTTCTCGCTCTCCGTCATTGGCGATGTCGCGGCAGTGCCCGGCTTCCCCGGCTTTTTGTTCAGCACCAGAAGTAACGCCAGTGGCCGCGTGAGTTTCATGGAGCAGACGACGACTAGTTTTAGCGGCTCACTCAATTTCGGCGGCACGAACCTGTCCGGCTCCGTGAGGGCCTTCGCGCAGGGTGATTTCTTTTTCGAAAGGCCGCCCATTTTCACTGTTACTTTTACCGGGGAAGGTTTTACAACAATATTTACGGACCCGGTAACAGTGCGGGAGTTTACGGTTGCCATTCCCGAACCCGCGACGATGATCCTGCTCGGCACAGGCTTAGCGGGAGTAGCGATGAGGGTCCGCAGACGGCGTCAAGAGTAACCATCACCCCCTCTTCCCCGACGGGTGATCAGTGAAGGGTAGCCAAACAATTGGCTACCCTTCTCCTTTGCCCGCACATAGCCATCCCCGGCGAATACAAGCCCTGTGGAGCCTGCCGCTCCATTGCTTCGGCGAGTCAACGCGGATAGATCTCTCGCGGCCCTGACAGCCCGTACAAGCCCGCCGCTTTGAGAATTTGAACCGCCGCCGCCACGTCTTGCTTCTCGTCGCTGACAGCCACTTCCAGCGTGTCCATCGCTTTGGGTATAAGCGAGCGCAGACGCTCAACGTAACCTTGCCACAATTCTCGTTGGCGAGAGTTTAAGGCAACCTGAAACGCGGCGTTGTGGTGAAGCCACTCGCTGACGGTTTGGCGCGAGACTTTTACCGTCTCCGCCGCGTCCGTGACATTCGCGCCGGTGGCAAGTAAGTCAGCCGCCGCCACTTGCTGGGGTGTCAAAGTGTCGTTTTGTGTCGTCATTCGTCAAACTCCTCCGCACTTGCCTGATCTCCGGGTTGACAGCGCGAGCTTGCTGCCCTCTGCGCCTGCTCTTGTTTTCTAGTTAAAGGTTTCAAAACTTCCATTTCCTTCGATTGATCTCCGTTTCCTTGTATTTCCTTTGCAAAATGTTGCTTGCGACGGGAAAGCGGCAATGCCGATCTTCGTGTGTCGTTATTCGCCCATAATTACATATTGACCATTATCCGACGCCGTATTGAAAACCGAAGTGGCTTTATTTCGCAAAGCGCAAGGTATGGACGCCCGTTCGCTTTGTTTCGCAAAGCTTAACCGCAAGATGCTGTGCTTTCAGTTCATTTTCAAAATCAGCCGTGCGCATCCATATCTTGCGCTCACACCACTGCGTCCGAAGCATCAGCGCTGCTTTCATCCTCAGGCGCTGACGCGGCAAGGAGCACATCACGACGACTGATCCCTTTGACGCTAACATTGTGTCTGACCCAACCCTCCGAATACGGATAACGCAGCAAGGCGAAGTGCATCGCCGCCTCCCTCGCGTCGTCTTGCGTTAAAGCCAACTCAGCGCCGGGTATGACCTCAACGTGTAAGTTGAGGTTCGCGCCGTCCTCCCCCACCGCTTGAAGGTTAAAACTCTGCTCGCCTGAGTACTGCAACTCAGGATCAGGCTTCATCACCATGATCGCCACCGCGTAAAGTTTCATTCGTTCGCCCCTTCCTTTGACAACGCCGCCATTATGTCCTCGGACACCTCACGCCGCTGATCAATTCATCCTCGAATCTTGCGCTTATCTTCCATTTTCAATATCAGCCGCGCGCGTCCAGATGTTGCGGGGGCGAGCGTGTGTCCTTGCATACTCCGTTTCGGACTCATGGCATGAGATGAACGCGACCGCGCCACGCTTGCTTAACGATCGGCAGCCGGTTAAGGGCGAACTCTTTTTTGATCCCGGCGAGACGACGCCGCAAGTCTTCATAGCCCGACTCGTTGACGCCCCTCTCCGCCCGCTCGATCTTGGCGGCGAGTGCCGCCAACTCATCCCTCGCGTCGCGGCGGATGTGTGCTTGCTTCCGAAGCTGCCCGTCATGGTAAGAACTCCCGTGACCGTCATAACGGGCTTTCTCCGCGTCGTCGGCGAGCTGCGGGAGTTCTTCGTTAGCGAGTTTCAATTCTAGTTCCGCGCGGCGCTCAAGGGCGCGCGGCAACCCGGCGAGGGGTTCGGAAACGGCGGCGTACGCCCGCGAGCGCTCAGTTGCCTTTTCCTGCCGCTCGCGCTCTTCGCGCTGGAGCTCTTCTTCGAGCAGCCGGCGGAGGTGGGTGAGCGCGCCGCGCCGCGCGAAGAGCTGCGCCGCTTCGTCCGCGTCGCTCGCCGAAGTCAGCCGATTGATAGCGGCTTCCGTCCACGACTCCAGACGGTCGAGGCGGTCGTCGTCGGCCGTCCTGTAGGTTCGCGGCTTCGGCGGCGGCGGCTCGTCGGGCAGCTGAATCCACTGCCCTGACGATTGATGAAAAATTGTTGCTCCCATGTGATTTCTCTCCTCTACTCCGTTAGCCGTGACACCGTTCAGTCTTCTGATTGTCGGCTAAGCTTTCGTGCGCTCGCTTCTGCCGTTCGTATTCACAAAGCGCCAGCTTCGACACGGGCGAGATCGTAGCGACGGGCGCGCGGGTCGCTCTTGTTTAGATTGGGAAATATATTTCCCAATCTACGTGGCGAGATCGTAGCGACGGGCGCGCGGGTCGCTCTTGCGCAGCCGCATTAGCGACTCGTAAAAGCCGTTCGTTAGAAAACCGTGCGCGCTCACACTTTTCACTGGCTTCATTCCTGCAGCAACCCTTCGTCGCGCCATTCGCTAAAACCTTCCAAGCGGTATTGCCAGCCCGCAGGCGACGGGCGTATTTCAGCGACGGGCGACGGCGCGTCGTGCAATCGTTCACCTATGATCGTGACGGGGAAAACTTCCGCGCCAACCTTGTAAAGCGGTTCGTCCTCTTCAAGCGACGGCCGCCGCGCAGGGTGCGCCTGAATTTCCACCTCGGCGCGCTGGCGAGTCGGTTGGCTAAAACAAGCGAAGGTGCGATTCCACGCTGCAATATCTTCGGGCGAGTGCTCGTGCTCCGGCTCTTCCGTTGGTGTCCGCGTATCTTCTTCTTTATCGCGGACACCAACTTGCGTTTCTTCGTCTAGGGGGGGGGGGATACCGGACAAAATGTCCTAACTATCTCAACCTCTGTGTTTTCAACACTTACATTTTCGGTTTCGCCCGTTTCGAGACAAGATTCCAATTCTGCGATCTGTTGGCGCAAGGCTTCCAGCATTCCGCGCAGCTCTTCGCCCTGCCCGTTTATGAATGCGTCACGTTGACGTGACGGCATTTCTTCCAGCGACGCTTGCGCGCTCGTTATTTTCTTGGACGCGCCGCTTAAGTGCGCAATCGGAGTTTGCGCCGCCTTTCGCGGTTTGCGTGTTCGCATTCGTGAAGGGGCTTGTGGAATATCGTCGTAGTAAATTTCCGCCGCTTTTTCGATTGCCGCGCGTCGGTCGGTTTTATATTCAGGACGTGCGCGGGCTGTAGCAACCGCACGCTCTAAAGCGTCGGCAAACGTAATGCGGTAGGAAGTCGCCTTGTAGCGTTGCGTCTGTGTGTCGTATTCGCCCTCGACGATTTCAAGCGGAAAGAAATTTTGTTTCTGCGCTTGCTCAAGATAACTTGCGCGCCACCGTCGAACAGTTCGTTCGTTGCATTTGGCGACGTTCGCAATATCCTCGTCGAAGAGTTTAATGTTTTCTTCCGCGTCGCCAAGTATGCCGATTAAAGTCAAGACAAGATTGCTTGCGGCATAATCGAAATTGGCGAACTTGAAAAAGAACTCCGTCACAAGATTGCCGTCCGCCATGTCTGAAAAAATAGCGGACTGCTCGGTCGCGGCGGCGGGCTGTTGCACCTTGCGACGTAAATGTCCGGGCGTGTAGTCGGTGAAGGTTGCTGTTACGTTTGCGCTCATGCTGCCACCTCCCTTTGTGAGATCGCCAAAAGATAATCGTCAATCCCTTTCCACCCCGGCGGCCACGTCCGCACGCGCACCGTGAAGCGCGCCCGTTCCAGTTGCGCGACGAGTCGGAACAATGCGCGTCGCACGGCTTCCTTGTGATCGAAGTCCATATCGAAGGCGACGTAGATTGTGCGGAGTTGTGGGAAATCTCTTTTCAGGTTAGCGGCGAAGTCTGCGCCGAAGTTAGAGACACCGGCGGCGGCAATGACCGGCGCGCCCAGCAAGTGCGCGGCAATGTCGGCTTTAAGCGCGCCTTCGGTGAGTGTTACCTCGGTAGCAGTTTTCAGTAAATTAGGCTTCGCGTAGTGGACGGGTGAACCCGGCGAAGCCCCGCCCGCACGATCCTTTGAAGAGAACCAAATGTATTTCGGCTTTCCTTCGTCGCGGCGAATCTGCAAGCCCTGTATGCGCCAATCCGCGCCGCGCACGGGCACGAAGAAGCCCGCGCCGCCCGTCACCATGCGCCACTCGCCCGCGTCTCTGTAGAAGCCCGGTATACCGTGAAGATCGTGAGTGCGTGAAAGCGCCCGCGCTATGAACGAAGCGAAGATCGGCGTCGGCACACTCGCGTAACCATTGACGCCGATACTTAAGTCGTCAAGCCCGCGTGCGTGTAACTGTCGCCGGTGCTCTTCGCTCAACACGAGGTGCAGGCGCAGCAAGTCGGCATAGGCGGCGACGATCTTCAAGTCCTCGGCGCGTGGCGCGTTCTCGACGGTCGGCGCGTGAGGTGGCTGTGGTTGTTGTCGTGGCGCGGGCGAAGTGTCAATCAGACGGTGCATGTATGCGCCGTTGCGCGCCGTCTTGAAACTTCCTGACGAGACGCGCATACAGAAGACAATCGCGTCGTCGGCAGTGACGGAACACCAAGTTTTATGATCGCAGACGGGGCATTTACGTTTCGTTTTAATAACGGGCACGAGCGGCGAGCGGTCGCGCGGCTGATATTCCGCCAGCCTTGCGAGGCTGTCGAGGGTTGGCGGTTGGCGGAGATTGCCGAAAGTTTTGGCGGGCGGTGTGCTTTGTGTTATTGTTTTCACGTTAGTTAGTCCTAACCGTATCCGTCGTCTAACGGATTGCAATGAAGCGCCTCTCGTCGGAAAGCGAGAGGCGTTTTGTTATTTATGCCGCAATGGGTTGTGACGTGCGACGCTCCAGATACTCGCGCAGGTGCGCTTCGTTCAAAACAATGCGCCCGCGACGGCTGCCGAGTCTGAGAAAACCGATCTCTCGACGCGCGATCATTCGGCGCAGCGTACCCACCGAAACTCCAAGCTGCGCGGCGGCTGTGTCCATGTCGAAGTTTTTAGCGGCGTTGGTATCAAACATTTCTTTTCTCCGTTTCTTCCGTCTCCAAACAAAAAAGCCCGCCTCCGTCCTAGAAACCAACGTGGTTTCCAGACAAGAAGCGGGCGAGTGTCGCGTAAAGCGAGTGTGACCCTTTATTCTTTTGTGTTTCGTTGCGCGCCATTACGGGGCGCGACTAAATTCGTGTCAGAGCCGTCAACTCAAGTGTTAAGTTAACTTTTTGTGGACATTGAATTCAAATTCAACTACCATTCGCCCGGTGGTGCTAAAAAGCACTTTGGGGCGACGGTTTTCGTGATTTGGCTTTCCAGGGCTTTGGACACGAATTCGTCGCCTCTCCTTTTCTAGAAAATGCGCTCTTAAGAGCGTTCAAGCGTCAACTCGGGCGCAATATAACTTATTCACCCATTTGTGTAAATAGCTAGGATCTTCTTTCGCTGGAGTGCTTAGCGTTTTGGCGGGAGGCTCGTTAAACATGTTTAACAAATTATCTGCTACTTCAAAACCTTGCCGACGTAAGCGCGCAATTCATCCGGCTTCACCTTCCAACCTCTGCCGACGATCTTCGCCTTTAACTTCCCTTCGTGAATTGCCTCGCGCAAGTGATTCGCTGACAGACCGGAGAGACGCGCCGCTTCCGGTAAGCTGAGCATCAACTTGTGAGACAGATCGGCAATCGAATCAGCGCCCGCCTGCCCTTTTCTTGCCGCGTATTCGCCCTGTAGCGCGTCTTTAATGGCTGAGACGAGTATTGCCATGCCTTCCGCGCCCGGCTGCCGTTCGAGGGCTTGCGCCGGTGCTCTGACAACCTCTGACACGTTCGCCGCCGGGGTGACAGTCTCTGTCAGGGCGTCGCGTTGTGCCTTGAATCGCGCAACCTCTTCTGCGCTGAATGTCGCCTCTTCGCCGGTCGCCGTTTTCCGCATGGCGAAGCCGATCCGGTGCGCCGCCATGTGGCGCTGGAGCGTGCGGACGGTGATGCCGAGCGCGGCGGCTGCCTGTTCCTTATTCATGCCGTGTCAGAGCGTGTCAGAGGCGGAAACACCAATAAATCCTCGTGTCAGTCCCTTGTCAGAGGGTGTCAGGGCTGACACGTCCCCCGCGTGCCGAAGGTCAGGGCTTGTCAGTGCTCACTTCTTCCCGCCTTTCTTCTGTGTAGTGCATGTCGCGGCAAGTTGCCGCGACATGCACTACAAATCTTCATGTAGTGCATGTCGTTTCAAGTGGAAACAACATGCACTACAAATCTTCGTGTAGTGCATGTCCACTCATGTGGGGCGGACATGCACTACAAACTTTCATCCATCTCTGCCCGCCAGCGTTCAAGCTCGCGCTCATCTTCTTCTGCCAGCTCGCGCTCCTCTTCTTCTACATCCGCGGCGGTCGCTGGGCGCACAGTCCGGGCGACCCGCGACTCGACGGCCTGCCGCGTGTCCGCGTCAATTTCCCCATACTGCTGGAAGCGGTCGAGGTGTTCGCAGAGACGCACCCAGAACTCATAACGGTACTTCGGGTGCTGCAAAAAGTACTCGGCATCGTGGATGCTGGCGAGGTAGCCGACGACCTTCTGCCGCGGCTGCCCCGACACCCGCGCGCTGCGGACGAGGACGGCGCAGAGCCTACCCTTAACCCTGTTCCACCTGACGTACACGCTACTTCTTCCCGCCTTTCTTACGCCGCGTCCGGCCCGCCGGCCACGCCGAAAAGGGTGCCGACAGTCGCCGCCGGCAAGTGATTGCGCTCCCCCAGCCGCCGCAGCACTTCGCGGCGCCGCTCAACGG
>MWWE01000032.1_pt1 | contig 19695 bp, 18 predicted proteins | sample 1047301 | NCBI WGS metagenome assembly MWWE01 (sample SAMN06349973, study PRJNA376086) | soil metagenome | isolation source: MS1-1 sample Antarctic (ecotone) soil | place: Antarctica
ACGATTATGAAGACAAAGAACGACTTTGCTATTCGGTCAAGCAAGCCTTAAATGAATTTGGCAGAAGTCTGAGAATAAAGTTTTCAAACTTCAAATATAGTCTAACTTAATTGTGAGTGATTACTTATCAAGATAAAAAATGATCGAAATCGAAAAAAAATATCGTCTTACAAAACAGCAATTCGAACAGGTTCAGGAAGATCTAAAGGAATTTGAAGCTGAATACATCGGAGAAGAATTTGAGGAAAATAATTTATACAGCAATGAAGAATTTTTGAGCCGCTTAGCCGTTATTCGTTTAAGAAAAATTGGAAAAAAAACAATTCTAACCTATAAACAAACGATTGAAAATGAAACCGGTTATAAAAAACAAATAGAACACGAAACGGCTGTCGAAAATGCGGAACAAATCGAGTCAATTATAAAATATCTGGGATTGAGTAAAAAAGTTGTCTATGAAAAACGTCGGAAGACTTGGAAATTCAGGCAGGTTGAGGTTGTGTTAGATGAATTACCGTTCGGTATTTTTATGGAAATCGAAGGATCATATACGGCAATTGCAGAAGCTGAAATGTTTCTCGAAACTGAAAATTTTGAACAGGAAACCAAAACTTATCCTTATTTGACTTTGGAATTGGGCGAAAAGAACGGTGAAATATGCGAAGCCAGATTTTATGAAAAAATCAAAAAAGTTTGAAATATATATGTAAAATCGGTTATTATTCGTAAAACAAATTTTTAAAAGGAGATTTTAATAATGACTAAACATCTAGCCGGAATAATTCTTTTTACTTTCATTATTGGTTCGAGTGCGATTATTGCAGGACTTTTTTATCAAGCTCCCGAAGCAAAAATTATTACGGTAAGAGAAAATTTTACCGTTTATAAGAAGAAACAAAAAAGACGCTGCCGTAAAAGAAGACCGCATAATGAAAAGGCTTTAGTAAATCTTTCTGCGGCGATTTTTGATAATAGTGCAAACAGACTTACTGCAATTATTGATTTTGAAGATGACCGGAATTTTTATGGCGAAGTAGATTTGAATTTCTTTGTAAATGACAAATACGGAATTCGGTTTCTAAAAACCGAGCGAATCTATGTTTTTTCTCCGGTGCATAGATATACAAAGATTTTGGACTGGATGGGCAGACTCGACTCGCGTGAAAATCTGTATGTAATTCCTCAAATTCACAACGAGGAAGATGATAAGTGTTCTTCGCCGGTATATAACAGTTATGAAGCAATACCTGTTTTACCGATTATCAATTAAGTTTTACTGTTGGTATTTACTGAGAAATCTGAAGGTTATTTATTAATCTTCAGATTATTTTATTGGTTGACCAAACTTTTTATTTCTTCAATAAGTAAATCCGGGTCAAATGGTTTTGTGTGATAAATCTGAAAGCCGCTGGCTAAAGACTTTTCTTTGTTTTCATCGGCTGTAAAAGCACTTAGTGCGATTGCCGGAATATTTTTGATTTTATCATTTTCATTTGAACGTATTTTTCTAATAAAAGAATTTCCATCTTCATCAGGCATTGCAATATCAGAAATAATCACATCGGGAGATTGGATCATATTATTTAATTTTTCCAACGCTTTTTTTGCAGATTCGCTACTGTCAACTTTAGCCCCCAAAGATTCAAGTAATAATTTCAATACATTCCTCGAATCGTAATCATCTTCCACAACTAAAATTTGCAAACCATCTAAAACCACTTCTTCTGAGTCAGCAGTTTTAAGTTCTTTGTCAAAAGTATTTGTGTCATTTACTAAAAGAGGTAGCGTTACGGTAAAAGTTGAACCGGTATGTCTGCCTTGGCTTTCTGCAGCAATTTTGCCGTCGTGTTTTTGAGTGAGTATTTTTGCAATGGAAAGTCCCAAGCCCAAACCTAAATTAGTAGTTCCTTGGGATTTATCGCTCCCTTGTGAAAATTGGTCAAAAATTCCGGCTATATCTTGTTCATTTATTCCCTGACCGTCATCCGAAATTTTCACTTTTACAGATTCCGTTGATTTTAAAACATCAATGGATATATTTCCATTTTCATCTGTAAATTTAATGGCATTTGACAGAATATTTGTAAATACCTGTTGAAGTCTGACCGTATCTCCAAAAACTTCCAAATCGTGTTCATCACAATTCATTTGAAAATTGATATGCTTATCTTCAGCTTCGGGTCTTTTGGAATTGTAAACATTTTTTATGATTTCAAATAGATTAACACGACGCATTTCCAGCTTTAATTTGCCGGAAGTTATACGGGCGGAATCCACCAGATCATCAATTAATTTAGACTGGGATTTTGCACTGCGTTCTATTGTTTCAAGTGCGTTGATTCGGGTTTTTTCATCTACATCTTTGGATAAGAGAATTTTAGACCAGCCCAAAATTGCATTAAGCGGTGAACGCAGTTCGTGGGATACAACGGCAAAAAAAAAATCTTTTGCTTTATTTACCTTAACCGCTTCATCTCTTGCCTTACGCTCCAGTTCATAAATGGCGGCAAGTTCTTCAGCAGCCATTTTTTGATCGTTTATATCGCGGACGCTTCCCATCATATTGATAGGTTTATTATTTTCATCTAAGAAAGTATTTCCGCGTGCAGCAATCCAGCAAATATTTCCGTCCGAGCGAACAACTCTATATTCACAATTATATTCTTGACCGTTATCATGTGAAGCCTTTAATTCCGATTCTACTCTCGTGAGGTCGTCAGGATGAATAACACTGTAAAAATGTTCCAACTCAAAAATATCAAATGGTTGAAGCTCAAATAATTCATTACATTTTGGAGTAGAAAATATTTCATTTTTTACTAAATCCCAAAACCATAAGCCGATATCTGCACTTTCTGCAGCATATAAAAAATGTTCGCTTCTTTGTTTGTAAAACTCAATTTCATTTTCTTTACCTGTAATATCATTTGCACAAAAGAAAATTTTGTCTGAATCACTTTCATTTTCTTTTATCGGCACAAAATTTAATTCAACTATTTTGTTTTTAATTGTGTCAGGTAAAAAATTAAGTGTAACTTTTGAAATCTCACCTTTCCCGGCATTCAGTAAAATATTATTAAACATTGATTCAGGGAAAGAATCCTTATTTAAAAAGAAAATATCCAGAAACCTTTGACCTATCAAAGATTGATTATCAACATTGTTATCGTCAAATAATTTCCCCTCAATCTCATTAATAGTCCCTTTATTATTAATAGTTCCGTGAAAATCGAATATTTTTTTGAATATATTTTGCATACGGATTTGTGAAATTAGCCGGTAAAAGAAGGAAAATATAAAACCTTACTTCCATTATTTGAAGCAAGGTTTAATTTAATGAATTAGCTCGATTATTGGTTAATATGCCAAATCATTATTAAACGACTTTTCGTCCGGTTAACAATCGGAATACGAATACTATAAGAGCGATACCTAAAAGTAAATGTAGAGCACCACCAAAAAAATTGCTTGTTACTAACCCGATTAACCAGAGCACTAATAAAATAACTATAATTGTTTCTAACATACTTTTCCCCCTGAAACTATTAATAAATAGTAGAATCAATTATCGTGCCAAAAACATTAATTATTATAATGAATGAAGTTATGGGGAGCTTAATGAGGATAAATTCAAAGGTGCAGGTGTTTTAAGTATTAGTTTAATACAACTAAAGTAAAGTTTATATTCAGGAAATTTTATCTTTTTTTATCGTATGACTTTAATACAGATTAAATTAAGTTAAATAATTTAAATATTACAAGTTACTGCTAATAATCAAGTTAAAGTTTCCAGTATTAGTGGAACGAATTTTGCACTTAAAAACACTTTGGGAAAATTTTTATTACGGGAGAATAAAAAATTATGAGTGAGGCAACAAAAAAATCAACGAATACAGGTGAAGACAGAATAGATGCAAAAATTGATTCAGCTAAAGAAAAAATCTCTGACAATCTCTCAGCAACAGCCGATAAAGTTCACAGCGGTGCGGATACAGCTAAAAAAATTTTAAGTCAAAAAACAGACAAAGTGGAAGATTTTGTTCGCCGTAAAACATACGAAGCAGGTGATCTTACACAGCAAACTATTGAGAAGGCAAATAATTTGGGACATAAAACAGCTGAAGTAATTAATAATTCTTCTGATTATATTAAAAATTTTGATTATGATGATGCCAAACAAAGCGTAAAACAAACAATACAGCAAAAGCCACAGATTGGTTTAGTAGTCGCCGGAATTTTCGGATTTTTAGTAGGTTTAATTTGGAGAAGAAAAAGCGATTAAAATTTGATTCCGGGGAGTAGTTTAAGTAAAAAAGAATCGGGGGGATCGGACATTCTGAAAAGGCAGGAATTAGGGGGCTTGCCTTTTCTTTTATATCTTCGTTTGACAGGGTAGGATTAATAATCTTCTAATTACATAGTTTAAAAATTTAAATCGAAAATTTAGTGAAGTAGATGAACAATAGGGCATTAGTTATTGATGATGATCAAGCTACCTTGGATTTAATGCGTTTTCAGCTTGAATCTGAGGATTTTTACGTAGAAACGGCTGAAAAAGGTGAGCTCGGCTTAAAACTGGCAGAAGAGAATAGTTATGACATAATTTTAACGGATTTGAATTTACCTGATATCAACGGTATCGAAATGGTAAAAAGATTTAAACAAATCTCACCCGATACTGAAATAATAATGATTACTGGTTTTGGTTCTGTCGAAAAAGCAGTTGAAGCGACCAAAGCCGGAGCTTTTTATTATGTTGAAAAGCCGGTTGAATTTGAAGAATTACTGGTATTAATTGAAAAGGCGATTGAAAGAAAACAACAAGTTGCCGAGATTAAAGAACTTCGTGGAAAACTCTCAAATATTACCTCATATCAAGGCATCATCGGTGGCAGCAAATCAATGCAGAATATTTTTGAGATGATTGAAAATGTTGCCCATTCGGATGCAAATATACTCATTTTAGGTGAATCAGGGACGGGAAAAGAAGTTATTGCCAATGCTATTCATTATAAAAGTCAACGTGCTAAAAAACCGTTTGTAAAGGTTAATTGTTCAGCACTTCCCAAAGATTTAATCGAATCACAACTTTTCGGACATATTAAAGGTTCATTTACGGGTGCAAATAAAGATAAAAACGGCTTTATCGGACAGGCTTACGGCGGAAGTATTTTGCTTGATGAGATTGGTGAAATGCCGCAGGATTTACAGCCGAAACTTTTAAGAGTTTTACAGGAAAAAGTTTATTATCGGGTTGGAAGTGACCGACCGAGAGAAGCTGATTTCAGATTGATTTCATCAACTAATCGTGATCCGTTTGATGCTATTAAAGACGGAAGTTTGCGGGAAGATTTGTATTATCGAATTAACACTATCGAAATTAAAATTCCGCCTTTGCGGGAAAGAATGGACGATGTTCCGATGTTGGCTGAACATTTTTTAGCAGTTTATGCAAAGAAATATGATCGGAATATATCAAAATTTTCTCAAAGGGCTTATGATCAAATGCTCAATTATCATTGGCGGGGAAATGTTCGTGAACTTCAACACGCAATTGAACGTGGAATCTTACTGACGAAAACGGAAACGATAAATAATTTGAATATTACGAGTGAACCCCGTGCAGTTTCGACGGCTGCGGCAGCAGCGACAGTTGATGGAAATTCACTAATGCAAAGTTCAAACACTTTTAATTCAATCTCAAATAATTTTCCACCTCAATCCAATGAAATAAATCTTGAATATGATTCCGAAGAAGATTTATTTGAACATATTGGGGAAATTATAGTTAACAATTTACCTGAGGATTTGGATGATGACACAAATAAGAAGGATAAAAAAGACGTTTTTAGTTCATTAGAATACGGTGTGGTTCTCGCTGCCTTGAAAAAAACAGATGGTAACAAACAAGCTGCTGCTAATTTATTAGGCTTATATCGTCCGAGATTATATGGAATGATTAAAAGGCATAATATTGAAAAAAAACTGGATAATTGATATTACAAAACAAAAAAGGGAAATAAGTTCCCCTTTTTATAAACTAAAAAACTATAAAGCAAAGACTATTTTGCAGGAGCCGGTGCTGTTATTTCAACATCAATGTTTTTGTCCTGCGTTCCGGTGGCATTGCTTAAAAATCCACTATAATAAATTGCTCCCGCGATTATTGCCACCACTATAATTGTGGTTAATGCCCAAATTAAATTTGAACCTGTGTCATTTTCTTCTACCATTTTTATCTCCTTGAAAAATCGAATTAAATAAATCAGCCAAAAAATTAAAGCAAAACAAATGCCAGAGTTTAGTAATTACAGACCTAACCAGCATTTGAGGTTATGTAATTGGATGAATTATTGTGGTGTAAAATAGATATTGTTAAAATAAATCTTGTAACCCGTTTATTTTCAACAACCGTTTTTATAACTTTATACCAATTCCAAAACTTCTCAATATATTATGATTTAAAGAAATAATAAACAAATTAATTAGAAAGATAAAATTTGTTCGTATTGTTTCAAGACAATAAATTTGTAAATCTTTGATACAAGACTGAATAAAATCTTATTATTATTGGAGGTTTTTTCTTTTTATAAATTTATTTTAAAGAACAATTTCAACAAAATTTATTGTTTAAAAACATTATCATTAGAAGTTTCATACTGACTGACTGAATGTACTAGAAGTTGTAATTCGCTAAATTACGTGAATTTTGAAATTGTCCGATTGATATTAGAAAAATTTCTAATTTAGGAAATAAGGGGATTAGGCATAATATTTGCTCTATTTATTAATGATAGTCGTCTGGCAAGAGTGAAATTCTATAAATCGAATTTGAATTTAGTTAATTGGTTAACATTAATAAATGTATGACAGTAGCAAAAATGTAAAAGAAAATGTTGAGAATGAAATAAAAACCAATTCCGGCATTGAAAATCTCAAACACAAAAATCAGGAGATCCTCAAACTTCCTTATATAACTCTCGTAGTGTGTCTTTTATTAACTGTCGGGGCAACTTATTTATCATATACAACGGCTATAAACAAAGATAAACTGAGATTCAATAGTGAAATTAGTGAAATAAAGGAGGTTTTGAAATCAAAAATGACTTCATACGAAACTCTTTTAAAAGCTACAAAAGGTTTTCTTGAAACAAATGAATCTACTGACCGCAGAAAATTTGCAGGTTTTATAAAAAGTTTCAATCTGGAAAAGGATTATGGAGGAGTTCAGGGAATCGGTTATACGGTTAAAGTTACTAAAGATGAACGCGAAGATTTTATTGAAAAAATTCGGCAGAAAGGAATTTCCGACTTCCAAATGTTTCCCAACCAACTGAAAGACGAATATCAGGCAGTTATTTACTTAGAACCAACAGATTTTCGTAATAAACGTGCAATTGGCTTTGATATGTCATCTGAAGCATTGCGGGCTGAAGCGATGTCAAAAGCCAGAGACTATGGAAAAGCCTTTGCAACCGGAAAAATCACATTACTACAGGAAATTGATAAAGATATACAACCCGGCTTTATTGTTTATCTCCCGGTTTATGAAACAAACGAAATGCCTGAAACCTTGGAAGAAAAAAGACTCGGGTTGAAAGGTTATATTTACGGTGCATTCAGAGCAGGAGATTTTTTAAATGACATTACTAATTCAATTTCAGATAAAGAAGTTGGTGTTCTAATTTATGATAAAGAGGTAAGTCCGAATAATCTTTTAGCCGAAAGCCAACCGGGTTTAATAAATGATCAGGCAAAATTTGAAACAGTCGAGATAAATGAATTTGCTGGTAGAAACTGGAGAATCGTTTATAAGTCGCTCCCTGCCTTGATAAATAAAACAAGTATTGATTTTTCTATACCAATTTTAATTGCCGGAATAGTTCTTAGTCTATTTATATTTTTGCTAACATATCTGGAAGCAGCAAGCCGTTTGCGATACCAGATCATTGCTGAAAATCTCACAATCTCGGAAAAAGAAAAAGCCGAACTATTTGAACGGGAACAAATTGCACGTAAGCAGGCGGAAAGGTCTGTAAAAGCAAAAGATGCATTTATTTCAACTGTATCTCACGAGTTGAGAACACCGCTAAATGCAATTTCCGGCTGGACAAGGATTTTAAGGGGAGAACGAATAAGTTCAAACACAAAAGAAAGAGCCTTGAAAACAATCGAAAATAATATTCAAACTCAATCAAATTTAATTGAAGAATTACTTGATTTCTCACAGATTGCATCCGGCAAAGAAATAGTAAATATGATAGATGTGAATTTTACAGAGGCATTTGAAAAATCAATAAATCAAACATTAATTGAAGCAAAGCGAAAAAATATCGAATTGAAGTATAAAAGTTCACTTAATGGTGAAAGAATAAAGGGAAATCAAAGAAATATTGAGAAAGTGTTTAATAAAATATTGCAGAATGCAATTAAATTTACGCCTGAAAATGGAAAAATTGAAGCTACAATTATAGCCGAAAATAATTACATTAAATTTATTGTAAATGATAACGGAAAAGGAATAAATAAGGAATATCTGGATCAAGTATTCGATAATTTCAGTCAGGAAGACACCTCAACTACACGAAAACACGGGGGATTTGGTCTCGGATTAACATACTCTCAGCAGGTTATAAAACAACATGGAGGAGAAATGAATATAATTAGTGATGGTGAAAATAAAGGCACAACCCTGATAATCAAATTTCCTTTTGAAAATAACGGTAAACAAGGTTTGGACTTAAATAATATTTAATACTTTATTGCGTTGAATTGAAACGTATTTCGTATTCTAATCTTACATTTTGTTAATATATTCTACCAATATTATTAACTTTTTATAGAATTAAGTCCAAAAGATACAATAATTACACATATTATAAGCGTCTTCGGCACGATTTTTGCAATTAATATTATTAAGAATATTTATGTTCACAAACAACAAAGAATTAAATAAAAGAGGAAATAAGAATATGAGAAAATTAACAATAAATTTATTGTCTTTCTTTTTGGTTTTAGGGTTTATTACAACAAGTTCCTATGTAGATGCACAGACGAGAAGAGCTTATCGTGTGTCTGACAGAGCAGTTGACAGCCTTTTAACACGAATTGAAACCAAGACAGACAAATATAAACGAAGTATGAATAGTGCTTTGGATAACAGCGTTTTAAATAATACAAATACTGAGGACAATGTATTTGAGTATATTACAGATTTTGAAAATTCAACCGATAAATTAAAACAGCGTTTTGATGCTAAAGAATCGGTTGATGCAGATGTAACAAATGTACTAAGCCGTGCTGCAGTAATTAACAATTTTATGAAAAGTAACCGCTTAAATATAGCGGCACAGAGAGATTGGAGTTCTCTGCGGACGGATTTAAATATTTTAGCGAGATATTATAGTGTGTCTTTTGACTTTAATGCACCGATCCGAACCAATACGGCAGTATATACAAAACCGTATCGGGTTGCTGATGACAGTGTTAAAGCACTCCTGATGAGAATTGAAACAAATACGGATATTTTCAAACGCCGTCTGGACAATGCTCTTGACAGAAGTTCGGTAAATAATACGAATGCGGAAGATAATATTAACGATTATGTAAAGCAATTTGAAAATTCCACCGATAGATTAAAGCAACGATTTGATGATAATGAATCGGTTGCAGCCGATGTTGAAACCGTATTAAATCGAGCGGCTTCGATTAATATGTTTATGAAAGACAACACTCTGGCTAGAGGTGCTGAAAGACAATGGATGACTTTAAGAAATGATCTCAATACATTGGCAACTTATTACAATGTAAGTTTTGATTTTAATAAAGCTCCGATGAATATGAACAATTCGAACAATTCAGCATTGGCTTATACGGTTGCCGGAAGTAATGTTAAAACTCTTCTATCAAATCTTGAAACAAAAACAGACACATATAAACGTGCTATGAATGTTGCACTAGACAGAAGTGTCCTGAACAATTCAAGAAGTGAAGATGCAATTTTTGAATATATTACCGAATTTGAAAATGCTACCGATAAATTAAAGCATAATTTCGATGCTGGAAAATCCACCGATGCTAATGTCCAAGAAGTATTAAACAGAGCCGGATTTATTGACGCATTTATGCGAGATTACAGGCTGCTGAACTTTGCTGAAAGACAGTGGGTATCGATTAGAAATGTCTGACAGAGCAGTTGACAGCCTTTTAACACGAATTGAAACCAAGACAGACAAATATAAACGAAGTATGAATAGTGCTTTGGATAACAGCGTTTTAAATAATACAAATACTGAGGACAATGTATTTGAGTATATTACAGATTTTGAAAATTCAACCGATAAATTAAAACAGCGTTTTGATGCTAAAGAATCGGTTGATGCAGATGTAACAAATGTACTAAGCCGTGCTGCAGTAATTAACAATTTTATGAAAAGTAACCGCTTAAATATAGCGGCACAGAGAGATTGGAGTTCTCTGCGGACGGATTTAAATATTTTAGCGAGATATTATAGTGTGTCTTTTGACTTTAATGCACCGATCCGAACCAATACGGCAGTATATACAAAACCGTATCGGGTTGCTGATGACAGTGTTAAAGCACTCCTGATGAGAATTGAAACAAATACGGATATTTTCAAACGCCGTCTGGACAATGCTCTTGACAGAAGTTCGGTAAATAATACGAATGCGGAAGATAATATTAACGATTATGTAAAGCAATTTGAAAATTCCACCGATAGATTAAAGCAACGATTTGATGATAATGAATCGGTTGCAGCCGATGTTGAAACCGTATTAAATCGAGCGGCTTCGATTAATATGTTTATGAAAGACAACACTCTGGCTAGAGGTGCTGAAAGACAATGGATGACTTTAAGAAATGATCTCAATACATTGGCAACTTATTACAATGTAAGTTTTGATTTTAATAAAGCTCCGATGAATATGAACAATTCGAACAATTCAGCATTGGCTTATACGGTTGCCGGAAGTAATGTTAAAACTCTTCTATCAAATCTTGAAACAAAAACAGACACATATAAACGTGCTATGAATGTTGCACTAGACAGAAGTGTCCTGAACAATTCAAGAAGTGAAGATGCAATTTTTGAATATATTACCGAATTTGAAAATGCTACCGATAAATTAAAGCATAATTTCGATGCTGGAAAATCCACCGATGCTAATGTCCAAGAAGTATTAAACAGAGCCGGATTTATTGACGCATTTATGCGAGATTACAGGCTGCTGAACTTTGCTGAAAGACAGTGGGTATCGATTAGAAATGATTTGAATATGCTTTCAAATTATTATGCGGTCAACTGGAAGTGGGACAGACAATATGAACCGATGAGTCGTTTTGATTCGATGATTACGGGAACATACAGACTCAATACAGCTTTGAGTGATAATGTTGATTCAGTAGTTGAAAATGCAATCAAAATTTATCCTGCACGACGGGAAAATAGAGTTGAAGAGAATCTGAAGAGACGTTTGGATTCGCCGAATATGTTAGTTATTCAAAAAAGCAATCAAGATATAACCGTAGCTTCTGGCAATGGCGGACAAATTATGTTTAAGGCGGATGGTGTTGCTAGAAATGAAACAAATCAGAACGGAAGATCCATTAAAGTTACAGCTAATACTTCTTATGACGGCGTTGCATTAAGTTATGAGGGAGAAAGATTGAATGATTATTACGTCAACTTTATGCCTTTAAGCAATGGACGTTTGAGAGTTATTCGCCGTATCAATTTAGATAGAGAAAATGAATCCGTTACGGTTGCCAGTGTTTATGACAAAGTGAGCGAAACTGCTCAATGGAATACAAATAGTAATGGCACGATGACTAACAACAATGTTGCGACAAATTTTGTTATTCCCAACGGAACACAAGTGATGGCTGTATTAAGAAATAATGTTTCGACCAAATCATCACAGGACGGTGATCGGTTCACGATGGAAGTTACATCGCCTTCGCAGTATCAAGGTGCGATAATTGAAGGTCGTGTAGTTAAAGCCGAGCGTTCCGGTACAGTTTCAGGTCGGGCAAATGTTTCACTTGATTTTGACACTATCCGTTTAAGAAACGGTCAAACTTATAAATTTGCCGGTATTATTGACAGTGTTACGCTTGCCAGCGGTGAGAAAGTTACGGTTAATAATGAAGGAACTGTGAGAGATAATAACCAAACTTCTAAAACGGTTACCCGTGCCGGAATCGGTGCAGGTGTCGGTGCAATCTTAGGAGCGATTCTTGGTGGCGGTCAAGGTGCTGCGATCGGTGCTGCGATCGGTGCTGCCGGTGGTGCCGGAACTGTGCTTGCACAAGGACGTGATGATGTAGAATTAGATCAGGGAACACAAGTTATGATTACTGCATCTGCTCCGAATTCGGTTCGTAACTAATTGTAATAACAACAATTATAATTTTAAGCAGGGGGAACTTTTAAAAGAGTTCTCCCTGTATTTTTATAAACATTTTTTGGAGGCAAATTATGAAAAAACAAAATGAAGCGGAAATTCCTGATGTTGAAAAACAGGGATGGGAAGCGGAAAAACTTATAAAAGAAGCGGCTAATGAAGAAGCTGACGATGTTGTTCGTAAAATTCTGCGTGGTGATGAATCCAAGGGCGATCCTGATAAAAGGGATGTTGCTCCAAGTCCGGATTTTGATGACACACCGCGAGGTCGTGAAGAAGAAAATAAAGAGAATGAAAAACAGGACCATTAACAATTTTACTATAAAAATAATTGTTCATAAACACTGTTAAATAATGTTATAATTGCAAAATTAGATTTCAAATCTATAAATTTTTAAGGAGATCTCGCAAAATATATGGTAGATAATAAGTTAGCTGAAGAAGAAGCCCACCGGACTGCTAATTATGAGGCAATTAAAACCGAAGTAAAAGCAGATGTTGGGGGCGAAATCGCCGCAGAAGCTGAAAGACCAACCGTTTCTCAATATGAAAGAGAGAAAGACATCGCCGTTAATATGCGTGAAAATGCAATTGATGAGGTGGTTGAAACCGACAGGGAAATTGATCGAGGAAGATCTGCCGCACGTATTTCACAGGTCGTAGATTATGTTTTTTTTGTAATCTATGGGCTTTTAACTATCCGTTTGCTCCTAGAGCTTTTCGCCGCCAAAGAAAGTGCTGGTTTCGTTAAACTTATAAAAAGTGTAACAGGGTTATTCTATAAACCTTTTGAAGGAATTGTTGCCAGTCCGAGTGTTGAAGGCGGCTTTACTTTGGCTTTACCAATTGTTATTGCAATAGTTGTTTATATGTGTTTGCATCTTGCAATAAATGGTATTTTAAGAATGCTCGCACACCGCAAAACCACGGTTTAATAAAAATCAAAATTTTCAAGTTAAAAAAGGCTTCAGTTAATTTCTGAAGCCTTTTTAGTTAAAGTGGTTAATTAAAATTATGAACAAGCCGAATGACCGCAATCGCATTTAATTTCGGTTATATCCTGATCATCAGCTGTTTCACAATCATTACTGCAATAATCTGCATCGTCATCCACCATACAATTACACATTTCGTGTGCACAAGTATTATTATCGTCTTTCATAAAAATTCTCCTCCCTTAATTGATCGTTAATTTAATTGTTTTTCAACAATGAGTTTATTATAAACCAAGTGTCAAGTAATACCTAATATTTTGTCAAATAAAGCAAAATTTTATAATTTTTAAAATCTACTTCATAGAAAAAAAAGGCTTTGCCGAAAATAAGCAAAGCCTTTTATATTCAAATTCGGATTCAAAAAAATCCAAAATCCAAAATCGGAAATCTAAAATGGAATTACATTCCCATTCCCATTCCGCCCATTCCGCCCGGCATTCCGCCGCCGCCTTCACCTTCTTCTTCAACATCGGCGATCATAGCTTCGGTTGTCAGCATTAAACCTGCGATTGAAGCAGCATTTTGAAGAGCTGTTCTCGTAACTTTAGCGGGATCAATAACTCCTGCCGCAACGAGGTCTTCAAATTTTTCGCTTGATGCGTTGAATCCGTATGTATCGCTGTTTTCATCACGGATACGTTCAACAATGACGGCACCTTCTTTGCCTGCATTATTAGCGATTTGACGAAGCGGTTCTTCCAATGCACGTTTGACGATGGTTACGCCAATTTGTTCATCGGAATCTTCAGCATCGGTTTTAAAATCATCAAGAACTCTTGCCGCACGAATCAGAGAAACTCCGCCGCCCGGAACAATTCCTTCTTCAACCGCCGCACGGGTTGCGTGCATTGCGTCTTCCACGCGGGCTTTTTTCTCTTTCATTTCGGTTTCGGTTGCCGCACCAACTTTAATTACTGCAACTCCGCCAACCAATTTAGCTAAACGCTCCTGAAGTTTTTCACGATCATAATCAGAAGATGATTCTTCGATTTGCGAACGGATCGTTTTTACGCGACCTTGAATTGCTTCGCCTTCGCCCGCACCTTCAACAACTGTCGTATTGTCTTTATCAATCGTAACTTTCTTGGCATTTCCTAGATCGTCAAGCGTAATTGATTCCAATTTGATTCCTAAATCTTCGCTGATAACCGTTCCGCCTGTGATCGTTGCGATGTCTTCGAGCATTGCTTTGCGTCTGTCACCAAAGCCCGGAGCTTTAACCGCCGCAACATTTAATGTTCCGCGAAGTTTGTTGACAACCAGAGTTGCTAATGCTTCACCGTCCACATCTTCCGCAATGATCAAAAGCGGTTTGCCGAGTTTTGCAACCTGTTCGAGAATCGGCAATAAATCTTTCATATTGCTGACTTTCTTTTCATTGATAAGAATATACGGATCTTCTAAAATGGCTTCCATTCTTTCGGGATCTGTTACAAAATAAGGTGATAAATAACCCCGGTCAAACTGCATACCTTCAACAACTTCTAAAGTCGTGTCCATCGTTCTTGATTCTTCAACGGTAATTACACCGTCTTTACCGACTTTGTCCATTGCTTTAGCAATAATCTCGCCGATTTGCTTGTCGCCATTTGCTGAAACTGTTCCAACATTTTGGATCGAATCGCCTGAAACGGGTTGGGCAAAATTCTTGATTTCTTCAACGACTTTTTCAACCGCTTTATCAATCCCGCGTTTGAGTGCCATCGGATTTGCTCCGGCAGCAACTGTACGAACACCTTCTTTGAAAATCGCTTGAGCCAAAACGGTTGCCGTCGTTGTTCCGTCACCCGCAACATCGGATGTTTTCGATGCAACTTCACGCACCATCTGAGCTCCCATATTTTCCAATGGATCTTTTAACTCAATTTCTTTTGCAACCGTTACGCCGTCTTTCGTGATTGTCGGCGAACCGAATTTTTTATCAATAACTACGTTGCGTCCCTTCGGACCTAATGTAACTTTTACTGCGTCGGCTAATTGATTCACGCCACGCAAAATTGCGGCTCTCGAATCTTCACCGTGAACTACTTGCTTTGCCATAATTTTTATCTCCTTATCTAATTACGTTATTGGTAAGAGGTAATTAGTAATTGGTATTTAACTTATTATTTATATTTTAAAATTTATCCGTTGTATTTGCTGCAATAAGTAATTTTCAAATGATAGTAACAACCCATTACCAATCACCAATTACATATTACTTAAACAAACTAGCTTGCCGCTTTGCCCGCACGATTAATAATTCCCAGGATTTCGTCTTCACGCATCATTAAGAATTCTTCGCCGTCGAGTGTGATTTCAGAACCGCTGTATTTGCCGAACAAAATGCGGTCTCCTTCTTTTACATCAAGACTTTGGCGTGTGCCGTCTTCTTTATATTTACCTTCGCCAACTGCGATAATTTCGCCTTCCTGCGGTTTTTCTTTTGCCGAATCGGGAATGATTATTCCACCTGAAGTCGTTGTGTTTTCTTCAATGCGACGAACAATTACTCTGTCGTGCAATGGTTTGATTGTTGTAGCCATATTTGTTTGTAACTCCTTTTTAATTTATGATTTAATATTAATATGAGAGAGTGCATTATAGATAATTTCTGCATTTTTAGCACTCTGTCTGTTTGAGTGCTAGTATATTTGAAAGTAGAAAAATCGTCAAGTGTTTAACTTATAATTTGCATGAAATCTGATGCTGATGCTGTCAACCTGATAAATTATGAAAATCTCCGAAATAAATATTTATCCGATCAAATCTTTGAGCGGAATTTCCATTAAAAATTCAATTGTTGAAAAGCGTGGATTACAGAATGACAGGCGTTTTATGTTGGTTGATAAAAATAATGATCTGCTGACGCAAAGAGAGTTACCAAAAATGACAACGATTTATGTCGAATTAAAAATTAACAGCTTGAAAATTTCAACTGAAGGTTTTGAAGCATTAAAAATTTCAAATAATTTTAGAGGTGCACAAAAAATTAAAGTTAGAGTTTGGAAAAGTTTTTGTGAAGCATTAGTTGCAAAAGAGGTAGTAAATAATTGGTTTAGCGAATACTTAGAAACAAATTGCCGGCTTGTCCAAATGCCCGAATCAACTTACCGCCGAATCAACGAAAAATTTAATAAAGGTAATGACATCGTAAGTTTTGCAGACGGTTATCCGCTTTTAATTATCGGTGAAAATTCGCTTGCAGATTTGAATTCCAAACTCGAAAAACAAGTTCCGATGAATCGTTTTCGTCCTAATTTAGTGGTATCGGATTCAGAAGCATTTGTTGAAAACAAATGGAAAAAAATCAAAATCGGCGACACGATTTTCCGCACCACAAAACCTTGTGCCAGATGTATTGTTACAACAATTGATCAGATAACCGGAATTTCAGATGTTCAAGAACCATTAAAAACTCTGGCGGCTTATCGAAAATCATCCGACGTTTTGCCAGATACTTTTGAAGAATTCGGATTGGGAAAAAATGACGTTTTATTTGGTCAGAATCTGGTTGTGGAAAATTTTGGTGAAGTGATAAAAGTTGGTGATGAGGTCGAAGTTTAATAAATGTTAGCTTTCTCTTTATTAACGACGTTTTGCCATACTTTTCATAGGTTTTTTGTTGTATGAAGCAATGCGTTTGGAAAGCGTATTGCGATGAATTCCCAAAACATCAGCAGATTTTGAAATATGTTTTTTGTTTCGCTCCAGACATTTCTCGATATACAATTTTTCAAATTCAGAAATTGCCTCGCCGAGTAAAATCTGCCCGTCAAGCATTTCCTCTATTAATGCTTCCATTTGCTTACGCATCTTCATAATTAATTACAAATTGCGAAATTCAACGTATGAATTACGTTCAGAAAAATTCGTAATTCATACTTTGAGTTTCATAAATTTACAGTTCCTTTCCAGTTAATAATTTGTAAGCCTCTAAATAGCGAGAGGTCGTAGCTTCCACAATCTCCGAAGGTAATTCGGGAGCAGGCGGTTGTTTGTTCCAATCCAGAGTTTCCAGATATTCTCTGACAAATTGTTTATCAAATGATGGTTGTGCTTTGCCGGGTTCATAGGTTTCAACCGACCAGAACCGTGACGAATCCGGTGTTAAAACTTCGTCTATTAATAAAATTTGTCCGTCCGCATCAATGCCGAATTCAAATTTTGTATCCGCAATAATTATTCCGCGTGTGAGAGCGTATTCACTTGCTGCTTGATAAATTTCGAGAGTCCGTTTTTTCAAGATTTCCGCATTTTCTTCACCGATTATTTGTGTAAATGTTTGTACATCCACATTTACATCGTGTCCGCTTTCGGCTTTTGTTGCCGGTGTGAAAATTGGTTCAGGAAGTTTTTCGCATTGTTTTAAATTTTTCGGCAATTTGTTTCCGCAAACTTCGCCCGTGATTTGATAATCTTTCCAACCCGAACCTTCCAAATACCCGCGAACGACACATTCAACCGGAAAAACTTTCGCTTTTCTGACCAGTGTTGAACGCCCTTTTAATTCGGGATAATTTTTGATTTCATATGGCATTTCATCGAAATCAGCCGTAACCAAATGATTTTTTGAAATATTTTTTAATTTATTAAACCAAAACGCGGAAATTTGTGTTAAAACCTCTCCCTTTCGCGGAACTTGATTCGGCATAACACAGTCAAACGCTGAGATTCTATCGGTTGCGACAAGTAAAAGATGATTCTCATCAACTTCATAAACATCTCTGACTTTGCCGCGATTGATAAGCAAAAAATGGACTAAATTTGTTTCAGAAACAGTTTCTGTTTTGGTCATTTTTGAAATAGAAAATTTCAGAATAAATTTTGTAAAGAAGTTTTTTAACTTTAATATGAAATGCTTAATAGGTAAAGTTTATTTTTAAAAAAAAGATAAAAATTATAAAAAAACAACATATTTTAATGAATTTAAACTTTTTTCTTCAAATTTCGATGTATTAGTTGTATAATAAAAAAGTTGTAATTTACAAATTACAAAAACACGCTTCAAATAGTAATAATTTAATCAAATACCTAATAATCTCTCACCTAATTCTTTACCAGTTCAATCAAATAGTCAGACTTATAGAAAATGATAAATAAAAATAGTTTAAAACTAAACATATTAACCACCGTTTCGTTAATGTTTTTTATCGTAATGGAAACCTATTCACAAATGCCGCCTGTCAGAGTTCCGCAAGAAACACAGCAGATCGAAGAAGATTTTACATGGTGGTATATAATGCTTTTTGTCCTTGCCATTAGTTTAGCCGGAGCAATTTATTGGGTAATAAAAAGCAAAAAAGCTGAAACATTCGAAAACAATAAAAGAAGGGAAAAAAATGAGCTGAAAAAAGAAAATTGGGATGCAAATTCGGTTGATGCAGGTAAAGAATTAGAATGGTTTAGAAAAAATTCCAAAGCAATCGGAAAAACAAATAATAAAACAAGTACAAAACCGATTGATCTGCCAAAGACAAGCAAAATATTAAATAAAAAAGTTTCTTCTGTTAATAATATTAACAAAACAGCTGATCCGCTGTTTGAAGATTTGCCGATAAGCAGTTTTACAGAGATATTACCGGCAAAGGATTTTGATAAACTTGCACTTTCAAATGATTCGGCTTTGATAAGTGCAATTGAACAAACTCAAGATGAATATGAAGAAGATGAAGAAATCAGGAGTTTAGCTGTCAGAATTTTGGCTGCCTTCAGGAATCGAAACTCGATTGAGGCACTTTCCCATGTTGCTTTGTATGATCTATCTTCGAACTTACGTTCTAAAGCAGTTTTAGTTTTAGCTGAATTTGACCACGAATCTACATTTGAAGCAATCCTTATAGCTTGTGCCGATCCGACCAGAGAAGTTCGTGCGGCGGCAGCTAAAGCATTATTCAGTGTAAGTTTTGATAGAGGAAATGCCTGGACGAGAATAGCCGAAACCAATGACGAATTCCGTATCATTCAAGCCGCGAGAGCTGCGATTGAAAGCGATTTGGTTGACAGATCAATTGACAGACTTGTTCACCCTGACCGTAAATATGCTTATGAAGCATTCGCTTTAATTGCACTTTTAATAAAGGCGGGAGAAATCAAAGAAATTTTTGATGCCATTGAAAATCACCGGGATAAACAGGTTAAACTTGCAATTCTACAGGTCCTAAAAGTTGTAAGTGATGAGAAAACTCTGCCTGCTTTATATCAATATGTAGAAACAAATTCACTGCCGGACGATTTAGGAAAGGCGGCGAATGATGTTATCAAAAGTTTCGATTCGGTTGCGGCATAAAAGAAG
>MWWE01000033.1_pt1 | contig 19212 bp, 13 predicted proteins | sample 1047301 | NCBI WGS metagenome assembly MWWE01 (sample SAMN06349973, study PRJNA376086) | soil metagenome | isolation source: MS1-1 sample Antarctic (ecotone) soil | place: Antarctica
GTTTTATATTCTCAGGAAACACTTGCGAATATGAAAAAAATTCAGCAAGCTGCTCTGCAAAGTGATTATTCATTAAAGCAAACTGCTTATATGACAAATAATATTGGTCCGCGTCTAACCGGTTCGCCGCAAGCGGAAAGGGCGATTCAATATGTTGCCGATGAGATGCGAAAACTCGGACTCGAAGTTCAGTTGCAGGAATTAAAAGTTCCGCACTGGGTTCGCGGCGAGGAAAAAGGCGAACTTGTTGAATTTGCAGGAATGGCGAAAGGAACCAGACAAAAAATTGTTTTAACGGCACTTGGCGGAAGTATCGCTACGCCCGAAAACGGTTTGACAGCAGAAATTGTTGTTGTAAATTCTTTTGATGAATTGGAAAAACTCGGACGCGAAAAGGTTGAAGGGAAAATCGTTTTATTCAATTATAAATATGACCGCGAAATGGCAGAAGTCGGATTCGGAACAAATGCGTATGGAATGGCAACGCAATATCGCGGCGGTGGAGCGATTGCCGCCGCAAAAAAAGGTGCGGTTGCCGCTTTGGTTCGTTCCGCCGGTGCTTCGCAAAACCGTCTGCCGCATACGGGCGGAATGCGTTATGAAGACGGCGTTACGAAAATTCCATCTGCCGCCGTCGCTTTTGAAGATGCGGAGATAATCGCCTATTTAGCAAAAATGGGAAAATTGCGTATGAAATTACTTTTAACGCCGAAAACTCTGCCTGATACGACAAGCTATAATGTTATTGCCGATCTAAAGGGAAGTGAAAAGCCCGATGAAATTGTCATTGTTTCGGGACATCTTGATTCCTGGGATTTGGGAACAGGTGCTTTGGATGATGCCGTCGGAGTTGCAAATGCGATGCAAGTGCCGTATTTGTTGAAACAATTAAAAATAAAACCGAAACGGACAATTCGCGTCGTTGCATTTATGAATGAAGAAAACGGCTTCGTCGGAGCGAGAACTTATGCGGAAAAAGCAGATGTTCCAAATACTTTTGCGGCAATCGAAAGTGATCTGGGAGCGAGTCATCCGATTGGATTTGTATTTGCCGGAAAACGGGAAGCAATACCATTTTTTGCACCGATTTTGAATGTTTTAAGCAGTCAGGGAGCAAGTCAGATTGATCTGCGTCCGACGGCAAGTTCTGATATAAGCACTCTAACTGCCGTCGGTGTGCCATCATTTGCACCGTGGTTTGATACACGGACTTATTTTAATTATCACCACAATGCCGCCGACACTTTCGATAAAGTGAATCCAAAAAATTTGGCGGAAAACGGATCGGTAATGGCTGTTTTAGCTTATGGTCTGGCAAATCTGGAACAACCGATTCCGAGATAGATTACAATTTTGAATTACCGGTTGTGATTTGCAGATTGCTTTGATAGAAAATTAAGTATTAAATATAAACATTATGGACAAAAGACCGCCACCGTATTTTCCGCAGGGTTCGCTTTCGCCGAAGGACGAAAACCGTTATAGGAAATTTAAATTTACTGTTGGACTTTTAATTTTCGGAATGATTTTATTTCTGGTTGGAGCAGGAATTGGGATTTATTATTTGATAAATTGGCTTCTAACATAAAAAAGACAGGCATTATGCCTGTCTTTTTTGATTGTATTTAACTGAAACGATAATTTATTTATTTTCGTTGCCCCGTTTTGCTGCATTTGCTCTTGCACCCTGCATAGCTAACTGTTTTGCTTGCGGCAGTAAATTTATCGCTTTTTGCAATTGCGTATCATACTCGTTAAAAACCTGAAAGGAAGTTTGCGAACCGTATGCGGCTGTAACTAATTCTGTTTTGAGCCAACGCATCACAAATTCTTTTTCATTTTCTATTTGAGCGGGAGTGAAATTATATTTGGTTGTTGCAAATTTCTTAAACGAATTATAAACCTCATTTGAAAGTTTAAAATCAGCCGGTTTCAGATCGTAATTAAATAAAATCGGTCGGTCAACTTTATAAACCGGAAAATTAGGAGCTTTTCCGTAAGCCAGATCAAGCACAAATGCAAAAATCGGATCGGTTAATTTTCCTTGAAATCTGGCTTTCGCAATCGGAATGGTTTGGGGTTTGACTTCAACATCCGGTGCGATGCCGCCGCCGCCGTAAACTATTCTGCCCGAATCCGTTCTTTTTTCCGAACCTTTTGGTTTATCAGTTTTAGCATCATCTTCAAGCCGATCACTTTTCGTATAATAATCATAAAGTTTTCCATCAGAATAATCTCTCTGAATCAATCTGCCGGATGGTGTTTCATATTTTGCAATGGTTAAAAGCAGCATTGAACCGTATTCCAGCGGGTATGGATTTTGAACAAGACCTTTGCCGAATGTATTTTCGCCGACGATCAGAGCCCGGTCGTGATCCTGTAAAGCTCCGGCTAAAATCTCCGATGCAGATGCCGTATTTCCATTGACCAAAATAATAAGCGGAGTATTATCAGGTTTGTCATTATCCGCCTCATAAGAACGTGCCGAGCCGTCTTTTCGTCCTTTCTGAGTAAATATAATCTGTCCGTCATTAAGAAAAGTGTTCGCCACAAAATATGCCTGATTAACAAGACCGCCGCCATTACTTCGCAGGTCTAAAACTAAATTCTCCATTCCCTGCAATTTGAGTTTTTTCATTCCTTCCAGAAATTCATTATATGTCGTGCGGTTAAATCCGCCGTTCATATTTATGTAACCTACGCCCGGACGCAGCATATAAATCTCGGAGATAGAAGGAGTCGAAACTGCATCTCTGATAATTTCGACTTGTTCACGTTTACCTGTTTTGTATTTTTCAATTGTAATCTTTGCCACCGTTCCGCGAGGTCCGCGTAAAGAATCTCTAACCTCGGGATAGGCTTTACCAAGCATTGATTTTCCATTAACTTCAACAATTTTATCGCCGTATTGAAGTCCCACACGATGTGCCGGAGCTCCGTCAAATGTAGCTTTAATATAAGTTGCAACAACATTTCCGGTTTTGTCACGCATATCTCCGATGGTTGCTCCGATACCGAAATATCTTGAATTTTGGTTGGTTCTGAATTCCTCAGACTCTTTAGCATCAAAATAATTTGAATGCGGATCAAGAGTGTGCAGCATACTGTCAATTGAGGATTTAAATAAACCGTTATAGTTTATATTTTTCCCCTCAACGTGATTATCCTCAATCAGCGTCAGGGCTTCAGCCAGATCACTTTCAATCTTTTCAATGCTGGTTTTTTTTTCGGATTTGCTGACAGCAGAAGTTTTGCTGTTATTGTTTGAATCTTTTTTTGAAACCGCGGTAGTTTGGGCTGAAGTTCCAAGGATTAAAGAAAAGGTTATAAAAATTGCGAAAAATAAATTTAAAATTTTGTTCACTAAAGAAATCTCCTGATAAGAATTACTGGACGAAAATACAATTTATCTAAAAAATGATAACATTCATTAGAATAAAAAGCGACGGAATTAGTTGCTTGCACATTTGAAAAACATTTCCCGATCAAATAAATTTGTAAAAAAATTATTTGATCCATTTAATAAAATTTTTAATGTCCCATTTATTAGAAGTTAAAAATCTCCAAACTCATTTTCCGACCAAAGAAGGAATCGTCCGAGCCGTCAATGATGTCAGTTTTTATATAGATGAAGGCGAGCTTTTGGGTTTGGTCGGCGAATCCGGCTGTGGCAAATCAATCACCGCACTCTCTGTAATGCGACTAATATCTTCGCCGGGTAAAATTGTCGCCGGTTCGATAAAATTTAAGGGCGAAGAATTAACAAAAGTTTCGGAAAAGTATATGCGGAAGATTCGCGGCAATGATATAGCGATGATCTTTCAAGACCCGATGACTTCGCTCAATCCCGTTTATTCAGTCGGCGAACAGATTGCCGAAGCCCTGCGTTTGCATCGAAATTTAAGCAAAAAAGATGCTTGGGATGCAGCGATTGAGGCGATGGAAGAAGTTTCCATTCCTTCTCCTTCAACAAGAGTTAGAGATTATCCGCATCAGCTTTCAGGCGGAATGCGACAGCGTGTGATGATCGCAATGGCACTCGCCTGCGAACCTGAATTGTTGATTGCCGATGAGCCGACAACGGCTCTGGATGTGACGATTCAAGCACAAATTCTGGAATTATTAAATGAACTTCAACAAAATCGTAAACTCGCTATTTTGTTAATAACACACGATTTAGGCGTTGTTGCGGAAACTGCTGACAGAGTATGCGTAATGTATACGGGAAAAATTGTCGAACAATCGGGCGTTGATGAAATTTTTGAAAACCCGAAACATCCATATACGCAGGGACTTCTTCAGTCAGTTCCAAAACTGAGCGAAGCAGAATTAGAAGGAATAACCAGACTTTCAACTATTGAAGGCACAGTTCCGAGTCCGACAAATTTACCCGACGGCTGTCATTTTGCCCCGCGTTGTGCATTTAGAAAAGAAATCTGCACACACGGCGAAATTCCTCTGTATAATTTGGGGAATGAAACTGACGTGCGATGCGTTTTGTATAAAGATGAACAAAAAAATGCAGATCGAAGGTAAAAGGATAATTTTTGCGTCATATGAAGATTGAGATATTGAATCGGGCGAAAATAAAGAGGATTGGGACTATAAAAAATTATAAAATAAATGAATGAATCGGCAACAAAAACTGAAAAAGAAAAACTCGTTCAAGTGCGTGAAATGGTCAAACATTTTCCGATTGAGAACAGCGATGATGTGGTGCGTGCGGTGGACGGGATTTCATTTGATATTTTTTCGGGAGAAACACTCGGTTTGGTCGGTGAATCAGGTTGCGGAAAATCAACCGTCGGGCGTTGTCTTTTGCGGCTTTATGAACCGACTTCGGGCGAAGTTTGGTTTGAAGATGAAAATATAATCGAACTCGGAAACAAGGAACTGCAAAAACTGCGACGCGAGATGCAGATCATTTTTCAAGACCCGTATGCCAGCTTAAATCCCCGTTTGAATATTTATTCAACCGTTTCCGAACCGCTTTTGATTCACGGAATCGGGAATAAGGAATCCCGTAAAAAAATAGTTGCCGAATTGCTTGCAAAAGTAGGACTTGATCCTAAATATATGTCGCGTTATCCGCACGAATTTTCCGGCGGTCAGCGGCAGAGAATTGGCATTGCGAGAGCTTTAGCCCTTAATCCGAAACTGATTATCGCCGACGAACCTGTTTCTGCGTTGGACGTTTCAGTGCAGGCTCAGGTCGTCAATCTTTTGCAGGATTTACAGCAGGAATTCGGCTTAACATTTTTATTTATTTCGCACGGACTTTCTGTTGTCGAACATATTTCAAACCGCGTTGCCGTGATGTACCTCGGCAAAATCGTCGAAATTGCCGAATCGAAAACGCTTTATCACAATCCGCTTCATCCATACACGCAAGCCCTGCTTTCTGCGATTCCAATTCCCGATCCGAAAAGAAAACGTGACAGAATTGTTCTGGAAGGTGATGTTCCGACACCGATAAATCCACCGTCAGGCTGCCGTTTCCGCACACGCTGTCCGATTGCAATTGATGAATGTGCGAAGATTGAGCCGGTTTTAAAAGAAATTGAAGGCGGACATTTCTCCGCTTGTATCAGAAATGAAAATTACGAAAATTCTCCCGGTTTAAAATAGTTTTGAAACGATTCTACTTTTTGATTCGTAAATAATTACAAATCACAATAAAATACATTTATAAAAATCAAAGGTTTCTCAGGCAAATATATTTGAAGGTGAAAGAACTGTATGAATGAGGAAAATAATATAATCGAAGAAGAAAATGATAAGTGGCAAGCACCACCACCGCCGGAAAAGATCGAAGTGGAAGCTAAAGAACCGCCGCAGATGTCGGAACCGGCAACGCTGTTAAATATTTTTATCGAACCCGGCAAAACTTTTGAAGATTTGCGTCGAAAACCCAGATTTATAATGGCTGGTTTAATAATTCTCATTCTTGCAACCGGATATTTCTTCGCTTTACAGCAAAAAATAGGTGAAGAAAATATCAGAAGGGAAACTATGCAGCAACTCGAAAAAAATTCGCAGTTTGCCTCTCTGACACCTGAGCAGAAAAAACAGAGTATTAATATGCAGATGAATATCCAGAAATACTCCGGTTTTGCCTTTCCGATAATCTTGATTATTATGTTTTTATTAGGCGGACTGTTTTATTGGCTGGGCGTAAAAGTTATGGGAGGTTCTGCCGGATATTTGCAAGGACTCTCGGTGTATATTTATTCCTGGCTGCCGCCTGCCGTAGTTGCATCAATCGCAAATTTTATAATTTTGTTTCTAAAATCACCCGATGAAATTAATTTTATTTCGGGGCAAAAAGGTTTGATACGGGCAAATCCGACGATGTTTTTTGATGGAAAAGATTCACCCGTTTTAACAACCTTGTTAAGCACCATTGATTTATTTGCAATTTGGGGCTTGATTCTAGCCGCTATCGGACTTCATATTGTAGGCAAAATCTCGAAAGGTGCAGCTTGGGCAATTGTTTTGATAATTACACTTATCGGAATCACATGGAGAGTTGTTCAAGCATATCTGAGCGGCGTTCCGGTTTAAGATTTAATGAAAGAAAATGAAATCCTGAAAAATTGGTAGTTTCAATAAAAAGTTAATACTTGACTGTTGACTGCCAATTATTTCTCTTAATTATTCATATCTCAAAGACTCAATCGGATCTAAACGAGCTGCTTTCCAAGCTGGAAATAATCCAAAAACAATCCCGATTCCGACACTGGCAAAAAATCCGAGAATCGGAGCCCAGAGCGGAACGTAAGATGGAAATACAAGTCCGATTAAGAATGTAAGACCCCAACCGATTGCAAGTCCGATCAAACCTCCAAAACCGGTCAAAGTCATAGCTTCAACCAAAAATTGCAAAAGTATGTCGGAGCGTTTTGCACCGACGGCTTTTCTAATTCCGATCTCGCGGGTTCTTTCCGTGACGGAAACAAGCATAATATTCATAACTCCGATTCCGCCGATCATCAAACCGACCGACGAAATTACGATCATTGCCAGAAATACGCCTTGTGTTATGGACTTAAACTGATCAATAATGCTCGCCGCAGTTTCCATCGAAAAATTATTCGGTTCGCCGAAGGGAACCTGGCGGCGAACACGCATCAGGTCTTGAACTTGATCTTTTGCTTCATCAAGCATTCCGTTTTTTGCTATGGCAAGAATAAATAAATCGTCGGAATTCGGTTTTATACGAAGTGCCGAACCCATCGGCATATAAATCACATTCGACTGACTTTCGCCGCCGCCGCCGCCGAAAAGCTCTTCTCTTTTTTCTAAAATTCCAATAATTCTAAACTCGCGTCCGCCTATTTCGATTTTTTCTCCCAACGGAGAACCAAATGGGAAATAATTGTTTTTAACTTCCTGTCCGATTAACGCGACATCAGATTTGGATTCATTTTCACCTTGCGTAAACCAACGCCCTTTGATAAGAACTTCCGTTGTAGTTTTTTCTATGTCGGATGTAGTTCCCTGAAGTTTTACGGCAGAGGAAGTTTTCCCGTTTTTTCCTGAAACAAGTATTTTCCCGCCCCAACGATCACTGGAAACATCAAGAAAAGGAACAGCCGTTTCTATCGTCGGTAAATTATTCAAAGCATCAGCATCCTCAAAAGTCAGTGGCTTACGCATTCTCTCTTCACGTGAACGTCTGCCGATTTGAATTCCGACATTGTATTTATATAAAAATATAGAATTTGTTCCGAAAGATTCAATTTGTTTTTCAACCGCAACATTTATACCGCTGATGATTGAAGAAATAAGCATTACCGTAATGACACCAATAATTACCCCGATGATTGTTAGAAACGAACGAAGTTTATTATTTATCAAGGTCGAAAAAGCCATTCGAAAATTTTCAAAAAATGTATTGTTAACAATCATAAGTTTTAATCTGATCTTAATGCTTCAATCGGATCGAGCCGGGCAGCCTTCCAGGCAGGAAATAAACCTGCCAGCATTCCGACAGCGGCGGAAACACCGATTGCCAGAATCACCGCCCACCAGGGAATACTCGTTTGAAAGACATACATAGATATTATTATTCCGATAACTTCAGCTAATATTAAACCGATTGTTCCGCCGATAGCCGCAAGTGTCGCCGATTCCGCCAAAAACTGTTTCAAAATATCTGCTTGTTTAGCTCCCAAACTTTTCCTGATTCCAATTTCTTTTGTTCTTTCCGTTACGGCAACAAGCATTATATTCATAATTACGATTGCTCCGACAAGTAATGCGATTGTCGGAACTGCTATAATTACGATGAAAATCGGTCCTAATACTTGATCTCGTAGATTCGTTATCGCATCCGGTGTGAAAATACCGAAATTATCCTTATCGCCAAACGGGACTTTACGTTTTATTCTCATCAATGTGCGTGCTTGTTCGACCGCATCATCAAAAGTTTCATCGCTATAAGAAGTTCCGACAAAGTATAAACTGCTCCAACGGTTTTTACTTTTTAAATATGTCCTGATGGGAATGTGTATAAAACTGTCCTGTGGTTGACCGAAAACTGATCCTTTGGCGACTGCAACGCCGACAACTCGATAGGGAAGACCGTTGATTTTTATTTTCCCTCCAAGTGCTGATCCTCCGGGAAACAAATTACTTTCTATATCCGCTCCGATAAATGCTACTCGTGCAGCGGAATTGTTTTCCTCTTTTACAAAATAACGCCCCTTCTCGATTTCAACTTTGTCAATATCGGCAATAATCGGTTCAACGCCATCAACCGAGACATCTTCCAGAATTTCAGAACCTCGTTTGACCTGCATTCGATTGCCTCTGGTTTTAGCCCCGATTTTTTTAATTAAATCACCATTTTTACGAACAAATTCCAACTCTTCAAAAGTCAAATCTTTGTTTCGACGTTGTGCCTCGGCTAGTGCATCCGAATCTCTAAAATCTTCAAAGCTGAATCTATTGATGGCAAATGAATTTGAACCGATACCGGCTATTTTTTCATCCACATAGTTATTAAACCCCTGCAAGATTGACAGAACGACCATAAAAGCCGTAACTCCGATAATCATTCCAAGCAGGGTTAAAAATGAACGGAGTGTGTGAGCCCAGATTGCCGCTAATGCAAGTTTTAGTGTTTCGGTAAAATTCATTGTTTAGTTAGATTAAGTATAACAAAGCAAAGTTTAAAATCTTGTATGATTTACAAAAATTTACAAAATACAAAATTCAAATTAATAAAAAGATTAATTTAGAAATCAGTATTTATGATTGATACGCATTCAAAACGTAACAGGTTAGAACAAGAACCCGATAGTCAAAAATGTGGTTAAAATAAAAGTTATTGAAATATAGTTGGGAATATTTTCAATCATCTGATTCTTTCGTCTTTTTCAATTTCGCCGTAACGGATTGAAATTACGCGATGGGCTCTTTCAGCAACTTCCATTTCGTGTGTAACAACGATAATTGTATTTCCTTCGGCGTGAAGTCTTTCGAAAAGCAGCATAATTTCCGCACTCGTGGTGGTGTCCAACGCTCCTGTCGGTTCATCAGCCAACAAGATCGAAGGATGGTTTACCAAAGCTCTGGCAATCGCCACACGCTGTCTTTGTCCACCGGAAAGCTCATTCGGACGATGCGTAATCCGGTCGCTGAGTTCAACGGATGTGAGAGCTTCAACCGCTTTTTCGTGTCTTTCGGCTGAACCGAGTCCGGCATATATCAGGGGCAATTCGACATTGTGCAAAGCAGTTGCACGCGACAGAAGATTAAAAGTTTGAAAAACAAAACCGATTTCCTTATTGCGAATGCGTGCCAATTCGTCATCCGTCATTGCGGCAACTTGTTCGCCGTTAATCCAGTATTCTCCCTTCGACGGTGAGTCCAGACAACCGATCAAATTCATTAAAGTTGATTTACCCGAACCGGAAGGTCCGATAATTGCCAGATAATCTCCCCGGCGGACATCAAACGAAACATCTCTTAATGCGTGAAGCTCTTGATTTCCCATTTTGTATGTCTTCCAAATACCACGCATCTTTATCAGCGAATTATACGGATGGGAAATTTCCTCTCCGTTCGTTTCGATTATTTCCAAATTTTCCGTTTCTGTTTCCATTATTTTTATAGAAAAATGGCGAAGTTGATTTAGATTTTACTAAAACAACTTCGCCTGTGCATTTTTATTTTAGTTAACTGCTTTCTTTGCTGCCACCTTCTTTTTTCACTTCCTTTTTGACCAGATCGCCTTCTTTAAGAGTGTTTAGAATCCGGCTCGGTCCGGTTATAATCTGCTTTCCGGGTTCGAGTCCGCTGGTGATTTGTATGTCGGATTCGCCTGTAATTCCGGTGGTTACTTGAATAAATTTAACTCTATTTCCTTCCATCAAAAAAATACCTTTGATCGTTTCATCTTTGTCTTTTTTAGGTTTCGGCGGAGTATTGGCATTTTCAGACGAATCATCAACATCCGGTTTTTTTTCAATAACCGCCTGAATCGGAACAGCGACCACATCTTTTTTTACATCGGTTATAATTTCAGCCGTCGCACTCATACCGGGACGCAGACTGTTTTTTATTACATCAGTAATGTCTGTCAATTCAATTACAACGCGGAATTCTTTTGCTTCCTGAACATTTATGTTGGTTGAAAGACCTCCGGTTGTTTGTGATTTGCCGACGGCTAAAGGAGTTTTTTGGGTAACTTCTCCCTTCAATTCTTGATCTGTGAAGGCATCAACCTTAATGATTGCAAATTGTCCGACTTCAACTTTATCAATTTCCGTTTCATCAACCTTAACCTCAACATTAATTGTTGACATATCTGCGATGGTCAGAAGCGGAGTAGTTGAAAGTCCGGCAACGGCAAATGTTCCGACTTTTGTCGGAATATCGGCAATAACACCGGCAATCGGAGCGATTTGCAAAGTTTTATCACGCTGATTTCTTGAACCGCGTAGAACCGCCGCCTGCTGATTTGCTCTCGCTTGAGAAGCATTTGCTCCATAACTGGCGGTGGAAACCGAACGCTTGGCATCCCGCACGGCGACATCCTGCTGATTTGCTCTGGCTCGTGCTTCGCTGACTCTGGCTTTGGCTTCCTTAACGCGATTTTGAGCTTCTCTAACAGCGATATTTTGTGCTTTAAGCCTTGCTTGTGCGTTATTTAGGTTGGCTTGTGCCGTATCAACCCGGTCTTTAGCCTGATCGTATTCAAGTCTGGAAGCAACGCCGCTTTCAAGCAGTTCTTCGGTTCTATTAAGTTCACGTCGGGCAGCATTTACTTCTACTTTATTGCGGTCAACTTCCGTCTGCGATGCAACCGCTTGCTGGCGTGCTTGATTGACATTTTCTTCCGCCGATGCAACTTGCTGTAGTGTCGTGGAAGTAGCAGCTTCCTGAGCTATTAAACCCTGCTGTGCCTGTGAATACTGATTTTGTGCGGCTATCACTTGTGAACGGCTGCCCTGAACATCATCGCGGGCAGCATCGAGTGCAGCAACCTGAGCATCGGTGCTGGATTGAAGCTGATTCGGATCGAGCCTGACAAGCTGCTGACCTTTTTCGACCACATCGCCCTCTTTAACATAGATTTCTTCGATTCTACCCTGTACTTCACTTGAAAGATTAATAAATTGAATCGGTCTGATTTCGCCTGGAGCTATTACGGTCGAGCGTAATTCAGCTTGTTTTTTTATTGTAACAATCGTAACTTCCGGTGTATCGGAACGGGTTGCATACACGCCTGCAAATATTGCCACAATTAAAACAGCTAAAAGTGATACGCCAATAATTATTTTACCTTTTCGGCTAACTGCCATCTTATAATTCCCTCTAAAATAGTAATAAATTTTAATAAATAGATAACGCAAAATCATTTGTCTGTCAGCGTCTTGAATTTGTTACGATAATTCAATCTAAAGAGTTTCAAATAATAATTGATAATAAAAATGGAGAGTAAATAATAGTAATTAAACCTGTTCTCATTTTCCATTAACCGTTTTTCATAAGTGTTTACTTGATTTTATCAACATATTTGAAGCAAAATTACGCTTGACATTTACGAACACGGATTTACAAGTTAAAATACCTTTGCAATTTCTATTTATAATAATTTAACAAATCTTTTAGGTGAAATGCAGATGATAAAATGCCAGACTTGCGGGACACAAAATCTTGAGAGTTCACAATTTTGTGATGAGTGCGGAGATGCTCTAAATAAATATCAAGCACCGGAAGTGTCGAGCGAGGAATTAAAACAACCTGAAAATGTTAATTCTCAAAATCAGGAAGTGCCGATTTTTCAATCGGCTAACGTAACATCCGTCGGAGTTCCGATGGTTTCCATAGAAGAGAAAGTTGAAAACCAAGAGCCTTCCGATATTGAAGATTTAGAAGATAAAAATAATCAAGACAATAAACAAAGTGGTATTCACGCTTCATTGAGTATTGAACGCGGGACTTCAATCGGCACTGAATTTCCAATTTCTGCGGATGAATCAACCATCGGACGTTGGGATGCTGATAATGGGATTTTCCCGGATGTGGATTTGGATGCTTATGATCCGGAAGCAAAAGTTTCCCGCAGACACGCATGCATTATTTTAAAGGATGGAATTTATATGCTTGAAGATTTAGGTTCGACCAACGGAACTTTTATAAATCGCGGAAGAAGACTGATTCCCGGCAATCCGCACCGTCTGCAGGATGGAGATGAGATTATTGTCGGAAAAACATTTTTGAGATTTAATATTGAACAGTAAATTTTGATTTTCTAACTATACTAACTATAAAAGACACAATTTAAGATTATTCAGTCGGACTGAATATCTCCAAATACTATAAAAAAAAATGACTTATTGTCACGAATGCGGTTCTGAAATTGGGCAAGCAGAAGGATTTTGTCCTTACTGTGGAATTTCGCTTAAACCGGTTATCGTTAATGAAGAAAAACAGGAAACAGATAACGAATTTATTCACGAGATTGTTGAAGAAAATGTAGAGACAACAGTAGATAATGAAGGTGAAACTGCGAAATCTGGGGATGATTTATTAATGACTGAAACCATTATGGTCAATCCCACTGATTTTGAAACTGAAAATATAGAATCCGATCCTGATTCTTTAGCAGAAATTTCCGATAGACTTAAAGAAGATTTTGAGACTGATAAATCTATAACTCAAGCAGAATCATTAAACGAAGCTGAAGAAATTAACAATCTTACTGATATTAATGAGTCTGGCTCGGAAGATTTGCAGGAAAATACGCTTGAAGAATCAACAAAATCGAATACTGCTGCTGATTTAGAAAAAGAACCGGTAACAGAATCAAATCAACCAGTAGAAAAAGATGTAGCTGAGTCTTTAATTGACGAAGATGACAAAGATAGAGTTGCAAAAGACGATGAATCTGAATTTGATAACGACTCGGCAATTGCAGACATTGAACCGGAATCTGCCAAACAAAATGAAACAAAGGTAAACCCGCAAACAGCCGGTGAGGCTGCTCAGATGCAGCCTGTAGTTGATGAAGGGGCGATAACAATTATAAAAGGTTCTAAAGAATTAAATTCATCCCAACTTCCTGCCGATTCATCGAAAAAGCAAAACGATGAAACTGAAGGAGTCTCTTCAACCACTCCAAATATAAATTCTACTGATACAAGCGGCAAATCTGCCAAGTTGAAACCTCTTGATGAAGGAACAGTGCTTAACGGACGTTATGAAATTGTCCGCAAAATCGGAGGCGGCGGAATGGGAGCAGTTTATCTCGCCAGCGATAAAAATCTGGGCGGCGTTTTAAGAGCTGTCAAAGAAATGGTTCAGTCATATATCGAAGAAGCACAGCAGGATAAAGCCATCAGTGATTTTAAACGCGAATCAATGCTCCTGACATCGCTTGAGCATAATTCAATTCCGACCATTTACGATTATTTCTATGATGAAAAGGAAGCAAGATTTTATCTGGTGATGAAATACATATCGGGCGGTGATCTTTCGGCACGCCTCAAAGCCGCTCCTGAAGGACGACTTGATGAAAAGAGCGTTGTCGAATGGGGAATTCAAGTCGCCGATGTTTTAAGTTACCTGCATAAGCGTCAGCCGCCGATAGTGTATCGTGATTTAAAACCTGCAAATCTGATGATTGATGGTAATACAGACCGCGTAATGCTGATTGATTTTGGTATCGCACGTTGGATAAATAAAGAGGAAAAAGGTGTAACGGCAGTCGGCACGATGGGTTATGCTCCGCCTGAATTATTTAGTGGAAACGTCGAGCCGCGTTCCGATGTGTATAGTTTGGGTTCGACAATGTTCCATCTTTTAACCGGAGCTGACCCGCAAAGCAATCCACTTTTAATTTTCGATTTTCAAAAACATCCGCGTCCGCGTCAGATAAATCCCGGTCTCTCCGATCAGATTGAAAGAATTTTAATGCGGGCAGTTGAATACAACGCCAATAAAAGATTTGAGTCCTCTAAAAAGATGCGTGATGCTCTGATCAAGCATCTGGAAAATTTAAATTCGGAACGCGTTTCATATGGAATTACGCAAACTCCGAAATCAGTCGGGTTAGAAGAACAGCCGGTATTTTGCGGTTTCTGCGGGCAAAAAATTGTCGCTTCCGATATGTTTTGTGCTTTCTGCGGAGCTAAACAACCGCTGGCTCAGCCCGGTGTTCTTTCACAGGAATATGTTCATACCAAATTAACCGCAAGATTAGTGATTGCCGGAACGAGCGAGCTTGATTCACCGACATTTACGCTTGAAAAAACCGAAAATCTTGTTGGCAGACGCGATCCTTTATCAAATATTTTCCCGGAAGTTGATTTATCAAAATATGATCCGCAAACAAAAATTTCCCGCAAACACGCCCGCATCTGGCGGGAAGGAGAAATTTATTTGGTAGAAGATTTGGGTTCGTCCAACGGAACAGTTCTGATTTCTCAAACTAAAGACGCTTTAAAACTTGAGCCGAATAAAGCACAAATGCTCTCGGACGGCGATAAGATTAAATTGGGTGATATGACCTTACAATTTGTTGTTCAATAAAAATAACTGAAATTTTAAAATTATGAGTGCAAGAGCAGAGAAAGTTATTCCTGCAAAAAAAATAAATGCTAAAGAGGTAATCGTCGGTTTTGATGCCGAAAAACTAAAAGCACCAATTCTGTTGAGATGCGGGGCTTTGTTGATTGATTACATACTCATTATTAGCATTCCCGTTATAAGTCTTTTATTAGGAAGATATATGGGCGATGACGGGGCAAAATTGCTTAACAATGAAATCAGCAATGCGGGCTGGTTGATTACATTGCTTTTAGCCGTTACGAATTTTTTAATTTTTCCGATGTTCAGCGGGCAAACTATCGGAAAAGTTTTGACCGGATTAAGAATTACTACGATTGAAGGTAAAGATGCCGGTTTATTATCATTATTTTTACGGCATTTTATCGGTTATCCACTGACACTTTTAACCGGGGGACTTGGCTTTTTTATCTCGCTTTTTAATGCAAAAGGACGAGCCTTGCACGATCTAATTAGTAAAACAATGGTAGTTTATGGAAGGCAAACCATAAAAAAAAGTATTGTGAAAAGTGAACTGGATAGTAAGCCAAAGCTGAAATAGAAATTATAAAATTATGTCCCAATTAATTGTAACTAATTCGGATAATAGTGAGCAAATCATACCGCTTTCACGTTTGCGGACGACTATCGGACGTTCGGCTCGAAGCGATGTTTGTATTCCCGATGCCTTTGCTTCCAGACTTCACGCCGAGTTAAGACAGGAAGGCGATACCTACTGGCTGCAGGATTTGGGTTCGGCAAACGGAACTCGATATAACGGCACGGCTGTCAGTATGCCGATTCCGGTAATTTCCGGCGGCGAAATTCAAATTGGTGAAACTTCATTAGTTTTTGTAGATGAAAAAGAGGAAAAAAGCCAAAATTCAACTTTGATTACTGATAATACGCAAGCCTTAGACCCGACGATGACAATTTCTTTTTCAAGAAAGAAAAATCCGACCTCGGAAATTCTGGAATCACAATTTTCTTCACGTAATGATTTATTGGGCTTGATCAGCAAGGTTGGAGTTACCTTGTTGGCTTCGGTAGGTTTAGAAGAAACTCTCGACCAAGTGGCTACATTGGTGTTTGAAGCAGTTCCGGCAGATCGGGTTGTGATTATGCTGAAGGATGAAGATAAAAATGACTCAATGAAAATCGCAGTAGCCCGTGAACGCGGGAAACAAGAGCAACCCGATGAAGTCCGTATCAGTCGCACAGTTATGGAAGAAGTTTTGGTCAACAGAAAATCCGTGTTGACTTCCGACGCTCAACACGATCCGAAATTTGCCAGTCAAACTATGTCTTTACTCGGTGTCCGATCAGTATTGGCAGTTCCTTTAAGCGTGAATGAATCAAATGTTTTCGGCATAATTTATGCGGATTCACCGACCTTTGAAACAACTTTTACAGAAGAACATCTTAATATCTTAACGACGCTTGCTTCGGTTGCTTCGATCAGAGTGGAAAATGCGACACTGATGGAAGAAAGAATCGAACGCGAGAGGATGGAGCGTGAACTCGAACTTGCGACTGAAATTCAACAGCGTTTTCAGCCTTCATCTCCGCCAAATATCGAGGGTTATCAATTACAGGGAATATCTTTCGCCTGCTATGAAATCGGTGGTGATTATTACGATTTTATTCCACGTCAAAATGGAAATATGCTCATCGCACTCGGCGATGTTTCCGGTAAAGGAACAGCTGCCGCACTTTTAATGTCGAGTCTTCACGCCGCAATTCACGCTCAAGCCGCCGCCAACAGTTCTCTGACAGAATTAGTTAAAGCGGTAAATGAATATTTAGCGGTAAACACTCCGACCAATAGGTTTATCACATTTTTTGTTGCCGAACTAGATCCCAAGTCCGGCGATTTAAAGTATATTAATGCCGGACATAATCCGCCTTTAGTCGCACGTGTTGACGGAAGCGTTATCGAATTGGAATCAGGAGGTTTCCCGCTTGGAATTATGCCATTAGCTGAATTCGAATTGGGTTCTATCAGGCTTGAGCATAATGAGTTTGTAGTTATTTTTTCAGACGGCGTTTCAGAAGCCGAAAGCGTTGACGGTGAAGAATTCGGAGTTGAAAGACTGACAAATGTAATAAAAGAAAATATGCACAAATCTGCGGCTGGTTTAAGGGATAAAATCGAATTTGCCTTATCAAATTTTACCACCACCGCTCCCGCAAACGATGACATTACTCTAGTTATCGTTAAAAGAGTTTAGAATAATGGATAACGGAAAATGGAAAATGGAAAATGGAATAAATACTATTTTGATTGTTGTCATCAAATTTTTTTATCAAATTGATTTTCAAAAATCTTCAAACTTTAGTCTTCTCAAAAAACAACAGCATTTTTTTTATCTTTAGTTAAACTTTGTTGACCATTTATGTTAATTTGTTTTAATATAGATACGGGTCTTGCTTTATTAATTCTGAGATTTTATTCACAAATCAGTTAAAATATAAAAATCACTCCCGAAAGATTTTGTTTCCTTTCACAAATTTTCCATTTTCCACTTTCCGTTATTCATTTAAAAGTCTGTGTTTCAAAGTTGTCGAAGCACTCGTTCAGGCTTGTGCCGACGGTCAGATAGGAATCGGTCGGGTCAGGTTAAATGATTTCAAATCAAAATCTGAACAAAAAGAAGCCGCGTAATTTTGCGTGATTAAACTAAAACAAAAAAGGCAAAAGGATTTTAGAAAAATCCTTTTGCCTTTTTTGTTTAAAACAACAGTTTGTTTGCGTGTCTTTTCTTTTCTATAATCTTTATTTCGCAAAGTTTAGTTTTTGGATATTAGATTTTAGACTCAGGATTTACAGATTTATGGCATTTTGGCGTAGAAAGAAAAAAGATAAATTTTCAACATCAACTCTCGGACTCGATAAATCAATCGAGGAATTAAAAGCCGAAGAAGAAGCAATTGAAAGAGAATTCAGAACCCGGTTCAACAAAGCGATTGCCAAAACGCGGCATTCGATCAACGATAAACTTGATACAGTTTTTGAAAACCGCAAACAGATTGATGAGCAGTTTCTTGATGAACTCGAAGAACTACTGATTTCAACTGACATCGGCGTTTCGACAACTTTTCAAATTTTAGATTCCGTCCGCAAAGGAGTATCCCGTCAGGAAATTAATGATCTTCCCGCTCTGAAAAAAGCTATGAAGGACGAACTGCTTGAGATTTTAGCAAAATCGGGAGAAGTAGGAATTGCGGCGGAAACGGAAGTTTCAAATGATATAAAACCTTATGTTTTGATGGTCGTCGGCGTAAATGGTGTCGGCAAAACAACGACCATCGGCAAACTTGCCCAACGTATCAAAGACGAAGGAAACCAAGTGATGATCTGTGCCGCCGATACATTTCGTGCCGCTGCTTCCGAACAATTAGAAATTTGGTCGCAACGTGCCGGAGTTCCGCTCATCCAACAAAAACAGGGAACTGATCCCGCCGCCGTTCTTTTCGACGCATTAAAATCCGCCAAAGCACGCGAAGCCGATGTTTTGATCGTGGACACAGCAGGCAGACTCCACAACAAATCAAACTTAATGGCTGAACTCGAAAAAATGAAACGAATCGCCAGCCGCGAAGTCGAAAAAGCACCGCACGAAACACTGCTCGTAATTGATGCCGTAACAGGACAAAACGGACTTGAACAAGCCCGCCAATTTATGAAAACCGCTGACGTTACGGGAATCGTCCTGACAAAACTAGACGGCACAGCCAAAGGCGGAATCGCCGTCGCAATTTCAAAAGAATTGAATTTACCAATAAGATACGTCGGCATAGGCGAAGGTGTTGATGATTTAATGGTTTTCAATGCGGAAGATTATGTGAATGGATTGTTTAATTAAGTTTCTATGGAACTTGATGAATTTTTAGAATAAATTTGTAAGATTTCTTTATGGCGGAAAATATTACGAATAAAATAAATGTAGGGGCAGGTCTTGTGCCTGCCCAATGAGCGAAGCGAAAATAAACGTAAAATAATTACATTTTGAGAAATTAAAATATAAGTAATCGTGCAGAAATAGTTTAGACTATCAAGCGAGATGGGTAAAATAAAAGTAATCGAACTAACGAAAAAACAATGCGAAGCCTTGGAAAACGGTTATCGCCATGGCACGACACATAGTTTTC
>MWWE01000034.1_pt1 | contig 19104 bp, 22 predicted proteins | sample 1047301 | NCBI WGS metagenome assembly MWWE01 (sample SAMN06349973, study PRJNA376086) | soil metagenome | isolation source: MS1-1 sample Antarctic (ecotone) soil | place: Antarctica
TCAAACTAAAGGGAAATTAAATTCACCGGTTGACGGCGAAGTTAGTTCGTTTCTTTATGAAAAACTAACCGATTATTTCGACGAGAATCCGAAAGTTGCGAAAACTATCGTCGGAAAAGCAGTTGACGCGGCACGAGCCAGAGAAGCGGCACGAAAGGCACGCGAAATCGTCCGCAAAAGTGCTTTGGGAAGCTCGACGCTCCCAGGAAAACTCGCCGATTGCCAAGAAAAAGACCCCGCATTATCGGAAGTTTATCTCGTCGAAGGAGATTCAGCAGGCGGCTCGGCAAAACAAGGAAGAGACCGCAGAAATCAGGCTGTTCTGCCATTAAAAGGTAAAATTTTGAACGTCGAAAAAGCACGTTTTGACAAGATGCTCGGACACGGTGAAATTCAGGCTTTGATCACGGCACTCGGCACGGGAATCGGGAAAGACGATTTTGATCTGGAAAAGTTGCGTTATCATAAAGTGGTTATTATGACAGACGCTGATGTTGATGGAAGCCATATCAGAACGCTTCTGCTGACATTCTTTTATCGTCAAATGCCCGAACTCGTTGAGCAAGGTCATATATACATTGCTCAACCGCCGCTTTATAAAGTTAAGCGTGGGAAAAAAGAGCAATATATTAAAGACGAACCCGAAATGTTCGAGTATTTGATGGAACAGGCGGTGAGCAACATCGAGATTACATCGAATGGCGAAGAAGTTACAGGCAAAACTTTGATGAAGTATTTGCAGCTGACCGTTCAATACAACAGATTTTCGTCAAAGCTTGCTCGTCGTTTAGGAAATAATGAACGCTTGCGTGATGTCATTGTTGACGCTTTTTCGGGCAAAGACGGTGTTTTGCATCAGAAATATGTTTCAATTCGGAAAGTCTTTGAAAATGAAGATTTGATGGCACAGGTCGAGGGCAAAATTGCCGATGCCGGTTATCGCACCGAATTGCTAACAGACGAAGAACACGGTTTGGCGGAGATTGAGATTTTTGTGGAAAATACGCAGAGTGTGATGTTTGATTGGAATATTGCCAGTTACATTGAGTTTCAAAAAACCGTCGAGATGAAAGCGTATTTGGAAGAGAAATTTCCTACCCCATTTACAATGACGAAAAAGGATGAAATCTTGGAAACCGAAGACCGCATCGAATTGCTCGACGCGATCATCGGCGGAGCGAAAAAAGAGATCGGCATCCAGCGTTACAAAGGTTTGGGCGAGATGAACCCGGAACAACTTTGGGAAACAACAATGAATCCTGAAGGTCGTGTTTTACTGCAAGTCCGTATCGAAGACGCAATCGAAACCGACGAAATTTTCACAATTTTGATGGGTGATCAAGTTGAGCCGAGACGTGCATTTATCGAATCGAATGCACTTGATGTGAAAAATTTGGATGTTTAATTAATGGCAGAAATTGTTCTTGATACAAAACAAATAACCGATTGGGCTTCTTTTCATTCAATATGTAAAGAAGCCTTTGGTTTTCCTGATTTTTATGGAAATAATATGAATGCTTGGATTGATTGTATGTCATATTTGACCATTGATGACGGCTTTACGAATTTGACGTTTTCAAAAGATGAATTACTGCATCTTGTCATAACCGATACGGAAGATTTTAAGAAGCGTTTGTCCGATGTATTTGAGGCATTGATTGAATGTTCGGCTTTTGCCAATAATCGGTATATTGACAGTAATGAAAACTTTAGAATTTCTTTAATATTTATTTAAATAATTTGTTTAACTTGTTGGGTAATTTTTGAGTTTTCAGCACTTTGTCATTTAGTGAATATCTTGCACCTTTATTCGCAAGGTGAGATAATTTTTGTGTAATGATTACCGGAGAGGAAAATATAAAAATGTCAGCAGTTTTAGACAGACCGAAAACAGTCGAAGCAAAAGCTCAAACACATAAAGTTGAAAAACAAAAGGTTGTTGAGAAAGTAGTTTTGCATAATATTAGTTGGGATACCTATGAAAATCTGTTGAAAGATCAAGCGGAAAAATCAGGCACACATTTTTCTTATAACAACGGGGACTTAGAGATAATGGTTGAATCTTACAAACACGGTAGATATTCATCAATTTTGTCAGAACTTGTGGTCGAAATTGCTACTAGATTAGAAATTGATTCAGTTGGAGCAGGCTCAACAACTTTTAAGAAAGAAAAGAATCGAAAAGGTTTTGAAGGTGATGCCAGTTATTATTTCAAAAATGCCGAATTAGTTAGACCTAAAGATGAAATAGATTTATCAAAAGACCCTGCACCCGAACTTGTTTTGGAAATAGATATAACTCACGGTTCACTCTCAAAATTTCCGATTTTTGCGAGCATAGGAATCGAAGAAATTTGGCGTTTTGATGGTCAGAAAGTTTTATTTTATCGTCTTGAAAACGATGAATATATTAAAGTTAACGAAAGTGTTTGTTTAACAGGCGTGAAAAGTGAAACGGTTACGGAATTGCTTTTTGCCGCACAGGAAATGAAGCGTTTTGAATGGGTGAAACTTATTCATAAAACAATTGAGGGAAAATAAAAATGTCAGCAGTTTTAGAAGCAGTCAGACCGATTGAAGATTATCTTGTAATGAGCGATGAAGAAATCGCCGAACGGATTGAAGCGGCACGCGAGGAAATGGGTTCGCGGGTGGTGATTTTGGGGCATCATTATCAGCGTGAAGATGTTGTGCAGCACGCGGATTTAACGGGCGATTCTTATCAGCTTTCGGTGATGGCTTCGCAGACGGATGCGGAATATATCGTTTTTTGCGGCGTTCATTTTATGGCGGAATCGGCTGATATTTTGGGTAAACCAAGTCAAACTGTAATTTTGCCCGATTTGGGAGCGGGTTGTTCGATGGCTGATATGGCAAATATCGAACAGGTCGAAGACGCTTGGGAACAACTTCGTGAGATCGGCGTTTTGGAGAATAAAGTTGCACCGATAACTTATATGAATTCGTCTGCGGCGATCAAAGCGTTTTGCGGACGCAATGAAGGAGTCGTTTGCACGTCTTCGAATGCGACGAAACTTTTTGATATTTATTTGAAAAATTACGATAAGATGTTTTTCTTTCCCGACCAGCATTTGGGCAGAAATACGGGAGCAAAATTCGGAATCGGTTTGGATGAAATGGTTGTCTGGGATCCGAAACAGGATTTGGGCGGAAACACCGAAGAAGAATTACACGCGGCAAAACTTATTTTATGGCGTGGACATTGTTCGGTTCACGGGCGTTTTAAGGACTGGCACGTTGATAAAATCCGCGAAGATGTTCCCGGCGTAAATGTTCTAGTTCATCCCGAATGCACTTACGAAGTTGTCCAAATGGCGGATTATAACGGCTCGACATCGTATATAATCAACACCGTCAAAGAAGCGGAAAGCGGGACAAAATGGGCGATTGGAACGGAAGTAAATCTCGTCAACCGCCTCGCCAAAGATTTTCCCAATAAAGAAATTCACCTACTTGCTCCCGACTTGTGTATGTGTGCGACGATGTATCGAATCTCGCCGCAATCATTGGCTTGGTCATTAGAAAATTTAGTCGCGGGAAATGTCGTTAATGAAATTACGGTCGAAGGAGAAACGAAAGAATTAGCAATGGTCGCGTTAGAGCGAATGATCTCAATGACTGACTCTTAATTTGCGATTTTAATTATTTTTGGAATCGACAGGCGGAATATAATCTGCTCTGTTGGTCAAAAATTGTCTCATGTCATCTTTTGAAAATAGTTGTTCCACTTCTTTAAAGAATTCAGTTGTTTCCTGTTCAACTTTTTCCTGATCTCGACCAAATTCATATTTATCGGGCGTGATATATTTTATAGTTTCATCAAGTATAGATATTTGTGCTTGATTGAGTTTGGAACGATTAGTTTCTAACCATCTTTCAACTTGGGTTCTCACTAATACTGCACGATTTTCAGCAGAGATTTCATTGAAAATTTCGAGTCTTTTTTCAAATGGAAGTGGCATAAACTCATCATAATAAATTTCATCTTTCTTTTTATCCATATTTACCTCAAATTTCTATAACTATTGATATGATATTTTAATCTTTATAATACATCCAATTATTCAAAGTCCAGATAAACATTTTCAAATATGATGAGATAAATGCTAAAATCGTTAGTGCAAAGAAGCAACTTGCTTCTCTCTTGAAAAAAGTCCGAGAGAATATCTAAAACTCGCATTATTAAATTAACTTACCAATAACTAATTACTTATTACCAATTACCAATAGAAATGGCAGAAATAGAAGATAAATTACCCGAAAATGCGAATGGAAAATATTACGTTGACGATCAATGTATTGATTGCGATGTATGCCGCGATACTTCACCGAAAAATTTCACACGTTATGACGAAAATGGCTATTCATACGTCTGGAAACAACCCGCAACGCCCGAAGAAAAAGAACTCTGCGAAGAGGCTCTGATGGCGTGTCCTGTCGAGGCGATTGGGGATGATGGTTGAAAAAGTAAAAAGTAAAAAGGTAAAAATTTTAAGAATTTAAATAACTCGTCAACTTTTTAGCATCTTCTCTATCAAGAAATAAACCAATTCCTTTAACATTATTACCAAATTTACGAATCAATTCATTCTCTCTGACTGGATGATTTCCAAACCTATATTTTTTAGAATAATTAGTTTTGAGAATTTCGTAAACTCCGTAAGTTCTTGGATTTGTATAGTTTTTATTACTCGAATCAGAACGAACTGATTTTTCCGGGATTGATTTTTCAAGTAATCTTTCTTTTTCTGACATCTTTTACACTCCTATTTTTTATTTTGTTTCAATCCAAACAGCTTTTCCGTCTTTCCAAGTTGCAAGCGGATTTCCCGCACGTTTGTGCGTTTCGACGGCTTCACGGATGGCACGTTGGAGAGTTTCGGTGATTTGTTTTTCATCCAATAAAATTTCTTTTATTTTGTCTTTTTTGTTTCCGTTTTGTTTATTTTTTTCCATATTTCTCAAACCACAATTTTTATCCAATCATCTTCGATCACGACTTCGTAAGATTCTATCGAACAATTCGGTTTTGTAAAACATTCGCCGTTTCGCACATCGAAACGCCAGCCGTGAAGATCGCATTCGATAATGTTGCCGTAAGTTCTGGAATCGGCGAGCGGGAAGCCTTTGTGCGGGCAGAAGTTTTCGATGGCGTGGAAACGTCCTCCGATATTAAAAAGTGCGAGTTCGTTTCCGTCCTTGAGTTGAACGGTTGCACCGCGTCCTTCGGGCAATGCTCCGACCTTTCCAACCTTTACTTTTTCGCCCGTGCGTTTTGGTTTTCGTTTGTTTTCTTTATATTTTCCCATATTCGATTTTAGGTTTTAGATTTTGGATTTTGGATTGATTTTGTTTGAAATATTTTTAGTTGTTGAAAATGCTGATATTTAAGGCTTCAAATAATCAAACTTTGTGAAATTTGATAATCTAAAATGTAAAATCTAAAATCCAAAATTGATTGCTTTATTATTTTATCTCAAAAAGTCTATAATAAAGACATTCGGAAAATATAGAATTTATAAAATGAGCGAAATGGATGCAACTGTGAAATCAAGAATAAAATGTCGGGAGATTATGTCGAAAAATGTTTCGACGGCAAATAGTAAAGCGAGCTTGCAAGATGTGGCGAAATTGCTGAGAGATAATGACATCGGGATATTGCCGATAGTCGAAGACGGAACAAATAAATTGGTGGGATTGGTAACTGACCGAGATATTGTCGTGCGTGCGGTGGCAGATGGCAAAAGCGTTACGGAAACGAATGTCAGCGATGTGATGACGACGGAATTATTTACTGCAAAGCCCGATGATTTTGCATTTGAAGCGGTTCGCACAATGGGCAACAAGCAAGTTCGCCGTGTGCCGATTGTTGATGATGAAGGCGTTTTGCAAGGAATTGTTTCAATGGCGGATGTTGCTCTCGAGATGGAAGACGAAAAAGAAATCGCCGAAACTTTGGAAGAAATTTCAACCGGAAAAGCATTTTGGAACAAGTAATGAGGGTAATTGGTAATTAGTAATTAGTAATAGGTTTTTTCAAGACCAATTACCAATTACCAATTACTTATCACTAAAATATATGGCAAAAACAATAAATCGTTATTTTCAGTTTTTGGGTTCGTCGCGGAATGCACAGCCTTCGGGGAAACTTTGGTATCCGGCGGCGGATGTTTATGAAACTTCGGAAGGCTGGTTGGTGAAGGTCGAGTTGGCGGGAGTTTCGGCGGAGGACATCGAAATTGATATTCAGGGAAATCAGCTTTACATCGCGGGATGCCGAAAAGATCGGACTTGTGCGGTTGGCGTTTCTTATCAGCAGATGGAAATTACTTACTCGCATTTTGAAAAGAATCTGACATTTCCCGCATCTATCGAACGGGCAAGACTTGAATATAATTTTGACAACGGTTTATTGATGGTTCATTTAATAAAGCAAAAATAAAATCAAAAAGATAGCTTAAATGCTAGGGAATTTATAAAAATTTTTATGGCTGAGAATATAGAAAATAAAGACAATACGGAAAATCAAGACATTCACACTCAAGATACGAAACCACTCACACCGATTGTTGATGATTCAAACAATTCGGCGGTAGAATTGGCGGTTTTGCCTTTGCAGAATACGACACTTTTTCCGCAGACGGTTGTGCCGCTCTCGGTTGGGCGTGAGCGTTCGATCAAGGCAACTGAATTTGCACTGGCGACGGAAGAAAAGTTGTTGGCGTGTCTGACGGTCAAGACTGGGGACAAAGATGGAAACAGCGTCAAACCTGCGGATTTGTATGATGTCGGCACGATTGTCAATGTTAAAAGGATGATGCGGACGGACGGGATTTTGCAACTTGTTGTGCAAGGGACGGAGCGTTTTCGGATTGTCGAATGGATTCAGGAGAAGCCTTTTTTAAAAGCTAAAATCCAGATTTTGCCCGAACTTATTATTGAAAATAAGGATCAGGTTGAAGCCTTAAAAAGAAATCTGCAAAATTTGATTCAGGAAGCACTGGCGATGCTTCCGCAAGTTCCGCCGGAAGTTCGGATGGCGGTGATGGGACAAAGCGATCCAGTTCAAATGTCCTATTTTCTCGGTTCGGTTCTGGATTTAGGCGAGGAAACCGAACAGCGAATGCTTGAAGCGACGACGGTTGATGATCTGCTTTCACTTTCGCACGCGGCTTTGGCAAAAGAAGTCGAGATTATGAACATTCGCTCGAAGATTGCGAGCGAGGCTCAAAGTGAGATGGACAAATCTCAACGCGATTATATTCTTCGCCAGCAAATGAAGGCGATTCAAAAGGAATTAGGCGAAGATGAATCGGGCGAAAAAGCCGAAGCCGAACAACTCCGCGAAAGACTCGAACAAGCAGATTTGCCTGAATATGTGCAAAAGGAAGCGGAACGCGAACTCAAAAGAATGGAACAGCTTCCGCAATCCGCACCTGATTTTCACGTCATTCGAACTTATCTCGAATATGTTTTGGAATTGCCTTGGAAAAAATCCAGTGAGGAGAGATTAGACCTTAAAGAAGCAAAACGAATTCTGGATGAAGACCATTACGGTTTGGAAGATGTTAAGGAAAGGATTTTAGAATTCCTCGCGGTTATCAAACTTCGTCCCGATTCAAAAAGCCCGATTATGTTATTAGTCGGACCTCCGGGCGTTGGAAAAACTTCGCTCGGACGCTCGATTGCGAGGGCTTTGGGACGTGAATTTGAAAGGTTTTCACTCGGCGGAATGCGTGATGAAGCCGAACTTCGCGGACATCGCCGGACTTATATCGGTGCGATGCCGGGCAGAATTATTCAATCTCTGCGGCGTGTCGGTGTCAATAATCCGGTTTTGATGCTTGATGAAGTTGATAAACTCGGAAACGATTATCGCGGCGACCCGTCTTCGGCACTTCTGGAGATTTTAGACCCACAGCAAAACGATAGTTTCCGCGATCATTATATTGATCTGCCGTTTGATCTGTCAAAAGTTTTCTTTATCGCTACGGCAAACGACCTTTCGCCGATTCCCGTACCTTTGCGTGATCGAATGGAGATAATTTCGCTTGCAGGTTACAGCGACATAGAAAAATTAAATATCGCCAGGCAATATCTCGTGCCTCGTCAGATTGAAGAAAACGGTTTAACGAAAGACCAGCTTGAAATTACGGATGACGCGGTTGATCTGATCACCTCCCGCTACACACGCGAAGCCGGAGTTAGGCAGTTGGAAAGAACTCTGGGAAATATCGCCCGCAAAGTCGCCTTAAAAGTTGCGATGGGTGATATGGATAAGGTTAAAGTTACCGCCGAAGATGTTAAAGAATATCTGGGCGGACCGAAATTCTACCCTGAAAGTGCGAGAGAAGAATTACCTGCCGGAGTTGCTACAGGAATGGCTTGGACGCAGATGGGCGGACAGGTTTTATTCATTGAGGCAACAATGCTTCCCGGCTCAAGCGGTTTGACCTTAACCGGACAACTCGGCGATGTAATGAAAGAATCGGCGATGGCGGCACGTTCTTATTTATGGTCGCACGCTTCGGAATTCGACATTGATCAGGAAATGATTAAGAAAAACGGCATTCATCTGCATGTTCCCGCCGGTTCGATTCCAAAAGACGGACCATCGGCAGGCGTCACGATGGCTTCGGCAATGGCTTCGCTTTTTACCGGGCGGAGAGTTCGTTCGGATGTAGCGATGACAGGTGAAATAACGCTTTCGGGCTTAGTTTTCCCAATCGGAGGACTTAAGGAAAAAGTCCTCGCGGCACATCGTGCCGGAATTCGTCACATAATCTTGCCGAAGCAAAACGAATCGGCAATCGAAGAAATTCCCGAAGAAGTCCGCAAAGATTTAACATTTACATTAGCGGAAAGAATCAGCGATGTTTTGGAAGCGGCACTCGAAAAAGAGCCGAGCGAACCCCTCAGAAATGATTACAACATTACCGATATTGATACTGGCTCTGCGGATAGTCCAAATGAACCTTTAATTGCTAAGGAAGAATAATTATTTTATTTAAACAAAGTTAGCTGGAGGGTGAAATATACAATCGCCAACAGTCAGATTTTGTAATAAGTCAAAATGTGCAAAACTCTATACCGAAAGCGATTCTAAATTAAAGTTGAGCCGCAATAAGTTTAATTTTTGTTAATTTCCTCCGCCGTTTCTCTTTCCTTGCCCCAAACGTGGTCGTCAACTCCTTCGACCCCTTTTTTTCTGGCACAATGGGCACAGCAAAAAATTTCCGCTTTGCCTTCGACTCCGTGTCCGATCACTTTACAGCCGCAATTTGCACAAACCGGAGCTAATTTGTGAATCGCACATTCGAAAGAATCAAAAACGTGCGTTTTTCCCGCCGTTACAACCTCAAACGCTAAATAATAATCATTTCCGCAAACTTCACATACCGCCATTTTCCTTCTCCTCCTTGAATTTTTAATAACTATAAAAATCAAGTGTTACAAATTTTTGATTTTTATATGCTTTAACTTGTTTCCTAAAAGTGTAACAGATGCGATAATTCAATTAAATAAATTTTCGCATTTTTCATAAATATAAATCTCAGCTTCTAATTTGGAATAATATGGATTGGGTAAAATTTCTTGGTTTATTTGCAGGTTTCTGCACAACTATTGCCGTTACGCCGCAATTATACAAAACGTGGAAAACCAAAAGCGTTGACGACATTTCATTAAAGATGTTTTCGGTTTTAACTTTGGGACTTATGCTCTGGACAATCTACGGAATTCTCAAAAGCGATTTTCCGATAATCATAACTAACGGAATTTCGTTTACGCTTAACTGTATGATGATTTTTTTCTATTTCAAATATAAAGATAATTAAAAAAAACAGACGGAAAAATTTGTTGAATTTCTCCGTCTTCCCTAAAAAATCATCTACTTCATCTTGTCGCTGATTGCTTTAATTTTTTCATAATGCGATTTAAGCGTCGGCAAAGTTTTCGCCGCAAAAGCCTTGACTGCGGCATCTTCACCGTCGTCAGCCTGCTCTTGAAAAGCGTTAACATCTTTTTTATGGTCATCAACCATCATTTCAACATATTTTGCATCGAAATCTTTTCCTGAAAGTTTGGCTAATTCATCGTAAGACTCTTTTTGGTCTTCATTTACATCAGTCGGCAGAGTAAAATTTTTCTTTTTAGCTACTTCTTTCAGATCATTGTTTGCCTTGCTGTGGTCTTCAACCATCAATTTACCAAATGCTTTGACTTCAGGATTTTGTGCTTTTTCCGCCGCTAGTTTACCGAGTTTAACTTCAGCCATTCCGCCCTGTGCAGCTTCTGTCATAAATTTCTCGCCATCGTCATCTGCCACCTTCGATTCGGTTGTGTTCGTATTTGTTACAACTGCCTCATTCGAGTTAGTATTCATATTGGTCGCCAAATTCTCATTCGTTTCGGTAGTCGTTTCGCAGCCTGCCAATCCTAATATAAACAGCCCGCATATACTAATAATCAATAATATTTTTCTCATTTTTTCATCCATCCCTATTTCATAATATCTATATGCAAATTTATGTGAAATTTAATATGTAACAAATCATTACTATCAAACTCACATATATTATAAGTCGTGCAAGATTGATGCCAAAAATCATTTTGCCGTAAATAAAGCTGAAATATTTTGCAAAAATAGGCTAAATAATTACTTTTTGGTGGGGATTTTTGTTTCGGGAAAATGTAATATAAGTTAGGAGTTACGCAGTTGAATGAATATTTATTGCAGAAACACGCACGAAGTAAGTGTGTGAAGGCTCTGACACACTTACTTCGTGCGTGTTTCTGCATTACCTGAACATCTTTATTTTCAATAATTAAGTTTCAACTGCGTAACTTCTAATAAGCAATAAAAATAGAAATTACACTCAATAATTTATGGAAATTTTCGGAATCAAATTTATCGGTGCTAACGCCGAAAACGGACAAAAACTTCTGCTCACGATCTCATCTATTTTGATCATATTGCTGGTCGGCTATCTTTTGCGAAAGCTGGCTGGCATTATTTTGGGCAGTGAGAAGCTGGAACGTGCGAAATTTTGGACGCGGCAGGGCATCAGCCTGTTTATGGCGATTCTGCTGATTATGACGGTGATGTCAATCTGGTTCGACGATCCGACACGCCTGACCACCGCCTTCGGTTTAGTTACCGCCGGACTTGCCTTTGCTCTGCAAAAAGTCGTTACGTCAATCGCCGGTTATTTCGTCATACTGCGTGGCAGAAACTTTACCATCGGCGACCGTATTTCGATGGGCGGCGTGCGTGGTGATGTGATCGGACTCGGCTTTATTCAAACGACTATCATGGAAATGGGACAACCACCCGCCGTGCAGGAAGCCGCTCTGGCAGTCTGGGTAAAAAGCCGACAATTTACGGGACGCATCGTAACGGTTGCCAACAGCACGATTTTTGATGAACCGGTATTTAATTATACGCGGGATTTTCCGTTCATCTGGGAAGAAATCACAATTCCGATCACATACGAAGACAAACGCGAAAAAGCTGAAGAAATTATGCTTTTGGCAACAAATAATCACGTTTTAAAAACCAGCGAACTGAGCGAAGAAGCAGTCAAAAAACTCGAAGACCTTTATTTTGTTAATGTCAGCGATTTTGATCCGAAAGTTTTTTACCGCATTACCGACAACTGGCTCGAATTAACTATCCGTTTTATCGTCAGCGAGCATAAAGTCCGCGAGGTAAAAAACGACATCAGCCGCGATATTCTTGAAGGTTTTGACGCGGAAGGCATCGGCATTGCTTCGGCAACTTATGATATTGTCGGGTTTCCGCCGATTCAGATTGAAGATTCACGCAACGGAGGAAATCCGAAATTAGAAGAAAAAATCCCGTAATCACATAAATTATTTGCAGATTACAAATCAGAGCGTTCGGCGAGTTCCGCCCAACGCTCTAGATTTTTCTCCAGTTTAGTTTCGAGCGTTTGTTTTTCGCTGTAGAGTTCATTGAGTTTAAAAGAATCCGTCGCAAATTCGTTTAATTGATTCCCGATTTCAGCGGTGCGTTTTTCCGCTTCGGCAATTTTCGCTTCAAGTTTTTCAAACTCTTGTTTTTCTTTATATGAAAGTTTTTTCAGAGCAGTATTTTGAAAATTTTTAATACTTTCCTGAGGCGTTTCAATATCTAAAGACTTTTCCGCTTCCTTATCTTCGGCTTCTTTTCTCTCCAGATAAGCCAAATAATTTCCCGGATATTGCTTGATCTCGCCCTTGTCTTCAAACTTAAAAATATTATCAATCGTCCGATCAAGAAAATATCGGTCGTGGCTGACGACGATCAAAGCACCCGCAAAATCGTCCAGATATTCTTCGAGTGCGATCAGCGTTTGAATATCGAGATCGTTGGTCGGCTCGTCCAGAAACAAAACATTCGGCGAACTCATCAAAATTCTCAAGAGATAAAGTCTTCGCCTTTCGCCGCCCGAAAGTTTTCCGATAAAAGAATATTGTGCTTCGGGCGGAAATAAGAATTTGCCCAACATTTGGCTTGCCGTGATTTGTGTTCCGTCAGCTGTTGTAACGTATTCGGCAATTTCCCTGATGTAATCAATCACCCGCTGGTCTTCATTTAACGCACGGCTTTCCTGATCGTAATATCCGATGTGAACTGTTTCGCCGATTTCGATCTCGCCCGCATCGGGTTTGATTCTGTTGGTAATAATTTCCAGAAGCGTAGTTTTACCCGAACCGTTCGCACCGATAATTCCAATGCGGTCATCGCGTTTTAAAAGATACGAAAAATCATCAATCAATTTCTGCTCGCCGTAAGATTTTGAGATATTTTCAATTTCAATAATTTTTGAGCCGAGCCGTTTTGAACCGATGGCAATATCAATTTCGTCTTTTATTTTATCCTTCGGCTGTGCCATCAAATCGTAAGCGGCATTTATTCTTGCCTTGGATTTAGTTGTGCGAGCCTTCGCACCCGTCCGAAGCCACGCCAATTCTTTTTTAATACGCTGTTCCCGTTTATGACCTTCAACCGCCCGAAGATTTTCCTGTTCTTCCTTTTTCTCCAGATAATATGAGTAATTTCCGCGAAAAACCTGAACAGTTCCGCGGTCAATCTCGAAGATTCTGTTCGTTACGCGGTCAAGAAAATATCGGTCGTGCGTAACGAGTAATAATGCTCCCTTGTAATTTTTGAGATAATCTTCAAGCCACAGAATCGTGTCCGCGTCTAAGTGATTTGTCGGTTCGTCCAGAATTAAAATATCGGGTTTAACGATTAACCCGTGAGCAAGTGCGACACGCTTTCTTTGTCCGCCCGAAAGCGTTTTCATTTTCGCTGAAGTGTCCAGAATTCCAAGCCGCGTCAGAACATTTTTCGCATTCGTTTCGATTTCCCAACCGCCCGAAATTTCGAGTTCGTGTTGTAGTTTGGAAACTTTATCGAGCGTTTTTTCCGAATAATCCAGAACTAATTCATTACAAGTTGTTTCGTAATCCCGAATCAACTTCATTACGCCGTCCGAAGCCGCAAAAACCGTTTCCAAAACCGTCGCTTCTTCAACAAATTCGGGGTTCTGCGGCAAATATGCGACAGATATATCATTTGCCCGCACAACTCTGCCCGCGTCGGGCGTTTCGCGTCCCGCAATCACCCGCAAAAGCGTAGTTTTCCCCGAACCGTTTGTTCCGATGATCCCGATCTTGTCGGAATCTTCAAAGCCAACCGTTACATTTTCAAACAAAGGTTTGATGCCGTAATTTTTGCTGATATTTTCAAGCGAAAGGATATTCATAAAGCGTAATTTACTTTACTCAAATAAGAGAACTTTCGCCAATGTGCAGATTATTTTAAGTGATGATTAATTTCTTTTTCAGTTTTATTACGCTTCGTTGAATTTCAACGCTACGCCGTTTATGCAATAACGCAAACCCGTCGGTTCGGGACCGTCGTCAAACACGTGACCTAGATGAGCATCACAACGGTTACATAAAACTTCCGTCCGCTTAATTCCAAGCGTTCTGTCAACTTTTTCCTGAACATTTATTGGCTTGATCGGTTTATAGAAACTGGGCCAACCCGTATGTGAATTAAATTTGGTTTTGGAACTGAAAAGCGGCAGATCACAGCAAACACACGCAAAAATACCTTTTCCCTTGATGTCGTTGAGCGGACTTGTATAAGGTGCTTCAGTTCCGGCTTGCCTCGTTATTCTATATTGTTCGGGAGTCAGAATCTTTTTCCATTCGGCATCTGTTTTTATTATCTTTTTAAACGGCAGATCATCTGTTTTACCGGCTGCCATTTTGCCAACCGCTGCCGTTTGAGCATTACACGCCGAAGTGATTGAAAGTCCCGTGGCGGCAAGTAAACTTCCTAGTATTGTTCCCGATTTTAAAAATTCACGTCTGTCCATAATTTTTGTCTCCTGCTAATTTAATTCGCATTCAGCTGAGTTTTGGATTCATTTTCAACTTGTAAAAGAAAGCCTTTAGCGTAAAATTTGACCTTGTATATTAATATACTCAAATTCCTTAAAATTATTCCGCCATTATTCTCAAATTGAATTCCAAACACTGCATATTTTAGATTAGAATCAACCTATGGAAAATATTCGTGAAATTTTCGGCAACATTGATATTTATCTATTTGACCAGATTCAAAAAGGCAGATTCGCAAGTGATATGAAAATCCTCGATGCCGGATGCGGCGGCGGGAGAAATATAATTTACTTTATGCGGATGGGCTTTAATGTTTTTGCTGTTGACCGCGAAGATGAAGCCATCGAACAAATAAAATATTTCGCGGAAACACTCGCACCGAATTTGCCCATTGATAATTTCCAAACCGCACCCATTGAAAAAATGCCTTTTCCCGACGAACATTTTGATTGGATAATCAGCAACGCGGTTCTGCATTTTGCCGAAAGCAAAAATCAATTCAACAAAATGCTTCTGGAAATGTGGCGGGTATTAAAGCCGAACGGGATTTTTTTCGCCCGGCTTGCTTCATCAATCGGCATCGAAAACTTAATCGTCCCAACTGAAAACGGCAGATACCTACTGCCCGACGGCTCGGAGCGTTTTCTGGTGGACGAAGAATTTTTGATAACGGCAACCGAAAATCTAAACGGAACATTACTCGAACCGATCAAAACAACCAACGTCCAGAACCTACGCTGTATGACAACGTGGGTTTTGTATAAAAATAAGGTCAATTCAAAATAAAAATTCTGCCGTTTCTCAGAGTATCCATTATCCGTTATCCGTTATCAATTATCAGTTATTCATTACTCTTTAGCTACTGCTTGTCTGGCTTCGACATTCAAAATTACCTTTACATCCTTTGAAACTGCTTTGCCGTCCGGGTCATAATTTACGCCGTAAGCCGTGCGGTCAATTGATGTTTCCGCCGTTGCTCCCATAACTTTTGAACCGCCTCTGCCATCAACAAATCCCGCAACCTTTATCGGAAGCGTAATTGATTTTTTAACGCCGCGAAGTGTGAAATCGCCCGTAACCATTAAGTTGTCGCCGCTTTTTACAACCTTCGTGCTTTTAAAAGTCATTTCGGGAAATTTCTCGACATCAAAAAAATCAGCCGAACGTAAGTGTTTGTCGCGTCCTTCAACTCTGGTGTTGACACTTGCCGTTTTCGCACTAAATTCAACCGAAGATTTTGTAACATCCTTCGCATCATAATTTACCGCTCCCGAAAAATCCGTAAAATATCCCGGCACGTTCACGAGCCCCATATGTTTTACCGTAAAACCGATTGAACTATGAGCCGTATCGAAGTTATAAACTCCCGATTCCGCCTCAACCGTGCTGTTTCCAAATTTTTCAACAATCGTCAGATTTGTTGCTGTTGTATAATTAAATCCGACCAAAAAAACTCCACCGATAACTGCGAAAATCATTGATAAAATGATTCTTTTCATAATAATTTCTCCCTTTCAAATCTATGTTTATTTGTAAAACTTTCCACCTTTGATGTTTATTGTCAACATTAGTCAACAAAAACATTCTGCTTGCTTAGAATAAAAATTCTATTTCATTGAATAATTCCCCGCAAACTGCAATCATTGGAATAAATCCAAACAGTTGTAGAATTATTCCAATAATCTATGTGGGAAAAATTTATAGAATGGTTTTTGAGCCTCGGCGAATCTTACGGCGTAAATCCGTTCATCTTCGGCGGTATTTATATTGGAGCAATTCCATTTTTCTCGCTTTCAATTGCGTGGCTGATCCGCAATTATCGAAAGGGAAAATCAATCGTCTTTCCCGCATTGTCGGCGATGTTCTTTTTTGTTTCCGCATACATATATTTAATCTTTGCAGGAAAAAATGTTCCTGTCTGGGTTTATATTGTAGTGGTTTTATTGGTGGTTGTCGGAGCATATTCGACATTAAAAAAAGTGCGTCGGCAGATAAATGTAGTTAAAGAGGAAAAGCGTGATTCGTAATACGCAATACGTTAAACGCAAAAAATAGAAAACGAATTACGAATTACGTAAAACGAAATACGTAAAAAACTTATGAGCGAAACATACGATTTAATTGTTATCGGCGGCGGTTCGGCAGGATTGGTCGCCGCCGGCGGTGCGGGAATTCTTGGTGCAAAGGTTGCAATTATCGAAAAAAATAAACTTGGCGGCGATTGTCTTTACACGGGTTGTGTTCCGTCAAAAACGCTTATCCGCTCGGCAAAATTTGCTTCCGATATGAAGAACGCTTCCGATTACGGATTTGAGATCTCAAATTTCGGATTCAAAGACGATTCTTTTAAATCAATTACCAACAGAGTTCAAGATGTCATTGACATAATCGAAGAACACGACAGACCGGAAGTTTTTGAAGATATGGGTGCAGAAGTCATCTTCGGAACGCCGAAATTCATTAGCAAAAATGAAATAGAAGTCGAACTAAAAGACTCAAACGAAAAACGAATAATGAAAGCAAAACGCTTTTGTATTTCGACAGGTTCATCGCCGAACATTCCGCCAATCGAAGGCTTAAAAGAAACGGGTTTTATTACCAACGAAGATGTTTTTGAATTAAAAGATTTACCGAAGGAATTGATTATCTTAGGCGGCGGAGCAATCGGTTGCGAACTCGGACAATCCTTCGCCAGATTCGGTTCAAAAGTTACAATCGTCGAAATGTCCGAACACATTATGTCGCACGAAGACACGGAAGTTTCCAAATTTATGGAAGATGTTTTCGAGAAAGAAGGAATTGAACTCAAAACAAACTTCAAAGCCGTCAAAGTCGAGAAAAAAGACAACAGAAAAATCGTCCACATCGAAAAAGAAGAGGGCACAAAAGAACAAATCGAGGCGGACGAAATTCTCGTATCGCTCGGTAGAAAACCGAACACAGATAAATTAAACCTTGAAAAAGCGGACGTAGAAACCGAAAAAGGCAAATTAAAAGTTGACGAATATCTACGCACAACCAACAAATCAATCTACGCGGCGGGCGATGTCAACGGCAAATTCCAGTTCACGCACATGGCTGATTACGAAGCCCAGATCGTGCTAAAAAACTGCTTCATATTTTACCCTTTTACCACTAAAGCCGATTACAGCATCGTCCCCTGGACAACTTTCACCGAACCCGAAGTCGCCCGCGTCGGAATGATTGAAAAAGAAGCTGTTAAAAAGTATGGCGACGAAATTGAAATCTACAAAGTCCCTTTCACTGAAAATGACCGAGCTTACGCCGAAGGAAATCCCGAAGGCTTCGCTAAATTAGTCCTCAAAGGCAACAAAATCCTCGGCGTAACAATAGTCGCCATCCACGCCGGCGAACTCCTCTCCGAATTCACCGTCGCTATGACACACGGACTTTCAATCACCGAACTAAATTCCGCCATCCACGTCTATCCAACCCTCGCCAAAATCACACAGGCATTAGGAACAGAAAAAACAATCGAAGGCTTAAAAAAACCGTGGGTGCAAAAATGGTTTGGAAGATATTTGAAGATTTGGCGGTGAAATAAATAATTTTCAAATAAGTAATAAACCATTTGTTGCAAGTGACATATTCATAAACTATATTTAAACTGAAAAATACTAAATGTTTATGTTAGATAATTTGTCACAAACTATTTCGAGTCCAAACCACCCAACAGAGAAAAAAACAAATGTTTGGAATGGAACTACACTTTCCAATCAGAGTTGGGAAGTTCATTGTGGAGATGCTCTCAAAACTTTGAAAAGTTTTGAGGATCAGTCTTTTAATTGTTGTGTAACATCTCCTCCTTATTTTTGGCTACGAGATTATGGTGTAAAAAATCAAATTGGTAAAGAAGAAACGATAGACGATTATGTTGATGCGATTACTAATACCATGAGTGAAATAAATAGAGTTCTCAAATCTGATGGACTACTATTTTTGAACCTTGGAGATACTTATTATTCAGGCAGAGGAAAATCCCACGGCAAAGATAAAAAAAGTAAAAAACGGCGGTTTGGGTTAAGGGCTGTAGATAAGAGTGGCGGAATGGGTATAGGTCTTCAAAAGAAATCTATGATAGGAATTCCTTGGCGTGTTGCGTTAAGTTTAATGGAAAATGGTTGGGCATTAAGAAGCACAATTGTTTGGCATCGAGATAAATGTTTACCAGAAGCTGTTAGAGACCGACCACGAAGAAGTTATGAATTTGTCTTTATGTTTTCAAAAAGCAGAAAATATTATTTTGATAGAGAACCTTTAATTACACAAAATTTCGATGAAGATGTTTGGACAATTCCACCTGAAAGAAATGGAAAGACAGAAATAGATACAGCACCTTATCCAGCAGAATTAGTAAGAAGATGCCTTTCAATCGGTTGCCGTAAAGAAGGTAAAGTGATTGATCCTTTTGCAGGTAGCGGAACAACTTTAAGTGTGGCAATGAATGAAGGTTTTTCAGCTACTGGAATTGAGTTAAATGAAGAGTTTTGCAAATATATGGTAAATCAACTTAATAAGTAATCGTGCAGAAATAGTTTAGACTATCAAGCGAGATGGGTAAAATAAAAGTAATCGAACTAACGAAAAAACAATGCGAAGCCTTGGAAAACGGTTATCGCCATGGCACGACACATAGTTTTC